>RCNB010001007.1_pt1 | contig 18119 bp, 15 predicted proteins | sample 2041321 | NCBI WGS metagenome assembly RCNB01 (sample SAMN09708232, study PRJNA481090) | Marine sediment metagenome, whole genome shotgun sequencing project. | reverse complement strand
ATTCCTTGCTCTTCCAATTTGGCAAGCTCTGCATCAATGCCTTGCGTCTCCCTCTCAAGATTAAGTATTGCTTCCTTCTCAGCTTCTAAACTTCTGGAATGCCTCACTTGCAACCTGAGAACACAATCAGCGAGTTCACGCTGTCTATTACCTTTTTGAGCCTCAGGCGGGAAAGTTTTATTCAATAAATAGTTTAAATGTTCTAATAGATTCGTGTCAAGTTTTTCTTTGAGTTCAGAAATGCTTTGAGATTGCTGCCACTTATTAAACAGTTCGCGATTCTCTGTGTATACGAAAAACTCCGGTGTTAATCCCTGCACTACGTCACGATATTCAGGATGCTGAAACAATAATGCTAAACAAATTTCCTCGATCGGACTTGATGCGAGTTGACGGAAAAGACGCGAGTGACTCACTTCAAGCAATTGCTTCCTTTTCGTGACACGCATTTTCTTCAACGCTGCCATCAATGTGGGCCTATCCAATTTCAACAGATGTGCCATCTTCTGCACATATTGAGCTTGCCTTATAGGGTCCTTCACTTCATAAAGCAAAGGTAATAACTTCTGTATTGCCAACGATTTGTCTTCAGCTTTGTTGAAATCGACTTTGCTTACCACTGCCTCAAGAGCAAATTCCAATATGGGCAACGCTTGAGTTACCATGCCCTGCCAAAGCTTTGGGGTTTCAATTATTACTTCAGCAGGGTCTTTACCTGAGGGCAAAGGAATAACCTTTATTTCAGCGACAAGCATACTTTCGCATCTAACCAATCCCGACCATAGTGGAACCGGAATCGCTTTTCTATCCAAAGAACGAGCTAATATCTCCCCACTCCGCAAGGTAGCTTCCTCACCAGCTATGTCGGCGTCAAGGGCTAAAGTTATGTTCTTGGTTAACCTTTTAAGGATATTTACTTGCTTCTCGGTTAAAGCAATTCCCATGGAGGCAACCACATTCTGCCAACCATTTTGATGAGCGGCGAGGACATCCATATAACCCTCCACAATTATGGCTAAATCTTCCTTTCTAATAATGTCCTTAGCTTTATCAATTCCATAAAAGTTGCTTCCCTTATCAAAAAGGAGTGTCTGCGGGGAGTTGGTGTACTTAGGTTGAGAGTCATCCAATACTCTGGCACCAAAACCAATAACACGACCCTTAATATCCCATATGGGAAACATCAACCGATTGCGAAACCTATCATAGCTTCCCCCATCTTCTTTCTCTATTATCAAACCGATATCAACCAGGTCTTTTTGTTCATAACCCTTATTAATCAAAAAACCCTTACCTGCCTCCCAATCATCGGGACTAAAACCAAGCCGGAACTTCCTGATGGTCTCAAGACTGATTCCCCTGCTATTAAGATAACTTTTGGCTCTCTCGCCTGCCGTGGTACTTAGTAATAAGTGATGATAATATTCACTTATAAGCTCATTAATCCCAAATAATCTCTCTGTTTCCTTATCCTTAGCTTTCTCTGCTTCTGTAGGTTCATTTAAGACTATACCAGCCCTTCGAGCTAGAAGAGGAAGGGCCCGACCAAAATCGACTCCTTCCTTCTTCATAATGAATGCGAAAACATCGCCCCCAGTATTACAGGCGCCAAAACAATGCCAGGTCTGCTGGTCCGGGAAAACGAAGAAGGAAGGGTTTTTTTCACTGTGAAATGGACATAATGCCTTAAAATTATGTCCCGCTTTCTGCAAAGGCACGTAATCAGAGATTAGTTCTACAATGTCTACCCTTTGTTTTACATCGTTGATCACGCTCATCGGGATATTTCCTCAGCCAGGCGTGATGCATATTGGTCAGTCATCCCAGCAATATAGTCAGCGACTTTGCGCTCTTTGCCATCATTCAATAGGGCAAATTCTCGCGGCAGTTTATCTTCATGTCTCAGAAAATAAGAATACAGCAGCTGCATTGTTTTCTTTGCCTTCTTAGCCCCTTCACTTTCTAAACTAGGGCGATATACTTTATCAAACAAGAACTGCCGCAATTCATTGGTAGCCTGAAGCACACTCAGATTCATGCCTATACCTGGTTCCCCCACCCCACCTTTCCCACTGACTACCCAGGAATAGCTTACAATATCACAAACCAGGGTGTTAATCCGCTGCGAACGCCTAGTACCTAGAATAGCTATCGTTGAATTAGGTAGATCGTTTTCAGTAACAAGACCAGCCCTCACAGCATCATCAATGTCATGGTTAATATAAGCTATCACATCAGCTATCTTGCACACCTGACCCTCCATAGTGCCAACATCTGTCCATCCTTCCCCTAAGATATCAATCTGACCTTTAGAATGATTAAGAATGCCATCTCTTGCCTCCCAACAAAGATTGAGTCCATATCCATCATTCTCCAGGAAATCAATCACTCGCAGGCTTTGTTCATTGTGCTTGAACCCTTCAGGACATAGCTCATTTAAAATTTGCTCACCTATATGACCAAAAGGGGTATGCCCTAAATCATGCCCCAAGGCAATGGCTTCAGTTAAATCTTCGTTCAAATTCAAAGCCCGCGATATAGTCCTAGCAATTTGAGAAACTTCCAGGGTATGAGTTAGCCTAGTTACATAGTGGTCTCCTAGGGGAACGATAAACACTTGTGTCTTATGCTTCAGCCGTCGAAAGGCCTTAGAATGGATAATGCGGTCACGATCACGCTGAAAACAAGTCCTTATCGGACATGGTTCTTCCCACCTCATCCTGCCACGACTATCCCTACTTTTAGCGGCATAAGATGAAAGAGCTTCTTCTTTTCGCTCTGTTTGTTCCCGTATACCGAACTCATTGACCATTGAGATATAATATTCATAACAAGTTAAAGTAAAAACTCTTATTTTTCAACCGGGGTGATATGCTCTTTCTTCCCTACCTCTTGGCCTTCATCCTCTTGGCCTTCATCCTCTTTTCCGCCTCTGCTACATCCAACCTTGTTTTCAACACCACGTCCGGGTTCAAAGACATTGAATCTATCCCACACTCAACCAAGAACTCAGCAAATTCAGGGAAATCGCTAGGTGCTTGACCACATATTCCTATCTTTCTTCTCGGTTTGTGTTTATGCGCAACCTCTATAACATGCTTCACAAGTCTTTTCACTGCTTCATCTCTTTCATCAAATATATGAGAAACAAATTCAGAATCTCTATCCAAACCGAGTGTCAATTGCGTTAGGTCATTCGACCCTATGCTGAACCCATCAAATACATCTGCAAATTCCTCAGCTAAAACCACATTTGATGGTATTTCACACATCATATATACTTCTAATCCATTCTCCCCCTGTTTTAGACCGAACTCCTCCATTGCAATTATCACTTTCCTCCCCTCTTCTGGCGTTCTACAAAAAGGAACCATCACCTTGACATTGATCAATCCCATCTCATCTCTCACTTTCTTTACCGCCTTGCATTCTAAGCCAAAAGCAGGCTTAAACTTTTCATCATAATAACGCGAGGCACCCCTCCAACCTATCATCGGATTACTTTCCTCCGGCTCGTAAAGATGCCCTCCAATTAAATTTGCATATTCATTTGTCTTGAAATCGGAAAACCGAACGATAACATCGTTGGGATAAAAACCTGCTGCTATCTTTGCTATCCCCATTGCTAAATTATCAACGAAGAACTGCGCCTTATCCCGGTACGATACACTTCTTTTGTCTATCTCCTTAATGACTTTCGCCATCTCTTCATCCTTATTTGCCTTCTCCTTCAACTTATCGTAGTCTATGAGCGCCATTGGATGAATGCCGATATAGGAATTGATGATAAACTCCTCCCTGGCTAAGCCTACGCCATCATTGGGAATTTGTCCTTGAATAAATGCACCCCCAGGAATACCAAAATTCATCATTATCCGAGTGCGGGGTCTTGGGATTTCAGATAACGCCACCTCATCTACCCTATATTTCAACTTCCCTTCATATATTCTACCCTGCCCACCCGAACAATCCACCGTAATTTCCTTCACATCTCTTAGAACCTTGGAGCCATCACCAGTGCCGATTACACAAGGTACTCCAAGCTCACGGCTAACTATGGCAGCATGGCATGTTCTCCCACCTTTGTTTGTGACTATCGCGCCGGCGATTTTCATTATGGGCTCCCAATCAGGATCTGTCATATCAGTAACTAAAACTTGACCATGTTTGAACTTATCGATTTGGCGAGGGTCTTCTATCACGTTTACCTCACCTTGGCCAATCTTCATACCAACCGCTTCCCCTTCAATCAGCAATCTCCCCTCCTCTTCAAGCACGTAGGTTCTAAGCACAGCTAAATCTCTCTGTGAATGCACTGTCTCCGGTCTCGCCTGCACGATGTAAAGGTCACCAGTTAGCCCGTCTTTTGCCCATTCAATATCCATCGGCAGGCCGTAATGTTCTTCTATGATGCAAGTCCACCTGGCAAGGGCGAGCACCTCATCATCATTCAACGCAAATTTCCTTCGGTCTTGTGGAGTAACTTCCCTCTGTTCCGTTCCTGTCCCGTTTCCCTTATAAACCAGTTTCTTTTCCTTTGTCCCCAGTTTCTTTTCCACAATAGGCCTGAACCCTTCTTTTAAAGTCGGCTTGAAAACATAAAATTGGTCTGGGTTCACAATCCCTTGCACTACATTCTCTCCCAAGCCATACGCACCAGTGATGTAAACCACGTCCTTGAACCCCGACTCAGTATCTATGGAAAATATAACTCCTGAGCATGCTAAGTCAGAGCGCACCATCTTTTGCACGCCAACTGATAGAAAAACCCTCAAGTGGTCGAATCCCTTATCAACACGGTAAGATGTTGCTCTATCGGTAAATAAAGATGCAAAACATTCCATAACCTTCCCTATTAATTCTTCCTCGCCCTGCACATTCAAGTAAGACTCCTGCTGTCCAGCAAATGAAGCCGTGGGTAAGTCCTCCGCAGTAGCACTGCTTCTCACCGCAACGTCAACATTCCTGCCATATTTCCGCTCCATCTCCCTGTAAGCAAGCCTTATCTCTTCCTCCAGTTCTTTAGGACAAGGCGCGGTTTTTATTAGATTTCTTATCTCTTTACTTCTCCGTGACAGATTTCCCATGTCATGTGTATCCAAGCCAGCCAGAATATCTCTGATTTTTCCCATTATGCCCGCTTTTTCAATCGCATATGTATACGCTTCAGCAGTGATAGCAAATCCAGAGGGAACGTTCACCCCATTCTTACCTAGATTCCTTACCATCTCGCCAAGAGAGGCGTTTTTGCCACCCACCAAAGCCACATCTCCTGCTCCAATCTCTTCGAACCATTTTACAAACTTCATGATATTACCCTCGCTTTATTATTCAGGCATAAAACTATGGTACCGGAGACCTTGGTCAAAAACAATGTTTTTCTTTCCAAGCAGCAAGCTAAACACTTTAATATACCACATGAAAGGTAGCTAGACAACTCGACACATACCAAAGCAGAAGCGATAATTAAGCAAAATCAGTCGTCTGGAAATGTCTTGACTGTAAGCAACGGGCAGATTATAATTTTCTTATAGTCGCTTGTTGCACATCGCGAATAAACATGGCTACTGGATTTGAAAGATTCTCCGAAAGTGCTCGTAAGGTATTGACACGAGCTCAAGGCGCGGCACAGCGCCTGGGACACAACTATATTGATACTGAGCACTTATTGCTCGGTCTAGCACAGCAAGAATCAGGAGTAGCCTCCAAGGTTTTAGCCAATTTAGGAATTCCCGCAAATAAGGTACAACCAGCGGTGGAGTTTCTGATTGGAAAGGGGCAGAAATCAAGCACTACTGAGGAGGTGGGGCTTGCTCCCCGGGCAAAGAAGGTCATCGAATTCGCTATTGATGAGGCACGTCGCTTTAATGCTAGCTATATAGGTGCTGAACACATTTTACTGGGATTGTTACGAGAGAAGGAAGGGATAGCTTATAATGTTCTGGAAAAGTTGGGCGTTACGTTAGAAAAGGCACGAGAAGAGGTTAATCGGGTCACCAAATATGAAGCAACGCATACCCGAACTCTTGGCCGCAGCACCTCACGCACACCAACACTGGACCAAATGGGAACAGATTTAACCGCTTTAGCCAAGGCAGATAGACTTGACCCTGTTATTGGGCGCAATGCAGAAATTGAGAGGACAATTCAGATATTAAGCCGCCGCACTAAGAACAATCCTGCCCTCATCGGTGAACCAGGTGTTGGCAAAACAGCTATAGTCGAAGGATTAGCCCAGCGTATAGTAAAGGGAGAGGTCCCTGAAGCACTACAGGGCAAAAGGATAGTTGCTCTAGATATAGGTGCTTTAGTGGCTGGGACAAAGTATCGCGGTGAATTTGAGGAAAGACTTAAAAGGATTATTGACGAGGAGAAAGCTTCGGGGAATTGTATACTATTCATCGATGAAATGCAGACCATCGTTGGTGCTGGAGCTGCTGAAGGTGCCGTCGATGCCGCTAATCTTTTGAAACCCTCCTTGTCACGGGGTGAGCTACAATGTATTGGTGCCACTACCTTGAATGATTATCGCAAGTATGTCGAGAAAGATCCTGCGTTGGAGCGACGCTTTCAACCCATCATAGTGGCTGAACCTACCAAGGAAGAAACCCTGGAAATCCTGCGAGGGATTAAGCATCGCTATGAGCAATTTCATCGCCTAGCCATTAGCGATGAAGCGCTGCAGGCAGCTACATCCCTAGCTACAAGATATATCGCTGACCGTTATCTACCCGATAAAGCTATTGATTTGGTAGATGAAGCTAGCTCCAGAGTGCGTATCAAGCGAGGTAGTGCACCAGTTAGTTTAACCGAGGCAAAACAGGCTCTGGAAAGTATACGCAAGGAAAAAGAGGCTGCTATTGCTGCCCTTCAATATGAATATTCCAGTGAACTGCATGAGCGGGAGTTACAGCTTGCTAAAAAAATCGAAGCTCTGGAAAAGGAATGGCAATCAAAGCAAGAAGTAGATAAACCTATAGTGGCAGAAGAGGATATCGCTGAAACAGTTAGTATGTGGACGGGAATACCAGTGGTGAAGTTAACCACTGATGAAACTAGCCGCCTTCTCCATATGGAAGAAGCTTTGCATCACCGTATCGTTGGTCAGGACGAAGCGATAGAAATTATCGCTAAAGCGGTAAGGAGAGCTCGCGCTGGATTGAAAGACCCCAGACGCCCAATAGGAGCCTTCATATTCCTTGGACCCACCGGCGTTGGCAAAACCGAGTTAGCAAGGGCTTTAGCAGAATTTATGTTCGGTAGCGAGGATACATTAATCAGGCTTGATATGTCAGAATTCATGGAGCGTCATACTGTGGCTCGATTGGTTGGTTCACCGCCAGGATACATTGGCTATGAAGAAGGCGGGCAGTTAACCGAGGCAGTGAGGCGGAAATCCTACTGCTGCATCCTCCTCGATGAGGTTGAGAAGGCACATTATGACGTGTTTAATATACTACTCCAAATTTTCGATGATGGTCATTTAGCTGACGCCAAGGGACGCCGTGTGGATTTCCGTAATAGCATCATAATCATGACTAGTAATATTGGAGCTGAGCTAATAAAACGCAATATGAGCATTGGCTTTGATATTCGTGGTGATAGTGATAAGCAAATCGAATACGATAAGATGAAGGAAAAGGTGCTCGGAGAGGTGAAGAAAACCTTTCGCCCTGAGTTTCTCAACCGCATCGACGCCACTGTGGTTTTCCACGGCCTGACTAAAGAACATATCCGAAAGATCGTTGACTTAATGCTCAGCCAGACCATTGATTCGGTCACGGAAAAAAACATAACTTTAGAGATTACCGAAGCTGCCAAAGACCTCCTCGGTGACAAGGGCTATGACCCTGTTTTTGGAGCGCGTCCATTGCGTCGTACGATCCAGGAAATGGTGGAAAATCAACTCTCCGAGGCTTTGCTGCACGGCGATTTTCTTCCCGGAGATACCGTTGTGGTGGATTGTGAAGATGACAGAATCGTGATACGTGCGCTGGTTAAGGAAGGCCTATAATAGTGCCCCAAGAGATAATTGAAGCACCGCTACCAGGCAAAATACTGAGCGTCGACGTTACTCAAGGCAATTCGGTGAATGAAGGCGATACAATTTGCGTTATAGAAGCGATGAAGATGGAAAACCCGATATTAGCCCCTGTGAAAGGGTCTATCATAGAGATAGGGGTTTCGCCCAATCAAGTGGTTAAAACAGGCCAATTGATAGCTATCATCGAGTACTAATAAAAATCAGTTTCTGTGAAAGGGTCTATTACAGAGGTGGGGGTTTCACCCAATCAAGTGGTCAAGACAGGCTAACTGATAGCTATCATTGAGTACCAATAAAAATCAGTTAAACAAGGAGGACAAAAATGGTCGCTAAAATGTGGTATGCAGACCCCGTAATGCAGACAATGTTGCCCACAATGGGGGGTGAAGCTATTAAGGAAATCTATGGACATTGGTTTGCACCGAGGGCGATCTTTACCGGGAGAATGGGGGCAACGGCATTATCAATGCTTGTCGCCTTTATGCGTGAAAGGAAAAAGGCGTTCATTTTAACCGACACTGTCGTGGAAAGACACGCCAGAAGTGTCGCTAAAGATTTCCAAGAAGCCGGCTTTCAGACAACGATTTGGAACGAGGCTGCTCCAGAACCTCCGGTAACCCTGGCAGAAAAGTGCGCCGATGAGATGACAAAATTCGAGCCTGACCTCATCATTGCGGTAGGTGGTGGCTCCACAATGGACCTGGCCAAAGCCGCATGGATACTCTATGAGTTGCCGGGATACGACTTGAAAGCGGTAAGCCCACTGCTCCCCATGGGATTAAGGAAAAAGGCACTACTGGCAGCATATCCAACAACGAGTGGTACCGGTTCGGAAGTCACCTGGGCCTCTATATTGACAGATGATTCCGTCACCCCCCCTGTAAAGATCGCACTTTCCTCAGCGGAAATAGTTCCCGACTTCGCAGTTCTACTTCCAGAATTCACCGTTGGAATGCCACCCAAGATAACCGCAGGTACAGGACTGGATGCTTTAGCACATGCAGTTGATGGCTACTTGACCTGTTATGATACTGATATCTCGGATGCCCTGGCAATAAAATCCATAGAATTAGTATTCAAGTTCTTGCCTCGAGCATATAAAACACCAAACGATATGGAGGCAAGATACCGCATGCAACTTGCAGCAACCATAGCTGGACTTGCATTTGGAAATAGTCAATGTGCACTAACACATAGTCTGGGGCACGCAGTAGGAAAGGTGTTTGGCATCCATCACGGAGTAGCAGTGGGTATTTTCATACCCTATTCAATACAATACTATTCCAAAGCAAGCAAAAAATATGAGCAATTAGCCAGGAAAATTGGGATTGAGGCAAAAGACGAGGCGGAATGCCTTCAAAAACTCGTTGACAGGTTCAAGCAATTTCTTTTGAGCTTTAAGGTGCCCTATGCCTTGAAGGAGCACGGAATCACCAAGCAGAGATGGCAGAAAAACCTTGACGTTGTCGCCAAGTATTCCTCGGAAGACGTATGCACCCCGGCAAGCCCAAGACCTACCTCCGTCATTGACGTTAGGAAAATCCTTGAGTATGCCTACGAAGGGAAAGATATCGACTTTTGAAAGGAGGGATTGAAATGTATGGCTATCATGGAAAAATCCTGCAGGTTGATTTAAGTACTCGACAGACAAAGGATATAGAGCTAAAAGAAGAGGATTTGAGGAAATTCATAGGTGGAGCCGGGCTTGCCGCGAAGTTGATGTATCCACTACTGAGCAAAAACCTCGATCCATTGGGGCCAGAAAATCCTCTCATTTTCATCACAGGACCCTTCACAGGTACTGCGGTCCCATTCACAGGCCGACATACCATTTGTGCCAAATCACCGCTCACCAATGTATGGGGAGAATCGAGCACCGGGGGGTTCTTCGGAGTTTCACTGAAATCCACAGGTTACGATGGCGTCACGGTAGTAGGACGTTCCGATAAACCTGTTTACCTCCTGATACACAACGGGGCTGTGGAAATAAAAGATGCCTCCCATTTATGGGGAAAGGGATTTTATCAAACAAAGGACATCTTGATGAAAGAAGTGGGCGAGAAAAAGGCAAGAGTTGCTGGCATTGGGCAAGGTGGTGAAAATCTCGTTAGATACGCAAGTATAATGAATGATGATGGAAGGGCAGCGGGAAGATGCGGATTAGGGGCTGTCATGGGTGCTAAAAAGCTGAAGGCAATTGTGGTATATGGAGATAGAAGACCAAGCGTGGCAAATTCAGGCAAACTTAAGGAGAATATAAAAGCGGCTCTGGTTGTCCCGATAACAGAACTGACCGCCTTATCTACCAGAGAGATGTTTCGAGAGTTCGGGACGATAGGGTATCTCGACATGGCGATGTATCTATCAGATGCCCCAGCGAAGTATTTTTCTAAATCTATCTTTCCTGTTGAGGAGATAGACGGGAAGGCGCTGAGACAGAAATATACTGTGACTTCAATCGCATGTTTCGGGTGCCCTATAGGATGCGGAAGGTCAACAAAATATGGACGCCATGGAATAGATAAGGTAGATGGTCCTGAATATGAAACCGCCGTTGCACTCGGTCCATGCTGCATGAATTTTGACTTAGATTCAATCATTCACGCAAATCATCTATGCAACGACTATGGGATTGACACAATTTCGGCAGGAGTTTCAATAGCATTCGCAATGTATCTGTATGAGAAAGGTGTGCTCACGAAAGACAAGATGGGAATGGAAATGAAGTGGGGAGATAGCAAAGCTGTTGTCGGCCTTGTTGAAAAAATCGCTAAAAGAGAAGGAGCGGGAGATATCTTGGCTGAAGGGGTGAAAAGAATGGCGGAGAAATTTAAAGTCTCACGTGATGAAGCAGCACATGTAAAGGGGTTGGAAATTCCAATGCATGACCCCAGGGCGTTTTTCGGAGACGCCGTGGATTATGCCACAGCGCCTCGAGGCGCCTGCCACACGAAGGGAGATTATTATATGGTGGATATGGGGCGGGGGGTAGCTGAGCTTGAAATTGCCCCCGGAGATAGATTTGAATCCTCTGAGGGCAAAGGCGCTATGGTTGCCAGATACCAGAATTTGAGGGAGCTGTTCAACTCGCTCCCATTGTGTATCATGTCATCCATAATATCGCCTGGACATATAGCAGGATTATTAAACACAGTTACCGGGTGGGATTTCAATCCTGATTCCCTTATGATGGCAGGAGAGCGAAGTTTCAATGTAAAACGTATGATTAATATCAAGCTTGGTATCACCAAGGAGGATGATGAGCTGCCAAAGATAGCCATCACACCGCTGTCAGAGGGAACATCACAGGGTAAGAAACCAGATATGGAGACTTTAATGCGAGGACACTACAAAGAGCGAGGATGGGATGTAGCGACTGGTAAGCCAACGGAGGGAAAATTGCAACAACTTGGACTTTCTGAGATGATAAAGGAGATATATTAGGCATAGCATATTAACCAGTTAACTTGAAATCTAGTAATCGTGGCAAATTAAAATCCAAAAGCGTTTTTGTGTGTCAGCAGTGTGGCAAGGAAAGTCCTAAATGGTTAGGCCATTGCCCTGATTGTGGCACATGGAATAGCTTTGTAGAAACAGCAGTCAGTCCATATCGTGCCTCTTACAGTAGGCCTGCGCTTAAGGCGAATAAACCCCAGGAACTCTCCACAGTGGAGAGGAGCACGCTTTCCCGCCTCAGCGTCGGTTTCTCTGAGATAAACCGTGTTCTGGGAGGTGGTTTGGTGCCTGGCTCTGTAGTGCTCATCGCCGGAGAACCAGGAATAGGCAAATCGACACTATTACTTCAAGCTTCAGCAATGATAGCTAAGGACAAAAGGCCGACATGTTATATCTCCGGGGAGGAATCTGTTAATCAAGTTAAACTCAGGGCTGAGCGGTTAAACATAGACGGTGAAGGGCTTTTCTTTCTGTCTGAAGCCGACATGGCTATTATCATGGAGCACTTGGAACAGATTTCACCCAAACTGGTGGTCATTGATTCCATCCAAACTATGTACCTGGAAGATATCTCGGGGATGCCTGGTAGTGTCTCCCAGGTACGTGAATGCGCAGCGAGGATAATGAGATGGGCAAAGGAAAATAATGTGCCTGTATTGCTTACTGGTCATGTGACCAAGGACGGTTCTATCGCTGGTCCTGGAACGTTGGAACACATAGTCGATGTAGTGCTTTATTTCGAAGGTGAGCCTTTCAGCAGCTACCGTATGCTGCGAGGTATCAAAAATCGCTTCGGCTCCACCAATGAAGTTGGACTTTTCGAAATGGGTAACAGTGGGTTAATGGAAGTAGATAATCCATCTCAAGCTTTATTATCCAGGCATACCGATGCTACGGTCGGCTCAGTAGTAGTGTCTACCATTGAAGGGAGTCGCCCGTTGCTCGTGGAGCTACAAGCTTTAACCACCGCAACCAGTTTTACTTTGCCAAGACGTATCGCCAACGGCGTTGATTTTAACCGCCTGCTTCTAATTATCGCTATACTTACCAAACGTGCTGGACTAAGACTTTTTAACCAGGATGTTATCGTCAACGTCACCGGTGGATTAAGGCTCAATGAGCCAGCGGTTGACCTTGGAATTGCCTTAGCCATTGCTTCTAGCTTTAGCGACCGTGTCCCAATTTCAGGCTCAATCGTGCTCGGCGAAGTAGGGCTAAATGGAGAACTCAGAACTGTGCCACAGGTAGAAAGACGAATCGCTGAAGCAGCTAGACTAGGCTTCAAAACTTGCCTCCTCCCTAAACCCTCCCAGAAGCCCATGCTTAACCACGCCGATATTCAGCTGCTCGAAGCTAACTCTCTAGGCCAAGCCCTCCGATTAGGGCTTACCAAGAAAATCAACAGGGAAACAATCAATGGTGAATAAAGTCCCCGAATTGGGAGTCATCATAGCCGCTGCAGGCGACAGCCAGCGAATAGGTAACCTCAATAAAATCTTTGCCACCTTGGGGAACAAACCTCTGTTAGCTTGGTCAGTAGACACCTGCCAAAAATGCCATTTGATTGACCGGATAGTTATTGCGCTGAGAAGCGATGATCTAGAGTTAGGACAAAAATTAGCCAGAGAAAGAGAATGGACTAAGGTCACTGATATATACCCTGGTGGTCTATTACGTCAAGATTCCGTAAAGCGCGGCCTGCATAAACTAGTAAGCTGTGACTGGGTTATGATCCATGATGGAGCACGTCCTTTCCTAACTCTGAATCTAATCCAAAAGGGATTGGAGGCGGTGAGGGAAACTGGAGCAGCTATAGCTGCGGTGCCGGTTAACGAAACGATTAAACTTGCCAATGGCGCTGAAACAATTGAAAAAACCCTGCAACGCAGCGAGCTATGGATAGCACAAACCCCACAGATGTTTAAATTTGAGATAATAACAAAAGCCTACGAAGAACTCACAATGGAAGTGACTGATGATGCTGCTGCCGTGGAGCGCCTTGGCTTTAAGGTAAAGCTTTTCCCCGGCACACATCATAATATAAAGATAACTACCCCTACCGATCTAGCTTTAGCGGAGGTCATTGTTAGCGATGTTGAGAGTGGGTATCGGTTATGATTGCCACCCCCTTGTTCCAGAGCGTAAGCTAATCCTGGGAGGAGTTTACATTCCTTTTGATAAAGGCTTATCTGGACATAGTGACGCTGATGTAGTAGCCCACGCCATAATTGATGCTTTGTGCGGTGCTGCTGATTTAGGCGACATTGGTACCCAATTTCCGCCAGAAAACCCAGAGTATGAAAATATCTCCAGCTTAACTTTGCTGAGCAAAATCGCTGAACAAATAAGTAGAAAGGAATTCAAGATAGTCAACATCGATGTTACCATCATTGCTCAACGTCCCAAACTATCTCCTCTCACCTCCGAAATGAGGAAACAAATCAGCCATTCTCTGAATATCAAGCCATCCCAGATAACGGTAAAAGCCACTACCACCAACGGTTTAGGGTTCATCGGGAGAGGGGAAGGAATAGCTGCTCAATCTATAGCCTTAATCCACCGGGAAAGTTAGCTTATCACCATATCGTAACTGGGTTTATTATCCTGCCAATAAACTATAAATTTGACCTTTCTTCCTTCAACTAAATGCATCTCGCTTTCACTGCGAAGTTTTCTGAAATCCATCGTTTCCAAGAATGCTTTAAGCAGCTCAATTTGCCTGGTAAGCTCTTTATCCTCTGGTTCATCCCTCATATACTTGTTTACCAGATTCCAGTATGCTTCTCTGGCCACAGTCTCGATGCAGTGAGAAAGTGAAGGAACAAGTTCTATACTACACATATTTTAAGTTATACAATGATGTCTCACTGTTTTCAAATGCCAAGACTATTTTTGCGATAATATTGCAATTCACCTGCTGGCAGGGTAACATCCCTTTAAAGCAATGGAGCAAATTTGGGCACCCTGGCGAATGGAATACATACAAAGAGCTAGAGAGAAAGGTTGCCTTCTTTGCCAAAAACCCAAAGAGAATAATGATGAAGCGAATTTCATCCTCTACCGGGGACAGAGAAATTTCATGATGCTAAATGCCTTTCCCTATAACCCGGGGCATGTGATGGTCGCACCTTACCGACATGTGGCAAACCTTCAAAATTTGACCGATGATGAAGCAAAGGAGCACTTCATTATTATCAAGAAAAGCATTGAACTTCTAACAGAGGTATTGAAGCCAGCGGGTTTCAATATTGGGCTAAATCTGGGTAGGGTTGCCGGGGCTGGCATCGAAGGGCATCTCCATACCCATATAGTGCCTCGGTGGGAAGGCGATGTTAATTTTATGCCGGTATTAAGTGACACCAGGGTTATCTCAGAGGCGTTGGCTGATACTTATCGGAAGCTAAAGGCAAAGTTAACCTGATTGTTGTTCCCATTGAGGATAAGAACCCAGTATCTTAACAAAAGCGGCTTCCCTGGTCAGTTCCCCCATCGCTTCCTGATACACCTTGCTACCCAAGCGACTTTCAAAATCAACGTAGAATATGTATTCCCAAGCCTTGTTTTTGCTTGGCCTTGATTCTAATTTCGTCAGGTTTATATTCCTGGTGGCAAAGATCCCCAACACAGAGTAGAGTGCACCAGGCATGTTCTTGGTGCCGAAGACCAGAGAGGTCTTGTTCTTCTGTCCTGGCCTGGCTTCCTGCTTGGAAATGGCGAAGAATTTAGTATAGTTATCCCTGTTGTCCTCTATTCCAGGAGCTAAAATCTGTAAACCATAAATATCAGCAGCCCTTTCGCTAGCCACAGCAGCACACTCCTTCAATGCGCTTTCTTTTATCATCTTGGCACTGCCCGCAGTGTCGTAGCTAGGTATTATGTTGAGCCCGAGTTTTCTTAAAAATTGTTCACACTGAGCCAGGGCTTGAGGATGCGAATAAATCGTGTTTATGCTACTTAGACTTTCGCCAGGTAAAGCCATTAAACAGTGGCTTATCCTGAGGATAATTTCAGCAAATATATTAAGGGGGTATTCTAGAAGCAAGTCATAGGTTTCGTTGATGCTGCCTGCTTGCGAATTTTCCACTGGTACTACCCCAAAGTTAGCCCTATCTTCCAACACCGCCTGGAAAACATCCCTAAGTCGCGCACAAGGTAAAAGAGGGATATCCTCCCCGAAGAACTTTACCACGGCGTCTTCGCTAAAAGCGCCTCTTTCCCCTTGAAATGCGACCTCAGGCATCGTGATTAACTTTCCCTAAATATAGCTTGAAGCAAGTTTATATTCTCAGTGGGAACCAAGCAGATGAGTTCATCACCCTCCCTTAGAACAGTGTTCACAGTTGGTACCTGAGATTCCTCTCCATGGGAAATGACCGCGGATATAACAGAGCCCAATGGCAATGATAGCTCCCCAATTGGCTTTCCCACTACTGGCGAATTCTTTCCCACCCTCACAAGCACAACTTCCAAGCCCTTGTCTCTAATGGTAAATAGGCGAGTCAAAGGAAAGAGCATGGTTTCCGCTTTAATATGCTCCGAAACCAGGTACACGGCGTCTACGACGCATTCTATTCCTAATTTAGCAAATATCTTCTCATTCCTGGGAACGTTGATTCTAGCGATAACTCGAGGAACATTAAACTTTTCCTTAGCTATCTGACACGCCGCCAGGTTATCCTCATCTTCACCAGTGACGGCGATAACCATCTCTGCTCTGGTTATCCCCCCCTTGTTCAAGATGGCTATCTCCGAAGCGTCACCGTGCAAACATATGTCACCAAGTTCCTCCTCAATATGCTCACACTTCCTGGCATCTTTTTCGATCACCAATACTTCATGCCCCTCATCAAGCAACTGCTTACACAGATAATGCCCCACCTCCCCACCACCGACGACTATAACGTACATCTCCCCCAGTTACCCTTCCAACCTTTCTTTCAACAGGCGAACAAATACTCTTGTGGGGCTAATAGCTTCAAGACCCAGGCCACCGTAGAAGTCCTCTCGCAGCGGGTCATAGATTCGACATAATACCCTGGGAACATCAAATATCTGCTTGGCAATTTGAGCTGCCATAGCATTCAGTTCATCATCGCGGGTCACAGCTACAAAGGCATCAGCTTGCTCCATACCTGCTTTCGTAAGTACCTCCTCATCAGTGGCATCTCCCAAAAAGGCCATCCCACTAAAGTCAGGCGGTAATTCGTCAAAACTAGCATTATCCACATCGATAACAGTTACTTTGTGCCCCTCCACATCGAGTAAATGAGCCAATTCAGCCCCTACACGTCCACAGCCCATAATAATTACGTTCATTGTTTAACTTCAAGAAATGGAGTCTCGAAATAATAAGACTCGGCAAGGAGCCTCTTTCAACACATAATAGACAGCCTTGCCCAGATCGGGTATACCAGGTGCTTTCTTATAAGTAGTCGCCATTATTATTAAATCTATCTTTCTTTCCACGGCCTCACTAACAATAGCTGGTCCAGCATCTCGCGCTTGGAGCAGATCGGTCTCTACTTCATAATCCGCGTCAGCAGCAGCATCTTCAGCGTGTGTAAGTATTCTGTCCGCTTCATCAGTCTTTGAATCGATCTGAGTATCCAGAGGGAGGCTTCGCTCTACCTCAATAATGTGAACAGCATAGACTTTCGCTTTAGACTTCTTAGCTAAACTGCAAGCTAGCTTTACGACCTCCTCATCACCACCGCTACCGTTTGTGGGCACTAAAATGTTCTTTATCTCCATCATCAACCCGAGATATTAACCTGCTACTCTTTTTTAGTCAACAGGCAATTTAACTTCCTGAGCCGAATGGATAAACGGTAACCGCTTTCGATAGCGAAATACGAGGTAAAAAATAAGCCCAAAGGCCATCCAGCCAAATCCAACCCAGCGAGCGTAAGGTTGCGTTATGACTACCGCGAGCCAAATAGCACTGGTAGCCACCAGCCCTATAATAGCTGTTATGGGTAACTTCCACCCCTTAATCTTAATATTCCCCCGAAGCCTAAAGGGACGAGAAAGTTCAGGGTGCTTTATCCGCAACCTGAGTATAGAGGCATGAGCGAGACTGAAAGCCAGGAGAGAACCAAAAACATATAGACCACCCAATATGATAAAGGTCTCTGGAGCAAAGAATCCTGGAATGAGAAGCAAGATAGCCATCAAGGAGAATAAGATTATGGACTTGTAAGGCGTTTTGAATTTATGGTGAATTTTCGATAATGTCAATGGGATGAGCTGGAATCTCCCCAGGGAAAAAGTTAACCTGGAAATGCCCATAAGCCCGGCATTGGTAGCGATAATCAAAATGGTTGTTGCTAACACAGCTACCAATATGGGCAGGAGTTTGATAACGCCTCCCAAAAAAGCGGTAATGACGATAATCCCTGCTGGGCTCGATGACAACCCTGTGGCAATTTCTTCAGGATGTATAGCTATAGAAAGCCCATGTGCGATGCCAGCTATAGGGTCTTTTGCCCATTGTGAAGCCATCTCGATCGGTGTCATAGTGGAGAAAGCCGCTACCGCTATGCCACTAAATAAGATCATCACCACGACTATCATCAAAATCATCGCTCTAGGGGCAGTTATCACTGGACGCCTTGCTTCC
>RCNB010001006.1_pt1 | contig 18135 bp, 10 predicted proteins | sample 2041321 | NCBI WGS metagenome assembly RCNB01 (sample SAMN09708232, study PRJNA481090) | Marine sediment metagenome, whole genome shotgun sequencing project. | reverse complement strand
CTTCCGGCCTGTCCAATGAACTGGACGTGGTTGAAGGTATGCAGTTTGACCGTGGTTACCTGTCGCCTTACTTCATCAATGACCAGGCAGCCATGAGCGTTGAGCTGGAAAACCCGTACATCCTGCTGCATGACAAAAAGATCAGCAATGTACGTGATCTTCTTCCGGTACTCGAAGCTGTTGCCAAGTCCGGTAACCCGCTGTTGATTATCGCTGAAGACATCGAAGGTGAAGCCCTGGCTACTTTGGTAGTTAACTCCATTCGCGGCATCGTTAAAGTATGTGCAGTTAAAGCACCTGGTTTCGGCGACCGTCGTAAAGCCATGCTGGAAGATATCGCTATCCTGACCGGTGCTACCGTGATCGCTGAGGAAGTGGGTCTTTCTTTAGAGAAAGCCACCATGGAAGAGCTTGGTTCTGCCAAGAAGATCCAGATCACCAAGGAAAACACCACGGTTATTGACGGCGCTGGCAGCAGTGACGACATTTCCGGCCGTGTTAACCAGGTTCGTGCCCAGATCGAGGAAGCCACTTCCGACTACGATCGTGAAAAACTGCAGGAACGCGTTGCCAAGCTGGCCGGCGGTGTTGCAGTGATCAAGGTTGGTGCTGCAACTGAAGTCGAAATGAAAGAAAAGAAAGCCCGCGTTGAAGATGCCCTGCACGCGACCCGTGCTGCGGTTGAAGAAGGTGTGGTTCCCGGTGGCGGTGTTGCACTGGTTCGCGCACTTGAAGCGGTTAAAAGCCTGACCGGTGATAACGAAGACCAGAACGTTGGTATCGCTATTGCTTGTCGTTCGATGGAAGAACCACTGCGCCAGATCGTGGCTAATGCCGGTGAAGAAGGCTCTGTTGTTCTGAACAACGTTAAACACGGTGAAGGTAACTACGGTTACAACGCAGCGACCGGTGAGTATGCCGACATGATCGAATCCGGTATCCTGGATCCGACCAAGGTAACCCGTTCTGCTCTGCAGAATGCAGCTTCTATCGCTGGCCTGATGATTACCACTGAGGCCATGGTGGCCGAACTGCCTAAGGATGATGCCCCGATGGGTGGCGCTCCTGATATGGGCGGTATGGGTGGTATGGGTGGAATGGGCGGCATGATGTAAATCATGTAGTTCATGTTTCCTCACCTGTTTTACCAGGTAAGATTAAAAGCCCCGCTTCGGCGGGGTTTTTTTTGTCTGCAATGTCCTTTTCTCAACTTTTGAGAAACCTTTCGAATAATGTACAAGCCTGGGAGCCTCCCCACCCTGATTTGAAGCCCATCTGACAGGAGTACAAATTGCAGCTCACTTTGGAAACGACCACCCCAAAAGAAGAGGTTGTAAGACCTGCAAAATACCGGCACCCGCTTAAAAACTTCCGTAGCCTGGCCATTGCCAATGGGTCGATCTCCAAAGAGGACGATATGGGCGTGTTACGCAAGGCTTGTCTAATACATGGTCTGAATAAAGCTGGCTGGCGATTTCTGAATCGCTACGGCAAAAACGCCTATGCAGCGGTTTTTTCAATGCTTGAAGATACTGAAAGTGTTTTTGAAATGGTCTTGTTTTATGTCATCTGGCAATGCCGTGGGGGGCTTAAGGAACCGCTGGCCGTTGAGTTGGGCAAGCGTCTTATCACATGCCTGGGTGGAATTTACTGTCCTGATCTCACAATAGACCCACGTATCACAAAAGTTGCCAATGATCACTGGAACAAACTGGCCGACCCGGCAGAACGTCATCATTTTGCCCAGGAAGAATGGATACGGGTCATTAACTGGATGCGCGACGAACAACCCGTATTCGATCGTAACCAGTGGCGTTCGGGATGGCAGGCCATCTACCGTAAATTTCAGAAGTGGCAGAGGTTAAATCCCGAGCGAAATACCTGGAAATCTATTCTGCCAGCCTTTGACCAGGGTGGTATTCATGTCATGCCGTTAATCAGTTCGTACGACCTCGCTCAAGAAGGCTATCGGATGCGTCATTGTGTGGCCTCGTATGCAAAGCGTTGCCTTTCTGGCAACTATCGCCTGTTTTCCATTTCTGAGGTATCCAGTGGCAGACCTTTGGCGACTATTGGAATCCTTAAAGAGGAAAATTACTGGAAAATTGACCAGATCAAGGGCAGGTTCAACCAGGCACCGGAAGCCGGTGCCGCACGTCTTGGCCTGGTTATCCAGCGAGAATACTTATACCAGGAGGAATTAATATCCAGAGAGAAATCCAGAAATAAAATGATGGAGCGCAATCGTTGTGTAGAGCAGCTACGTGAAGAACACGAGGCATATTTATGCAAACAACACGAAATACCGGAAGTGCTCAGAGATCAACTAAGCTTTGAGGAAATTGACTTTCTTAAGATACACGCCGCACGGTTGAATGCCCTGGCATCAGGCGAACTGCAGCCAAATGCCTATGAGCAAGTACGTTTTATTGCAGTAACCAAAGGGATTTTTCGTCCGAGAGCAGAGCCTGAACGAATATGGGTGAAGTATCAGAGACTGCTTAACCTTTACTCTTTTTCCTTTAACTCAACAACAAGCATCTCAGCCGCGTCAGACAGGTAGTCCTGTGGATTATCACGACAGTAGTTTTCAAGCCACCTCACAATCGACGTAGCAGGAAAATCCTGGCCGAGAACGGAGTCAGTATCTTTTTCCAGAGCACTTTGGTAGTTCACACCGGAGATAAAACCTTGCACCCACGTGACTGAGCTATAAAGCTTCGCAGTATTACTTCGCTTAGCGGACACATAGTCCGGGCAACTAAAGTTACCCTCGCCTTTAATTGCCCAATCGCCCCAACTAGCCGTTGAAACAAGTGCCAATATGACTGGCAGAATCAATTTCTTCAAAACAGTTTCCCTGATTCAATTGCTACTATCGAATAGCTGTCATCCGGTGCAGCGAACTGCACCAGTGACTCATTCCCCTAACTTATTCTTTGGCAAGATCAGGTATCACCAACTCCTGACCCGGGAAAATCTTATTGGGATCTTCCAGTAACGGTGTATTGGCTTCGAAGATTTTCATGTATTTGTTACCACTGCCATACATTTTCCTGGAGATGCCCGACAAGGTATCACCCGGTTTTACAGTGTACTTTCGCACTGTCTCTTCAGGTTCAATTTCTTCGGCCACTTCCGCAATCACTTCCTCAACAACCACTTCTTCAGCCACAACCACTTCTTCCACCGCGGGCTCGGGTGCCCCGACGACCATATTGTTCTGCACACTGCTTATGCTGGGAATGTCGTTGCACAGTTCGCAGATACGATCACTTTCGGACTGACTGGCAACAGGGCCGGAAACTGCCATCGAGCCATCCTGGTTAAATTTGAATTTTAAATTTGAAGGATCAATACCATTTTCACGTAAAACAACACTGGGTGGCTTAACCGCTTCTTCTGGTTTTACTTTGTCACCACCGAGAATCTTGCTGAATGCATCCATGAAACCCATGACACCACGCTCCTATGTTGTTGTTACACCAGTACTCAGTCTAGCTTGAAAAAAGCCTTTGTAAAGCGCAATTAACAAAAATCAGGTGCTATAGACTGAACCGGGAACAGTTCAAGACTTAATCAGGTCATCAATAATCGGGACTGATTTTGAGCCGGGGAAAACCCGTTGGTCCAGAAAACCTTCCTTAAGATGCAGGTGTTGCGCCAGGACGCTTTTGAATACACCGCGTAAATCGGTAGTCGGCTGCAGATCACGACCTTCGTACAGGTTTGATGCAGACAGACCGGGCCAATCTGCTATTACACGCCCGCCATTTACAGCACCACCAAGCAGCATGGCTGCCGTAGCAGTGCCATGATCAGTGCCAGCTGTACCGTTGACCTTAACGGTTCGTCCAAACTCGGTAACCACAATAACCACTGTTTTGGACCAGTCACTGCCCAATTCTTCATGCAAGGCCAAGATGCCCTGATCGAGAGCTTTGAACTTAGTCGCAAGTCTGCCGTTTGAAGCACCTTGCCGGGCGTGGGTATCCCAGCCACCCGATTCAAGTACTGCAATCCTGGGTCCATTTTTTTCTGACAGGAATTTTGCTGTTGTCTTGAGCAATGCTTTCATTTGCGCTGCTTCATTGCCACGTTTCTGGCGTGTTCCGGACATCCCCTCGGCAATTTCCTTCACATGAAGTGCCTGTTCCAAACGACTGGCAAAGAAAGGGTCATGTGCGTACAAGGATTCTATACGCCGCAGTGTGTCTTCATTGGCATCCCGCATCCTCGAAGGTGCCCAGCTTGTCACCGATTGATTGCCACGCAGTACCAGCGGCGTGTTTTGTGATATCGCGATTGCGTTTTCCTTTCCTTCACTGGTTTTCAATGGTTCCAGGGCCCGGTTCAACCAGCCATCACGCTGAAAACCGTCCGTGGTTGCGCCATTCTCCAGCTTATCCTGTCCGTCAAAATGCGATCGTTGCCGATAGGGGCTGGCGACGGCGTGAACAAACAGGGCCTGCTTTTTTTGATAGAGCGATTGAGTGTGCTGCAATGCCGGATGGATACCGAATAAGCCGTCGGCTTTCAAGACACCACCCTCCTCACCGGGCGCCGCTAACGCGAGTTCACCACGCAAACCGGCGTAGTTACCATCACCATAGGGCGGCAGCATCGCGAGCCCATCCATTGCGCCACGCAGTATCACCAACACCAGGCGTGCATCCGTCTCTGCGTTTGCCATCATCAAACCCGGAAAACCGGCTGCCAGTGCACCGATACCTGCACGTTTTAACAATTCACGTCTGCGCAACATCAGCTATCTCCGCTGGAAATCAGGTGAGGCTAAAAGCAGGGTAGTGCCCTGAACGACACTCTCTGCCCGGCTGACTGCTGTGCGTGTGTGATCACCGAAAGTCGCACCCAAAACCATTTCACCCAGTTCCATTGGCTTAACGCGGGAGCCAGTTTTTCGGGCGACTGAATTTGCCCATTCGATGCGTTTGTACAAAGCATCCGCACCACCCCAGTGATCTGACGTATCGGGCCAACCTGCCGGAGAACCGGGCCGGAAAGGCATTTGTCCCATCTGTTCCAGTGCAGTAATGATAAGTTTGGTTTTGTCGGGAACGTGGTCGAAGGCCCGGAATGTTGAAATAACCAAATCCTGTGGTGTCTTGTATTTGCTCAGTGGTGTTTTCCATGCCTCCTTTGAATTCACCAGCGCAGCATGGACCTGGGGCAAGTCTCCTCCACTTTTCAGAAACACTGATGCGACTCGTTTGACCATCTTTTCAGGTGGCTCGTCGGCAACAAAATGACGTACTAGTTTAGTGGCAATAAAACGGGCGGTGGAGGGATGTGCTGCAAGTTTGCGCAGTATGGCTTCACCCTGCGCGATTCCCTGTTGCTGATACTGCTCACCCATAATCGACTGGGTGCCCGGTTCATGAATATTCTCGCGAAATGTGAACGCGCCGGGTGTTCCCTGTTTAAAACGGCCTTGATCACTACCCACTGACCAACCGGTTAAAGCTCGCGCAAATGCCGTGACATCGGTCTGCTTATATCCACCGTTAACACCCAGAGTGTGCAATTCGAGGATTTCCCTGGCAAGGTTTTCATTGATATCGGAAGGCCGGTTTTTGTGTTTTTTAGGTACTTTGGCAAGCCTGGAGTTGGGGCCTGTTGAGCGCTCGTTATCCAGGTACAGGATCATAGCCGGGTGCTTTTCCGCAGCCAACAACAGATCGATGAACTTAGCGCCAAGATTCGGTCTTACAACTTCATTTTCATAAGCACCTGCCAGCGCGCTGATCGGCTGCTTATTTGCAGATACCGCAAAATGATTGGACCAGAAGTACACCAGGCGTTCGTGAAAGGGATACTCAGTCTGAACTGCATTTTTGAATCGTGCGCTGACCTGGTCCGAATAATAGGAACGAACGGTTGAGGCATAATTGTATTTGCTGTCCTTCTTGGTTTCAGCTCCATTCTGCTTTTTCATCTCGCGTTGCCTTTTCCGGACATGCAGGACGTCCGTCAGAATTTTATCCGAGCGCGGGATACCGCTAATACCAGAAGACTGACTCGAAGGACCCTTTAACTGGTCCAGCAAGTAAGCTTTGGGGTCCTTTTCCAACTTCTTAAGTTCGCCCGGTCGTGCACCGAGCCCAAATCGATTGGCAGCTATGGCAGATTCAATACTCATCATTTAGTCAGAAAGAACTGTTTTCCCTGGTTTGTATTAACAATTTCAAAATGAGTCTAGCAAACAAATTCTTGCTGAAAAGCGCTGCGTGGCAAATTTACCTGTCTTTACCTTAGTCGATGCCTGGGTGAAAAACACTTCGTAGGGTGGGTAACGTGTTACCCACGTGTTACCCGTCTGATTGGCTTCAACCTCGTGCGTAATAACACCGCGCCCTACGGGTACCCGCGTTTTACCAACCCTGGTGGTTTTGTTCCCGTGGGTAACGAGTTACCCACCCTACGAAACGGTGTTACCCGCGTTTTACCGACCATGGTGGTTTTGAACCCTACGTAGGGTGGGTAACTTGTTACCCACGAGTTTAACCGTGCGTAATGGCACAGCACCCCACGTAGGTGTTTATTTACGCCTGTGAAACATCGTCGGATGGAACCGTAAGGAACCTTACCAGACCACCCCAGCGCTGGTCGGTGTTGAATGAACGCTTGAGATAGAAGTTTCTCCGGTAAAAATGTGTCCGCACCACTTCAATGCCCTTGTTCGACATTCTCATGCAGAAATCCTCGAGAAGCGCACTGCCGAGACTGTTGCTCTGTAGTTGTCGTGCGATGACGAGACCATCCAGGTAAACAACCCTGTCACTCTCGACTTTATAGCAGACACCACCGACAAGTTGATCAAGGCTATCGACAACCACGAGGAACTGATCGTGTTCAGAAACAACCTTGTGATAGCGCTGACGCAGGAAGAGCCGATAAAGCTGTCCAACCTCGGAGGGCTCCGTGGCTTCCCTGACATAGTAATGTGTGCCATCACTGGCAATGATTTGCGATTTAACGACCACATGCTTGATATTTTTATCACCGATAGCCAGAACCTCAAGGTCAGGAACTGTATGCGCACGCGGGAAGACCAGGTGGCCAAACACCTTTCGATCATCCCGCTGCTCAAGGGTCGCCTGCAATTCAGACAAGGCTGGTGATGAAATTGCCGATAAGCCCGGGTTTTCATGTAAAACACCCAACAGATAATCGAACGCGACGCAGACCTCATCCGCCGCACTACCAAAGTAGGTGTGGCGATACATGTGATAGCGTGCGATTTCCCCAAGACCATCGATTCTGTAAAGGTTGTACACTGTATCGATCAAATCGGCCCTGGCCTCCGATGTCGCATTGGGATTGACTTCATCCCATTCCTTGTAGCGTTCAATGGCATTCCTGAGAGACAGCTGAACATGATACTGCTGATCGAGTTTTTCCAGGTAGGTGGTTAGTTTTCTGCGAAGTTTCTTTTCAGAAACCATGTTCTCGCTGGTCAGATCCTCTTTCAGTTTGCATAAAAATTCACGTCCCTCATCCAGGCCGAGACCCTCGATGCAGGCATCGAAGATCCACGCAAAATCGAGCATTTCGCACGACCATGGGTAGTGCATGGCTGTCTGTCGATAAAAGTTCTTGATGATCGGCCTGACAACACACAGCGGTCCGTTGTAGTCCTGCCACCCGCCAAGAGAAAGAATGGTCGCCCCTGAACGGTAGTCCGGTTCCGGTACAACCACGTTTTTGGGCGACAGATGGCCGGGCACAATCTGGTAACCGCTGTTACGACAAGTCGAAAAAAATGCCGCCGCCGCGCGGGTAAATAGCTTGCCAAGAAAACCCGGTTGTTGCCTGGCGAATACATTCGTTCGGGAGCTATTGAATTCCCGGATCCGTTCCCCGACTGTCAGGTCACTGACATAAGCGACAGACAGGATACCCAGATCAGGGCGGCTGCAACCCAGCCGAGGTAGTGTCCCTGGGCCGTGTGGGTGATCGGAAATCGCCATCAGCCAGCGCAGCACCTGTCTCACTGGTTGGGCAGCGTAGTCCTCCCGCAATGTCAGCGTCAGCTCGTAGTGATTGCCATCACCGGAGTTGATACTGACGCGATACACGTGACGGCCACGTTGTGACAACAAGCGTGAAAACCAGATACCGCCGGCAGGAACACTCTTCAGATCAAAGGCAAAAACATCGAATGCGAGTGCGATGGATTGATGCAGGAAGGTTGTTCGCGAGAAAGCCTCGGTCAAACGCCATATTTCGTAATCGGTAATTCCCTGTTCAAATACCAGGCGTTCTTTCCAGTCGCTTTCCTCGTACAAGTTGGTTTTCTCGCGAAGATCTGTCTCGTACCACTTTCCGAGGTCGACGAGCAAAGAATCTGCCCTCTTCATCAGTCCTGCATCGGTCTGTTGCACGACCCAACTGGCAAGCTCTCCCCTGATAGCGTAGTAAAACTCCGGGTTGGTCTTCACGAAATCCGCCATCAAAGTCAAAAGCTTTCCGATTTGATCGGCTACCACCGGCGTGGCCGGCCAGGTGAGTCGGTTGCGATAGTGCATCATGCGCAGACGAAGCGCCTCAAGCCGTCGGCGCTCGATATTTTTGTTTCCGATCCTGTGGATAAAGTCGTCGTTGAGAAAAGACAAACCCGAATTAAGGAACGCAGGATAAACATTGCGATAATCAGGCATCGGTCGGTTGAGCAATATGATGCTGTAGGCCTGGCAACGAATATTCTCGACGGGGTGACGGGCCAGGGCCTCCAGTCGACGTGCCACCAAAGAAACCATGCGGTCTTCCGACTCGACAAGGATGGATTCTAGTTGATCTATCGCTGCACTGGCGATGGGTTCTGCCTTGTACAGTGCATCGGTGAATAATTGGTGTGCACGCCGGAGTTTTTGGTCAGAAATTGCCACATTGCCATACTCAACCATGGTCACTTCAGCATCATCGCGGTGCGGCAAAAATATGTGTGTGGCGACACCCTTAAACTGTGTGTCCCAGCCTTCCTTACAAGGGCAAAACGCCAGCAAGGCAGGGTTACCCGCCCATAGCAAGGGTTGGCGGGCAAACAGACCGAGGTCCAGGACATTGTCCTCACTCACATACTCAAGATCACCAATCAAAACCCTATCATCGACTTTACGAATAGCCAGGTAACGATCACGGGCAATATCATGCAATCCATCACCCGTACATACGATATTGTCAGTTTCCAGTATGCCCAGATCACGGAAGAACCAGCGCGGCACTCGAATCGTCAAGCCCGGACAACTGAACTCGACATAATTGCGCACGTACAGTTCATTAATGGTGGTCGCAAAATTCTTCTCGACCTGCTTACGACGGAAAGAGCCCTTGGGTGTTAATTCGCCTTTCTCTAAATCGAAATCACGATCCAGAATAGCCACATTGACGACACGTTCATATGGCATCAATTCCTGGTTTGCCGCCGTCGTGATGTTCTGGAAATAGAGTTCGCGCTCCTGCTCCGACCTGGTATCACTAAGTAACTGTTCGTCCGAATCAGGAACGATCAACAGGACGTTATAGTCGCGTGCATCTCCAACCAGGAAAACACTCTTGATACCCGGGACGTCATCGAACTTCCGTTCCACACGCCGTGGGGCAACTGTCTGACCACGATTGTTTTTGTAGATGTCCTTAACCCGGTCGACGATCTCATATTGCCCATCCTCATCAATCTTGAAAATGTCCCCCGTTTTCAACCACGTCACATCGGTTCGTGCATTAAAAGACGCAAGCCCGGGATCATCGCCATCAAGCTGTTCAAGATAGCGCGCCATATAAGGACCACCTATCTCCAGTTCACCCTGCTCTGTCAAACGGGTGAGCATTCCCGGTAATGGGAAACCAACCGAATTATTTCGATACTGATATGGCAGCGTCATCGTAGTACCGCCAGTCGATTCTGTCATACCAAAACCGCTACACAGTGCAACCTGATTGCGTTGAAAAAACTTAAAGGTTTTAGGAGAAAGAAATCCCGCTGCGGAAAGGCCCCAGCGCAGGCGATCACCAACGACAGAACGAAAGACAGCCTGCTCCACTTCAGCTGGAGCCGAGGCATCGAGTTGATCAAGACATTGCTGCTGTATCTGTCGCCAGCGTAGCGGAATGCCTATGAGCCCGGTTGGTCGTACTTCCGAGAGTCGTTTTAAGAAGGTTTCCCGGGACGTATTGCCGGCAAATACGTAGGTGCCACCCCAATACAACATTCCCATCATTTCGAGATAACGGCCAAAGGTGTGAAACAAGGGCAGATAGCAGAACAACACTTCGTCGCGTCCGACATCAGGTAAAGCCGCGGCACGTGCGAATCGTTTTGTCACAAGATTGTAGTTGGTGAAGGCTACACCCTTGGGTTCCCCGGTGCTACCCGATGTAAACATGACCGTGCTGACTGCGTGCCGATCGCGTGCAGGCTGTTTTGCCAGGATATCATCGGCCTCATCTGCAGAGATATAGGAGCATGCTTCACCAAGATAAAGATCATTGTCCCGCAGAACACGGTTGTGAGGATCGGTGACGAAAACCTTAAGCTTGATACCCGTTTGTTTCTGCACATCAATCAACCGATGCAAGCGGGCCTCGGTATCCGTGACAACAATGTTAATACCCAGTGTTTTGACTACATACGCGATGGTGTCACGATCGAAGTGCCTGTCGATCGGCGAATCAAGTATGCCAAATGTCAGGCAGGCCAGATCCGCACAGGCACCTTCGGGTGAGTTATCCATATATAGCAGAACACGAGGTTGTTCGACCGCCGAGTAAAAAGCGGCGGCGATCATTTTCATGTGAGCGAACACCTGCTCGTAACTCCACAGCGAGGGACCCTTATCCGCCTCGCGGAACAGAAGTCGTTCGGGGTGCTCCCCAACACGCTGCTCAAACAGTGTTTTTAATGTATATTTCGAGGAATCGACAATGCTAAACATCAGGTCGGCCCATTGATAACGGGCTTCGGAGGAATCAATAGCGGTCAGGAATTCGGACCTGCCGGTCATGTTGAGATAGTCGTGCCAAACATCGGGGGCAATACGACCACTGTGACCAGAGGCAATGGTGCTTTCAACGAAGGCCAACAGTGCCCGGGCCTCGTCTTTTAATGCTTTGTCTTCGCCTTCAGTGGTTCTGAATGGCTGCATGAGGGCGAGCAGATCCTGCTCGTAATTGGTTATTTTTGATTGAGACATCGAAGGCTTTCCTTGCGCCGGGCAATGAGGTTGATATCCAGATGGATGTTACTTGTTATTGCGGTCAAAACCCAGACTAGTGCAGTGTCAAGCCTCTAATGTAGGGTTCAGAGCCATCAAGATTCACATTGACAGTTCGCTCGGCTGGCGAATATATTCATTGGTCTGTTCAATCCCCAAAACCCTTATGCTGTCAAAGCTCAACAGCCGGGAGAAAGCATGCCGTTTCATCATTACGCACGAAAACTCTTCACGACCGGCTTGCTGACAACGCAGCTTGGCTGCGCCATACCCGCTGCCTTGGCTGAGTCGGTCAATTGCAATACACAGCTTGAGCCAGAGGTGATTACTTCACCATTTCTGTCCGTATTAACATTAAACATGGCCCATGGACGCAAGGATTCTTTCAACCAGATGTTTCAAAAGACCAGCAAGACCCGTCTTAACCTGGAAGAGATAGCAGACTTCATCAGCGACAGCGGTGCCAATCTCGTTGCCCTTCAGGAAGCCGATTTTGCCTCACGCTGGTCGGGGAAATTCAACCACGTGGAGTTTATCTCTGAACGAAGTCCCTACCCGTGCCAGGTTCATGCCCACCATGCGAAGAAATATATGTACGACTTTGGCACGGCATTGCTGTCCACCGTACCCTACACCCACAGCCTGACACATACATTTAGACCGTCATGGCCAACCACAAACAAGGGTTTTGTGATGGGCGAAGTGCTTTGGAACCCGGGTGGTGAGTTGGCGGAACCCGTCACTGTCAGCGTGATTTCCGTGCACCTGGATTTTTCCCGCAAAAAAGTCCGTGAGGCCCAGACGGAAGAAATACGCGCCGTACTTCCAGACCTTAAAGAACCGGTCATCATCCTGGGTGATTTCAATGCCGACTGGAACAGCAAGGACTCGGCCATCAAAGCCATCGTTGCAGATGGCAATTTCAAGGTCTACCAGCCTGAGGCCACGAATTTGGGTACATATAAATCAGGAAAGCACCGCCTCGACTGGATATTGATATCCAATGACCTTGAATTTGTAAGTTACGAAGTACCCCGGATTGTGCTTTCCGATCATCAACCGATACAGGCAACTCTAAAGCTTACAGATATGAAAGCGGAAGAAAAAGATAGTATGACCACTAAATGAATATTGAAGAACGACCATGATTAAACCAACCAGAATCCCCACACCCTTAAGGCCAGTCAAACCACGCTGGCGGCAATAAAGACCTGCGGAAATGAAGCCGGATTCATACGCGGGGAAAGCGGTCAAATCAGCACTCGAAAAGCCCGTGTGCAGATCATGCTTTTTAATGTGCTTTCCAAGATATCGACCAGCCCAAACCGAGAACGACAAGACAATTGGAGAGGTCAGCGCCGGCTATTACACCCTGTGGATGAAGCCTCGCAGATGCGTACGTGACTGGATGAGCATCCCCAGGCACGAATTGAAATAATAACCAACTCGGTGCTGACTGCTGATAATTTCCCATCACAATCCATCACTGAAAGTCACGGGGCTGCATTGGTGGTTTTAGCAAAGGACTCTGACCCCATTCCTGGTTCGTGGGTAACAAGTTACCCACCCTACCCTGTGCTCCAGGCCCGTGGTTTTTTCATTCCGGCAATCTTACAGGCCTGTTTCACATAACCATAAGGGAATGAATCAAAAAGAACTTTCTTGGCTTCCTTTTTACTACACTCGTTCACAACGGCTAAGTGACGGGTAACATGACGTACATCCGGAGCATACTGGTGCTCAGCAAAGAAGCTCCGCATAAAATCAATCACTGACCAATAAAAATCGTTTAGCGTGATTCCTTCTTCTTTGGCGACCATTTCAGAAAAATCTTTGCTCCAATCATCGGTATCAACCAGATAACCTTCACTATCCCGTGAAACCTGTTCGTTCAAAATACTATGCTCCTGTGTATAGATGCGCTAGTCGCATCTTACCTCCGCGTCATTGCGCCGGTACCACCACCATGTTGTTAATACACAGGTCAGGTAAAACACGCTGAATGCACTCAAGGCCAGATGGGCTGAACCAGTGGCCTGAATGGATGTTGCGACAAGCGCCGGTATGAAAAACAATCCCAAGGCGGCGATGGCACTGGTGAAACCCAGGGCAACTGATGATTCGACTCTGCTCGCGGCAATCGCTGCTTGCTGTGCGGCCTGGTCTTTACCTTGAGCGGCTTGTTCATGCAGCTTCCGGAAAACAGCCGGTACGATGTGAAACACCGAGCCATTACCGATACCCGAGGCGATGAACAGCAGCATGAAGGCCATAAAGAACCCGGTAACATCACTGTTACCTGTGCCGGAAGGCAAATTCATCAATGCCCAGATTCCGGCCAGGAACATAACCGCAAAATTCCAGAAAGTGACTTTGGCTCCACCAATTCGATCGGACAACCAACCACCGAGTGGGCGAATCAGTGCACCTACCAATGGTCCTGCAAAGGCCCATTTAAGTGCCCCGGATTCCGGGAACAATACGGCCAGCAGGATCGGGAATGCTGCTGAGAAACCGATAAAGGAACCGAAGGTACCGGTGTAGAGCCAGCTCAGAACCCATGCATGCTTACGTCCAAAGATTGCGCTCTTTTCACCATAAGATTCCTGCTCGCCACGTATATTGTTTTGACCAAACACGACGCCAATAGTCGCCAACAGAATGAAGGGTATCCATATCAAACCGGCATTTTGTAACCAGACCTGGCTCGTGACACCACCCACTTCGTGGACCTGTGGCAAGCCGCCTTTAAAGGCCAACGCACCACTGAAGATAACTAGCGGTACAACGGCCTGCATGACACCAACACCAAGGTTACCGACACCGGCATTCCAGCCAAGCGCCGTACCCAGCTTGTTCCTTGGGAAGAAAAAGCTGATGTTGGCCATGCTGGAAGCAAAGTTGCCACCACCAAGACCACACAATAGAGCAATGATGACAAATACTACGTAACTGGTATTGGCGTTCTGTACAGCCACCGCCATCCACAGGGTCGGTATCAATAGGGTCAAGGTACTGAATATAGTGAAGTTCCGCCCTCCAAAGATAGGCACCACAAATGAGTAAAGTAGCCTGAACGCTGCACCGGAAAGTCCCGGGATAGCCGCCAGCCAGAAAATCTCTCCGGTCGTAAATTGGAAACCGATCCGCGGAAGCTCTATCACCACCACGCTCCAGACAATCCAGACCGCGAAGGATAAAAACAACGGTGGCATAGAGAAGATCAGGTTGCGCACGGCAATGGCCTTTCCTCCACTTTTCCAGAACTCTTCATCATCGGGACGCCAGTTCTCCAGCCAACGACCGGTAGTCGTCAGCGGTCGGGCCAGTTCTTCTTCGATCATCTTCTCGCGCAAACCAGGCCTTCTTGCCAGGACTTCTGCACGCTCGCCCCTCGCTGCCATCCACGTCCAGATCATCACGCCGGCGAGTACACCGAACATCAACATGAATGTAGTGCTGCGAACACCGGTTGCATCCACTGCGATACCAAACATGATGGGAAGAGTGAAACCACCCAAGCCACCGATAACCCCGACCAGGCCACCCACGGGACCCATATTGCCGGTGTAATGGTCGGCGAGACTCCGGTAGACGCTGGCTTTACCAATACCCTGGGCAATACCGACGACAAACGCCAGTGCCGTAAACAACACGATACCTGTAGCAATACCAAAGGTAATGTCACCGTCGATTCTATGGATGGTGACGGATGTCGGCGGGTAAGACATAAAGAACAGACAGATGATACACACCCAGAAAACCCACCAGGTGACGGTATCACCACCGTATTTGTCGGAGATCCAGCCACCCAGGGCGCGGATCACACCGGAAGGCAGTACAAAAATCAATGAGATCAATGCCGCCTGCTGCAAGGTCAGACCATATTCCGACATATAGTATTTGGGTAACCACAGGGACAGGGCGACAAAGCCGCCAAAAACGAAATAGTATGCAAGACCATAACGCCATACCCTGGTTTCGGTCAGTGCTTTAAATTGGTCGCCCAGAGAAGGAAAGTTTTGGTTTTTCTTACGTTCCTCAAACTGGGGGTCCGGATAAGTAAAAAACAAAAAGATAAAGGCCATCACCAGCATGGCGATAGAGTAAATCACCGGCACCGAGCGCCAACCCATGGCCACGACGATCAATGGTGCAATAAAAATGTTCAGGGCCGCACCGGCGTTGCCAGCTCCGAATATACCCATCGCAAAACCCTGCTGTTTTTTACCAAACCAGGCTGAGGTGTAGGCGATACCGATGGCAAATGAGCCACCTGCCAGACCAATGCACAGACCGATAGCCAGGTATTGCCAGAATTGATCAGCAAAATGCAATCCGTAGGTCGCAACGGCCACCAGCAGCATTTGAATAAAATAAACGATACGACCGCCAAACCGGTCAGTGAGGATACCCAGTGGTAAACGCACTAACGACCCGGTCAGGATCGGTGTAGCAATCAGCAAACCAAACTCGGTTTCACTTAAGCCCAACTCGCCTTTGATCTTGATCCCTATGACCGAGAACATGGTCCACACCGCGAAGTTAATCGTAAAAGCCAGGGTGTTCATGCTGAGAACAGAAATCTGTTTCTTTTTATCGTATGTGTAGTCGGGTGAGGTCGTAGCCATGACTTTTTACCTGTTTATTAAATGCAAGACGTACTGTCATTGGAATTTTGAATCACCGATACATTATGCCCGATGCTTCAAATTTCAAACTGCTCCAAATCAATTTTTGTAAGTTTCTTAATTTATTGAAAAAAAATGTTCAAGGTATTGACCTGTGTCAGGTGCTTTGCATTTAGACGTGTGTATTCTGATATACGGATATGTGGGTAATACCATAAATACAGGTGTTTGCGGGCTGAAAACAGTTAAAAAAACAATCATTTCTTTATGACTATACCCATCCGTTTTTCTGATGAGTTGGAAATAAATCAATATCGAGGAGTTAGATAATGGCTAAGGATCTAAGTAACTGGAATCCGGACGATCAATCCCAGTGGGACACTACCGGTAAAGCAGTCGCAAACCGTAACTTGTGGATTTCTATACCAAGTTTGCTCTGCGGTTTTGCAGTATGGCTGATGTGGGGAATCATCACGGTACAGATGCTGAATCTGGGCTACGGTGGGTTTGAAAAGTCACAATTGTTCACCCTGGCGGCCATTGCCGGTTTATCAGGTGCAACTTTACGAATCCCAAGTACTTTCTTTATTCGACTGGCGGGTGGCAGAAATACCATATTCCTGACCACCACCCTGCTGATTTTACCGGCAATAGGTGTCGGTATTGCGTTATCCAACCCGGATACGCCTTTCTGGCACTTCCAACTCCTGGCTTTATTATCCGGTTTTGGTGGTGGTAACTTTGCCTCTTCCATGTCCAATATCAGCTTCTTTTACCCAAAGAAAATCCAGGGTTACTCCCTTGGCATGAACGCCGGCCTGGGTAACTTTGGTGTAACCACCATGCAAATACTGATACCACTGGCAATGACTTTTGCAGTGGCAGCCCTGGGTGATGCACAGATATTGAAAATCGCGTCCGGCACCCTGGTCGGAAAAATTGAAGCAGGTACACCCACCTATTTGCAGAACGCGGGTTATATCTGGCTGATCTTTCTGATTCCACTGTCGATTGCCAGTTGGATGGGAATGAACAATATTGTCGATGAACACGTATCGCCCAATATCGGTTCTACTTTCGGGGCATTTACAAAAATTATCGTTATGTTGGTATTAGGTCTTGCGACTGCCGGTTTTGGTTTGTGGTTGTTGCTGCCGGAAGCGGCCAATGGTTCCGGTTTTGGTGTCAGTAAGTGGTTAGTGATACCCATAGTCGTTGCACTGACCGTCGGTCTTTTGAAGCTGCTGCCACTGGGCAGTGATTATAAAGATGGCCTTACCCGTCAATATAAGATCTTCAACAATAAACACACCTGGGCGATGACCGTCATTTACACCATGACCTTCGGTTCATTCATCGGCTATGCGGCCACCCTGGCGCTTTCAATCAAGGTCATATTTGGTTTCCAACATATCATGGTCGATGGTGTTATGACCCATAGCACGGTGAATGCGAATGGGCCAAGTGCGCTGACCTATGCCTGGATGGGTGCCTTTATCGGTGCATTGATACGGCCGATTGGTGGTTTGATTGCCGATAAAATGGGTGGTGCAAAAGTGACCCAGATTATCTCAGCAGTCATGGTGGCAAGCGCCCTGGGTGTAGCCTATTACATGAAGTTGGCCTATTCCTCGGCAACACCTGAAGAGTATTTCTGGCCCTTCCTGCTTTTGTTCCTGGTGCTGTTCAGCGCGACCGGTATCGGCAATGGTTCAACCTTCCGTACCATCTCGCAAGTGTTCGATAAAGAACAGGCTGGTCCTGTTTTGGGTTGGACTTCCGCCATCGCGGCCTATGGCGCATTTGTTATTCCCAAGGTATTCGGTGAGCAAATCAAGGCAACCACACCCGAGAATGCTTTGTACGGATTCGCCATTTTCTATGCTGTTTGCATGATCATTAACTGGTGGTTTTATCTGCGCAAGAACGCAGAATTCCACAATCCATAAGTTTGGTCAAAAGACCTGTCGGGTTTGTTCAAACCCGACAGGCGACCGGTAGCCATTAATTCTTTTATTCAAGAGAAAAAATATGAGTCACATTATTGATAGATTGAGCTTCTTTAACAAAACAGAGGCTGAGCCATTTTCAAATGGTCATGGAAAACTGGTACGTGAAAATCGCGACTGGGAGCGAGCATATCGCAACCGCTGGGCACACGATAAAATCGTCCGCTCAACTCATGGTGTTAACTGTACCGGCTCATGTAGTTGGAAAATCTATGTGAAGAATGGCCTGGTTACCTGGGAAACCCAGCAAACCAACTATCC
>RCNB010001005.1_pt1 | contig 18155 bp, 13 predicted proteins | sample 2041321 | NCBI WGS metagenome assembly RCNB01 (sample SAMN09708232, study PRJNA481090) | Marine sediment metagenome, whole genome shotgun sequencing project. | reverse complement strand
GATTTTATATACACCCATATGCGGAATTTGAGAAAAAAACTGAAAACAAGTGGCGCAAATGATTATGTTCAAACCATTTACGGTCTTGGTTATAAATTTACTGAATAGAGTAGTTAGGCTTTAAAAAATTCTCTGCAAGCTTTAAAAAATCAATAAATACAACTTGATCAATTCTTTCTATTTGTGAAATTATTTGAAAAAACACGGAAGACTCATATTATTTACTCGGTTATAATTTTTATAATTTCGGGCTCTATTGTTTATTTTACACTCAAAAACATTGTAAGCAAGAAACAGGATGAAAAATTGTTATGGGATAAAGAACTAATTGCGAGGAAGATCAAATACGAATACCCGCTTCCAATTTTTGATGTTGAAGATTTCAAATCCAAAACGCCTCTAAAAGATACTATATACTTTAAGGATACATTGATGTATCAGGTTGTAAACAATGTTGAGAATTATGAACTTTACCGGCAACTTACTTCAGTAGAAACCTTACAAGGTAAAACGTACCGAATAATAACCCGAAGTTCTATTGTTAGGAATCAAGATTTTATTTTAGGAGTAACATTATCTGTAGGTATCATTATTTTTATCATGATCCTTACAGTATATTTTGTTAACTCTATCGTAATGAGAAAAGTTTGGTTTCCTTTTTACCATAACCTTGAGACCTTAAAGAACTTTTCGGTTGAAAACAATCGTCCAATGGATTTACGTGAATCAGACATTGATGAATTTCAAGAACTTAACAACTCATTGTCTAAACTTACAACCAAGATCAATTCTGATTTTAATAATTTAAAAGAGTTTACGGAAAATGCTTCTCATGAAATGCAAACTCCATTGGCAATTATGCAAACCAAAACTGAGGTTTTACTTCAATCGGATAATCTTGATAAAGTACAAGTGTCGCAAATAAGGGCTATTTATCAATCAGTGCAGAGACTGTCTAAACTCAATAAAACGTTACTTCTTCTTTCTAAAATAGAAAACAGACAATTTAGAGACACTGAGCTTATTCAAGTAAATCAGGTAATTGATAAGCATTTAGAGATTTTCGAAGATTTTATCGAAAATAAAAATTTGACGGTAGCAATGAAATCGACCCTGGAAGTCGAATTAGAAGCTAATCCGCTTATGTTTGACATGATTATATCTAATCTAATCAGCAATGCAATAAAGCACAACGTGGAGGGTGGACATATTGAAATACTCACTACAAATCTATTTGTAAGTGTTTCAAATTCCGGTATACCACCTAAAATAGAATCTTCTGCCCTTTTTGAAAGATTTAAGAAAGAAAGTACAGCAAGTAACTCGTTTGGCTTAGGTTTGGCTATTGTAAAAAAAATATGTGACAATTATAATTGGAAAATCACACATTCCTATGTTGAAGATCAACACAATATCTCCATCTATTTTTAATACGAACTAACTTTAACACAATCTGTGAACCTCTTCAGATTTTCTTTAGAAACACCACTTACATTTGTCCTGTTATCTGATTGTTAGTTATATTTAAATGACTATTTCGGAACGTTCAAAAATTCATGCTATGAATACTGAAATAACAAAGAAGATATCATCTAGTTCTATTTAATAGGGTAAGTTTTGAGGGGAATGGAACCTAATAAATAGAATCAGGCAAATCATTTGAAGTATTAAGTTGTTTTAAATGAATAAAGAGCCTGTAGGGATTTAATTTTTACAGGCTTTTTTTTAAATAAAATCTAAATCTGAATAAAACTTCAGATTATCTTTAGAATTGAGTTTTACATTTACTCCGATTTAAATATCAAGCATTGTCTTGTGTTTATTTCACAGTAAAATTAATAAACTTTTAGTTTATTTATAAAAGTTGATCAAAAAAGAATATTGGACTGAGGGGAATAGTATCTCTGATTTGATTAACAATTGCAAATAATACAAATATTAAGCTATTTTAATTTGCACAACAAAAGAAACCTGTTTAGAATTATTCTAGACAGGTTTTTTTTATGAAAATAATTTTCCTGTATAAGGAAGAATTTAAAGCTATTTCTCACTTTTTATGTTGATAACTTATATGGTTTATAAGTATAAAAAAAACAGCTATACAGTAGGGGTTTTCTTATATTTGTACGTTATAAATTTTTGGACAAAAAGAGAACTTAAAAATATGAGTGAAGAAACTAAGAAAAATCAATATTCTGCAGATAGTATTCAAGCTTTAGAGGGCATGGAGCATGTTCGCATGCGTCCTTCAATGTACATTGGTGATGTGAGTAGTAGAGGTCTGCATCATTTGGTATACGAGGTAGTCGACAACTCTATTGATGAGGCTATGGCAGGGCACTGTGACAAGATTGATGTATACATCAATGAGAATAATTCAGTCACCGTAAGAGATAATGGTAGAGGGATACCTGTTGGCACCCATAAGAAAGAAGGCGTCTCTGCATTAGAAGTTGTAATGACCAAGATTGGAGCCGGTGGAAAATTTGACAAAGATTCTTATAAAGTATCAGGTGGATTGCATGGGGTTGGGGTTTCAGTAGTAAATGCCTTATCAAATCATTTAACTGCTACCGTTTTTCTAGACGGAAAAGTTTGGCAGCAGGAATATTCAAAAGGGAAGAGCCTTTATCCAGTAAAAACTATTGGTGATACTTCAGAAAATGGAACAGAGGTTACTTTTTTAGCGGATGATTCTATATTTCAAACCGAGATTGTTTTTAGCTATGAGATTCTTTCTACACGCCTTAGAGAATTGTCATATTTAAATCAAGGAGTTACAATTGCAATCACCGACAAAAGGTCCAAGGATGAAGAAGGAAATTTTATCAATGACGTTTTCTATAGCGAAGATGGATTAAAAGAATTTATTCGTTACTTAGATGCTACAAGAGAGCAATTAACATCTGACGTTATCAGTATGGAAGGTGAAAAAAATGGTATTCCTGTTGAGGTTGCCATGGTTTATAATACATCTTATACTGAAAACCTTCATTCATATGTAAATAATATAAATACCCACGAAGGTGGTACTCATTTATCTGGATTCAGAAGGGGTCTGACTCATACTTTAAAAAAGTATGCGGAATCTTCGGGAATGCTTAGCAAACTTAAATTCGATATTGCTGGTGATGACTTTCGTGAAGGACTAACCGCTATTATATCAGTAAAAGTAGCTGAACCTCAATTTGAAGGACAAACCAAAACTAAATTAGGAAACCGAGATGTTAGTGCAGCCGTTAGCCAGTCTGTTTCCGAAATGCTTACCGATTATCTTGAAGAGAACCCGGATGATGCCAAAATCATTGTTCAAAAAGTAATTCTTGCGGCTCAAGCCAGACATGCAGCTACCAAGGCCAGGGAAATGGTCCAAAGAAAAACGGTAATGTCAGGTGGTGGGCTTCCTGGTAAATTATCAGACTGCGCTTGGAGTGATCCTGAAAAGTGTGAAATCTTTTTAGTCGAGGGTGACTCGGCAGGTGGAACGGCTAAACAGGGTCGTGATAGAAATTTTCAAGCTATTCTTCCTTTAAGAGGGAAAATTTTGAATGTTGAAAAAGCAATGCAACACAAAGTTTTCGAAAATGAGGAAATAAAAAGTATGTATACGGCACTAGGGGTAACCATCGGAACTGAAGAAGATCCTCGTGCGCTTAATTTGAGTAAACTGAGATATCACAAGATCGTAATTATGTGTGATGCCGATGTTGACGGTAGTCACATCGCCACTTTAATCCTTACCTTCTTCTTTAGATACATGCGTGAATTGGTTGAAAACGGAAATATTTATATTGCTGCACCACCTTTATATTTGGTTAAAAAGGGTGCCAAAAAAGAATATGCTTGGTCTGATGCTGATCGAGACGTTATTGTTGAAAAATTTGGTGGAGGAACCATTCAACGTTATAAGGGTCTTGGTGAAATGAACGCTGAACAGTTATGGGATACGACAATGAATCCTGAATTCAGAACCATGCGTCAGATATCTATTGAAAATGGTACAGAAGCTGACAGAGTATTCTCCATGCTGATGGGTGATGATGTCCCACCAAGAAGGGAATTTATTGAAAAACATGCGGTATACGCTAATATTGATATTTAAACATTTACAAAGACCCAAGACTCTGAAAAGAACTTGGGTCTTTACAATTAGAACAAACATATTTAATTAATTATAAAATTTTACTAAAATGAAAGTAACTATAGTAGGTGCAGGAGCAGTAGGAGCAAGTTGTGCCGAATACATCGCGATCAAAGATTTCGCCTCAGAGGTTGTTATTGTTGACATTAAAGAAAATTATGCCGAAGGAAAAGCTATGGACCTTATGCAAACAGCTTCCTTAAACGGTTTTGATACGCTCATTACAGGTAGCACTAATGACTATTCAAAGACTGCTAATAGTGATGTTGCAGTTATCACAAGTGGAATTCCACGTAAACCAGGAATGACAAGAGAAGAACTTATTGGCATTAATGCTGGGATCGTAAAGTCTGTTGCAGGAAGCATCTTGGAGCACTCTCCAAATGTTATCTTTATAGTGGTAAGCAACCCTATGGATACGATGGCTTATCTTACTCACAAAGCTCTTGGGCTGCCTAAAAACCGTATCATAGGTATGGGTGGTGCGCTTGATAGTGCGAGATTTAAATACCGTCTTTCTGAAGCCTTAGGATGCCCAGCATCTGATGTTGAAGGAATCGTAATTGGTGGTCACAGTGATACAGGAATGATTCCTTTAGCACGTCTTGCTGCAAGAAATAGCATCCCTGTAAGTAAATTCTTATCTGAAGAAAAGATAAATGAAGTTTCAGAAGCAACTAAGGTAGGAGGAGCTACTTTAACCAAAATGCTAGGAACAAGTGCTTGGTATGCTCCTGGAGCTGCAGTATCAGCTATGGTTCAAGCCATCGCCTGCGATCATAAAAAAATGTTTCCTTGTTCAGCTCTTTTGGAAGGTGAATACGGACTTAATGATATTTCAATTGGCGTTCCTTGTATTATTGGAAAAAATGGTATCGAATCAATTGTTGAACTTGATTTAAATGCTGCCGAAACAGAAAAATTACAAACAAGTGCAGAAGCTGTTAGAAAAACTAATGGCTTACTTGAAGAAACTGTGAATTAGAAGTTTTTATTCAATATAAAAAGCCATGTATCTTTTGATGCATGGCTTTTTTTATGTTCAGATATTTATATTCTCCTTACCTTTTTAACCAAGCATTCAATAATGTATTTTGCTCAGCAGTAGCATCAGCGTTTGAACTAAGCTTTTTCCCTGTCATAAATGTCGGTGACAAAGTCTTTTCAATTCGAATAGCCTCTCCTCCTCTATCTAATAAAACATTTATTTCCATTCCTGGTTTCCAACCATACACTTCCCCAAATACGGAGTTTGCATTTTCCCTTGACAAGGTTACTCCGTTAACTTCCATAATTTTATCATTCGGCTGAGCACCACTCTCTTTCCAAAAACTATTGTCAAGAACTTCATCATTAAAAATGATAGAACCTGTTTCTATATCACCTCTTACAATCATTTTTTCAGCATTTTGAATATAATTTGTTTCAATTTTTCCTTTATTCATTCCCAATCCAACTTTCGAAAAATAAATATTATAATCAATTGGAATTCCTCCTATAACATGAGTCTTAAAAAATGAGTCTACAGAAGGATAGGTCATTGTGACAATTTCATCTATAATTTTATCATCCTCAAAAGGTTTATCAACTCCATATTTCACAGACAACTCTTTCATAACAGACAGAATTCCTCGCTCACCTTTACTCTCTTCTCTTATAAGAATATCTAAACACATTCCTATCAGTGCTCCTTTCTGGTATACGTTATAGTAATTATCCGCATATGGTTTATCTAAAATATTTCTACTCATTTCAGTAAAACTCATCGTATCATCAAGAAAGGCAGCTGTCTTAATTTTTTCCAGTAACTTGGTATAGAATTCATCCTCGGAGACAAGATTTTGATTCACCTGAAACAAGGTGGCAAAATATTCGGTCAAGCCCTCATACATCCATAAATGTTCTGAAAAAGTGGGTTGATCATAATCAAAATAATGAACATCTTCAGAATGCACTGATAAAGGAGTTAATATATGAAAGAATTCATGTGATACTACATCTATTAAACTGCTTTCAATACCTTCTTGCGTCATAGATTCAGGTAGAACCACCACAGTTGATGTATGATGTTCTAATGCTCCAAAACCTTTTGGTGAACCATTAGAATTACCTGCTAAATAAACATAAATATCATAACGATTGGTGCTATTCGTTTCTCCCAAATATGCTTTCTGGGCCTCCATCATTTTAAATATGATTTCTTTTAATTTCTTAGCACTGTGAATCTCATTAGGAGAATATACACTTAAAACAATTTTGATATTACCTACCTGAAATTCCTCCACGTCAAGTTTACCATACATCATAGGATTATCCGTAACATCAAAATACCTTTCTGCCTTATACCTTGTAGTTACGTATTTACCATCATCACTTACATTTTCTTCAACCTTTAATAAAGCAGATGTTCTATCGAACTCAATAGGTGCTGTTATGTTAAGCACATAAGAATTAGTTTTAAGAGAATCGAAATATCCTACAAAACCATGAAGGTTCAAAACGTAATTGTCGCTTTCAATGTTGGTCCCCGAAGGTGAAAACGGTGTGGGTTGACCTCCTCCTTCTATATCAAAAGTGTCATTGACCCAATACGTTATTTTATCAAGCTTACTTGCCTCGTAAATCACCCACGTATTGACGTCTTTCTTATCAAATTGTAGTTCATTCCCGTCATAGTCAATGGCTTTGAAATCTTCAACAAAATTTCCAAAATCACTAACTGCATAGGTACCTTGCACTACTCTTGGCAGCCTAAAAACTATCGTGTCTTTTGAAAACCTTCCTGGGTCGATTTGAACCGGAACTTTATCAGCTTCTACTTTGGAAAGATCAATATTGGTTTCAATTGGGTTTGTAATTGCAAGATCTTTACTCAAATCCTTGGCTGTTCCACAACTTGTTAAAACTAATCCCAGAAATAAAATAGAAAGTAAAAAATGTCTCATAAATATATTGTCTTTGTTTCCTTCAAATAAGTCACCAAAAATCAATTTTTGCTACGAAATATATCCTTAAAAAAATGTTAAAAGAACTTCTCGGATTAAGATAAGCCTGAAATAACACCATTTTCATCAATATTCATATTCTCTGAGGCCGGATGAGCGGGCAACCCAGGCATTCTCATCATCTTTCCTAAAATTGGAATTATGAATCCAGCTCCAGCAGCGATTTCGATTTCCCGAACTGTTACGGTAAAACCTTCAGGACGACCTACCAAAGCTTCATTATCAGAAAATGATTTCTGTGTTTTAGCCATGCAAATAGCAAAATCACTAAAACCAAGGCGATCAATTCTTCTCAAATTCAATTTAGCCTTTTTATCATAATCCACTGAAACAGCCCCATAAATTTCCCGGGCTATTGTCTCAATTTTTTCTTTTACCGGAGATTTCCAATCGTATAAGGGTTTAAAATTAGACTGCCCCTCTTCTACTATTCTCTTCACAGCTTTAGCAAGTTCTATTGTCCCCTTGCCTCCTTCTGCCCAACCGTTAGAAATCACTGCTTCAACCCCTAAGTTTCGACAGGCATCAATCACAAGGTTAACCTCCTCAGTAGTATCATTTGTAAATGAATTAATGGCAACTACAGGTTCAATATTGAATTTTCTTATATTCTCAATATGTTTTTCAAGGTTTGACAAACCACCTGCAACAAACTTAGCGTTGGGTTCATTGATCGCATCGTTTGCAGCGCCACCATGATGTCTCAAGGCTCTGATTGTCGCCACTAAGACAACTGCCTTTGGGCTCAATCCTGATGCTGCACACTTAATGTTTAAGAATTTTTCGGCGCCAAGGTCGGCGCCAAATCCTGCCTCAGTTACTACATATTTTGACAAAGACAAGCCCATTTTTGTTGCCAAGATTGTATTTGTTCCTTGGGCAATATTAGCGAAAGGACCACCATGTATAATAGCTGGGTTCCTTTCAAGCGTTTGAACCAAATTAGGTTTTATAGCATCCTTTAGCAAAATAGCCATCGCATTCTCAGCTTTAAGATCTCTGGCAAAAATTGGTTTTTTATCATAGGTGAAACCAATAAAAATATCTCCAAGTCGCTTTTTTAAATCCCCAAAACCAGAGGCCATGCACAAAATAGCCATTACTTCTGATGCCGGCGTTATGTTAAAACCGTCTTCCCGAGGCACGCCATTTGCAGTTCCTCCAAGACCAATTGTTATATTTCTCAATGACCTGTCATTCATATCTATGACCCTTTTCCAAAATATGGTTCTTGGATCAAGGTTTAAATTCTTCGAGGTCTGAAGATTATTATCTACCAAAGCTGATAATAAATTATTTGCCTTTTCAACGGCGTTGAAATCTCCAGTAAAATGTAAATTAATATCTTCCATAGGAACTACTTGAGAATATCCACCTCCAGCAGCACCTCCTTTAATTCCAAAAACTGGGCCAAGTGAAGGCTCTCTTAACACAACTGTTGCCTGTTCTCCTATTTTATTTAATCCTTCTGTAAGCCCTATAGAAACAGTAGTTTTCCCCTCTCCAGCTGGGGTAGGAGTTATCGCTGTTACCAAAATGAGGTTATTCTTTGCTAACTTTTCTTCATCAATAAGATCAAGAGGTAATTTAGCTTTGAATTTTCCATAAAGCTCAAGATCGTCTTCTTTAATTTTTAATTTTGAAGCGATTTCCTTGATATGGATAAGAGTTGTTTGTTGGGCAATTGCGATGTCTGTGAGATGTTCCATTTTATGACTTGATTTACATTACTAATGTACTAAAAATAAAGGCGAAAACGAATACTAACGTTGCTCCAAAATTTAAGGCTTATTTCTTTCTAAGCTAAATCTTTTGAGTATATTTGCCCGATTATATCAAAAAGTAAGATTTTTTTAAAAATTAGATAAGAATGCAAAACAAGGGACTTATTAAGTTATTTGCTATCATTTTGAGTTTGGTATGTTTGTACCAACTCTCATTTACGTGGTTTGCAAAAAATGTGGAGAATGATGCTGTTATCTACGCGGAATCAAGGGCTGATGCCTCTGACGCGGAAGCGTTAGGCAGAATGCAAAAAGATTATTTGGATTCTGTTTCGGGTACATCGGTTATGAATTTAGGTTTTACCGAATTCACATACGATCAAGTGAAAGAAAAAGAAATCAACTTAGGTCTTGACCTTAAAGGAGGTATTAATGCTATATTGGAGGTGTCTGTAAGAGATATCTTGTTCGGATTATCAAACGAATCTACAAATCCTGCTTTTAACGAAGCACTTAATATAGCCTCAAAAGCACAAAAGGACAGTGATAGAGACTATTTTGACTTGTTCATTGAAGCATTTGCATCAGCCAGTAACGGAACCGTTAAGTTAAGTGATCCAAGCATATTTGGGAACAAATCTCTTAAAGACAAGATCAATTTTAAAATGTCAGATGAGGAAGTAACTCCTATCTTACAGGAAGAAGTAAAAGGATCAATCAATACAGCTTTTGAAGTATTAAGAAGCAGAATTGACCGCTTTGGGGTAACACAACCAAACATTCAAAGAGTTGGTGAATCTGGAAGGATACTAATTGAGCTTCCAGGTGCAAGAGATATTGACCGAGTAAGAAAACTATTACAAAGCACTGCAGAATTACAATTTTGGGAAGTTTACACAAACCAAGACCTTTCTCAGTTCTTTTTATCGGCAAACAACAAACTTGCTGAAATACTAATAGTAGAAGAGACTGAAGTTGTAAAAGACACTTCTGTTGTTAAGGATGATGAAATTGATGATCTTTTAGGAGAGGTTAAAGATTCAGTAGATTTTGAATCAACCAATCCGTTGTTCAGCAAATTATTTGTGCGTTTTCCTCAATCACAAAATGACATTAGCTCTATTTTAGCAACTGCAAGTGTTAAAGATACGGCTTCTATAAACCAATACCTTGCTATGAAGGAGGTAAGAGCTCTCTTACCAAGCGAACTGAAATACGCAAAATTTGCATGGGAAAATAAAGCTAACAATGATTTTATCAATCTGTTTGCTTTAAAATCAAACAGAAACGATGTTGCGCCTATTCAAGGAGATGTCATTTCAGATGCTCAACAGGTCTTTGATCAAATGGGAGCAAATCCTGAGGTTAGCATGAACATGAACAGTAAGGGAACCAAGCAATGGGCAAAAATGACTACTGCTAATGTAGGAAAGTTTGTTGCTGTTGTTCTTGATGACTATGTATACTCCGCGCCTAGGGTTAATGATGCGATTACAACAGGAAGAACTTCAATTTCAGGGTCATTTACAATTGACGAAGCTCAAGATTTAGCTAATGCGCTGAAATCTGGTAAGCTCCCTGCTGCTGCAAGGATAATTCAGTCTGATGTTGTAGGACCTTCTCTTGGTCAGGAAGCTATTGATAGTGGTACTTATTCATTTATTATTGCGCTGATCATTGTGTTATTATGGATGATTTTTTACTATGGTAAGGCAGGTATTTTTTCTGACGTTGCCCTTGCATTAAACATTCTTTTCATCTTTGGTGTACTTGCTTCTTTTGGAGCAGTATTAACGCTACCTGGAATTGCCGGTATTGTATTGACAATTGGTATGTCAGTTGATGCTAACGTACTAATTTATGAAAGGATTAAAGAGGAATTACATAAAGGTAAGGGGCTCAAGGAATCTATTAACGATGGTTTTGGAGGAGCGCTTTCTTCTATACTTGATGCTAATGTCACTACCCTACTTACAGGTATTATTCTTTATATATTCGGTACAGGTCCTGTTAAAGGATTCGCCACTACATTAATGATTGGTATTGTGACGTCATTGTTCTCAGCTATTTTTATCACCCGATTATTAATTGAATGGTACGTGAGTAAAGAGAATCAACTTACTTTTAATACTAATATTACTAAGAACTGGTTCAAGAACATTAACATTGATTTTCTTAAGAAAAGAAAAATGTCTTATGCTATCTCTGGAATTATTTTAGTAATTGGTATTGGATCACTTTTCACTAATGGACTAAATTATGGTGTTGATTTTAAAGGAGGTCGTACATATACAGTAAGATTTGTTGACAATGTAAGTCCACCTGCAATAGCAAATAGTTTAAAAGATGCTTTTGGCAGTTCTCCTGAAGTAAAAACATTTGGATCACCAAACCAATTGAAAATCACTACCAAGTACAAAATAGATGACAACGGTATAAATGTGGATGATGAGATTCAAAACATTTTATATAATAGTGTAAAAACCTACCTTCCTGAAGGTATCAGCTATGATCAATTTAAGGGAGCTGATAACGATTTAAATGTTGGGATCATGCAATCAATTAAAGTCGGTCCAACCATTGCTGATGATATTAAACAATCTGCACTTTGGGCCATTATTGGTTCATTGATCGTAGTATTTCTTTACATCCTGATTAGATTTAGAAAATGGCAATATAGTTTAGGAGCAGTAGCTGCAGTATTCCATGATGTTTTGATCGTATTATCGATCTTCTCATTGCTTTATAAGATCCTGCCATTTGATATGGAAATTGGTCAATCTTTTATAGCTGCCATACTTACAGTAGTAGGATATTCGCTGAATGATACCGTGGTTATATTTGACCGTATCCGTGAATTTGACAACAAGCACCCTATGTGGAAATATTCAAGGACAGTAAATACAGCACTTAGTAGCACTTTAGGAAGAACGGTTAACACCTCTTTGACTACTTTAATTGTATTGCTTGCCATTTTCATATTTGGAGGTGACTCAATCAAAGGGTTTATGTTTGCATTAATCATTGGGGTCATTGTAGGTACTTATTCATCTTTATTCATTGCTTCTCCAATAATGTATGATACAACAAAGAAGTTAGATACAGATAAAGAAGACTAGCACGTATTCAATCCTGATTTTCGGGATTAAAATCATATTAAAAACCTTTTAGGAGATATTTCCTAAAAGGTTTTTACTTTTTACTATTTTTGCACTTTCTTTTAAATATGTATTGAGCACATCAATTTTATTTGATTAAAATCAATAAGTTAACAATGGAAACCATTCAGATTCATGATAAGCATTTCGTCCCATTTATCCGTCGAGATAAAATTGAACGTTATGTAGAATTTTTAGCCAATCAAATCGCACAAGACCTTGACCCTGATGAGGTTCCAATTTTTATTGGCATCCTAAACGGATCTTTTATGTTTGCCGCAGATTTCGTCAGAAAATACCCGCATGAATGCCATATTACATTTGTTAAAATGGCTTCGTATGAAGGTGTTAATTCAACGGGGAAGATTAAACATTTAGTAGGTATTAATGAAAACTTAGAAGGCAGAACCGTTGTTATTCTTGAAGATATCATTGATACGGGTAACACATTAGCTGAAATTTACGAGATCTTCAGGGATAAAAATGTAAAGCAGCTCAAAATTGCTACACTATTTTTTAAACCAGATGTATTTAGAAAAGAATTACCTATTGATTATATTGGTAAGTCTATTGAAGATAAATTCATTGTTGGATACGGTTTAGACTATGATGGTCTTGGTCGGAATCTATCGGATATTTATCAATTAAAAGTATAAAGATCTAAGCAAATAATAAACTTAGATATAAATTAATATCATGAAAAACATAGTATTGTTCGGACCTCCAGGAGCAGGAAAAGGCACACAAGCCGAAATGTTAAAAGTCAAATACAATTTGATCCACATATCAACAGGAGATGTGTTTAGATATAATATCAAAAATGAAACTGAATTGGGCAAGTTAGCCAAGTCATTCATGGATCAAGGTGATTTGGTTCCAGATCAGGTAACCATTGATATGTTGAAAGCGGAAGTAAACAATAATCCAGAAGCAAATGGATTTATTTTTGATGGATTCCCTAGAACTGAATCTCAGGCTTCTTCTTTAGATACATTTTTACAAGAAAAGAATACAAGTATCAGCGGGATGGTGGCCTTAGAAGTGCCTGAGGATCTACTTGTTGAGAGATTGCTAAATCGAGGTAAAACCAGTGGCCGTTCAGATGATCAAGACGAAAGCAAAATCAGAAACCGTTTCAATGAATATGAAACTAAAACTGCCATATTAAAAGACTATTATCAAAATCAAAACAAATACTTTGGTGTTGATGGAGTTGGATCAATAAATGAAATTACTTCAAAATTAGAAGAGGTAATTAATGTGCTTTAACGGTTAGATCCGTGATTTTTTGATAAATTATATTTAAGCTATTATGACCGAAGGAAATTTTGTTGATTATATTAAAGTCTTTGCTGCTTCAGGTAAGGGAGGTAAAGGTTCTGTGCATTTGCACAGAGAAAAATACATCACAAAAGGAGGCCCTGATGGTGGTGATGGCGGTCGAGGTGGACATGTGATTCTTAAAGGAGACAAGAACATGTGGACTTTATTTCATCTTAAATTCAAAAAGCATTTCAAGGCGGAACACGGTGGTGCTGGAAGTAAAAACAGAAGTACAGGTAAAGACGGTGATGATGTTTATGTAAACGTCCCTCTAGGAACAATAATCAGGGATGGAGAAACCCAAGAAGTGATTTTTGAGATTACTGCAAATGAGGAAGAATTCGTCCTTTGTGAAGGAGGAAAAGGAGGAAGAGGGAACTGGCATTTTAAATCATCTACAAATCAGACTCCAAGATATTCTCAACCTGGTATTGACGGAATCGAAGGTTGGTATCAACTAGAGTTAAAGTTATTAGCTGATGTAGGACTTGTTGGTTTCCCAAACGCTGGTAAGTCAACATTGTTGTCAGTAATTACCTCTGCAAAACCAAAAATTGCCGATTATGAATTCACGACTTTGAAACCTAATCTTGGTATTGTAGAATACCGAAATTTTAAAAGTTTTGTCATGGCCGATATTCCAGGTATTATTGAGGGCGCTGCCGAAGGCAAAGGTTTAGGACATCGTTTTTTACGTCATATTGAGCGAAATTCTAGTTTACTGTTTCTTATTCCTGCAGATAGTGATAATATTCAAAAAGAATATGATATCCTTTTAAATGAACTTAAAAAACACAACCCGGAATTACTAGACAAAGATAGACTTCTCGCTATATCCAAATCAGACATGTTAGATGAAGAATTAATTGCAGAACTAGCCGATGAAATCCCAAAAGATCTTCAACATATCTTTATCTCGTCTCTTGAGCAAACAGGCATCTTGGAATTAAAGGATAAATTATGGGAAATGCTGAATGACACCAATCAATAATCAATGAGCTTTCAAATTATAAATTTGACTTAAAACAGTCTAATCCCAATTTCCAAATAATCCCGAGAGTAGGGTGTCCATATTATAAAACAAGAACATTATTAGAATTAATATGACTATGAATATAAACGCTCTGATATAATTAGGTCGTTTACGTTTAACAAACTTAGTATCTGTCATGACATTATTCATTTATACCTTCCTCTAATTTAGCAATTTTATGGCTCTGAAGCAAATAAATATAGCCATATTCCACTGTTTTTCCAGACCTACGAATAGGGAATTCCTTTAACAATATTGTCTCCTCAAAAAAAGCTGTCATTGTTAAATTTGGATCTTTAAAATTTCTACTATGAGTAATGTAAATACCATCCTGACCTTGAAGTAGTGGCCTCATGGTTTGATTAATCCAATAATATTTATGCATGTCCTTCATGCTACCAAGAACGTAAAAATCTTTACCCATAGGCTCTGCCACGTAATAAAACAAATGTGAACCGGGGTACCATTTATTTGAAACTATAGGAAGCCTTTCAAAGTATGGAGCTTCTACTTGCAAATCCTCCAATTCATCTTTAAATTGATTCCAACCATACATATCAAGTGTAGGGTCATTTTTTCCATACTTGGTTTTTTCAGTTTGCTCTTCAACATTAGCATCTATAAACCAACCTTTGTTGACAACTCCTAAAGCAATAAGATAAAGCCCAAAAAAAACTATCGTTATCACTCTCAAAATTGGAATCTTTGGTTTGTCTGCTAAATGAGCTGCTGCAAGAACTGCCAATGACAAAAAGGAAACACCAGACCAATGAGGCAAAGTGTTTCGATAAAGTGAAAAAAACAGGGTTGTCACGATAAGCGGTATGCTTATAAACAAGAGCAAATGATAATTTTTCAGCTCGATGAATTTCTCTTTTTTGAAACTAAATATTGCAATCAGAATTACTATATAATTATATGGATTATTATACGCAATCTGTCCAAAAAACTCTCTTAAAAAGGAATCCAGATTAAAATCCAAACTGAATAAGGTTACTCGCTCAGAATGATAAGTCATTCCACTAAAACTGTGTAAATAATTCCAATAAAAAATAATAAAAACGACAAGCACCGAAAAGCATAAATTCAAATAAAGAACCGGGTTTTTGAGCACTTCTCTTTTGTATAATAAAATGTATAATGCGAAACCAAATAAGAGATAGACACCTTGATACTTGGAGTAAATTGCTAGAGACAAACTGATCATCGAAAAGCTAAGAAATAAATTTTGCTTTTTCTTTTCGGTCGATTTTAAAAACTTTAAAAAGAATAAAAAAGAAGTCATCCAAAATACTACCAGCGGCCCGTCAGGCATAATAAACAAACCACTTATGATGAAGCCATAAACACTTGTATTGTAAAGTACGGCAGCGATTAATCCTGTTCTTTCATCCTTAATCTCTTTCCCAATCAGATACAATAACAGGGTACTCACTGATCCGGCAATGATAAAAGCCAATCTCAATGCCAGTTCTGAACTATAAAGTAGATTTAAAGAAAATAATTGTTCAAAAAAACCAACCATTGGAGGGTGATCAAAATGACTCCAGTCAGGATATTTAGCATAGGTCCAGTAGTATACTTCATCATTACCTAAATCAACATAAGCCCCAATAATCAGCCTGATTGTGGTAGAAAAAATGAGTATTAAACTTAGTTTTTGTCTATTGCTCATGCTTCTTAACAAATAATTGTAATAGATTTTTATCTATCCATGAAGTTTTAAATATACTTAATTGATCAACAAGGGTACAACTGAGAACGGCAATTCCAATTCCAATCAAAGCACCCGAAAAAATATCTTCCAAAAAATGTTGAGACAAATAGACTCTAGAAAATCCAGCCAATATGGCTATGGTAGTAAAGAAAACTTTAAGATAGTTTTTCTTAACAATTAGTGCCAATATTATAAAAATGGCAAATGCCGTAATGGTATGGCCTGAAGGAAAGCTATTCATGCCATGCATCTTAACCCCTTCTACTAAGTGCAAGGTTTCTGTATTTTCAAAATATTTTGTAGGTCTGGGTACACCTTTAAACAATAGCTGTTTGGTTATAAAAACAAAGATCAAAGTCATTAAAGCTGCAAATAGCTCATACAGTGCCCATCTAATCTTTATGAATAGTAAAATTAAAATAACTACAGCGAAAATAGCACCATCTCCAAGATGGGTAACAAATTTAAAAAACACATCAGACAATGGAGAATTCCATTTGTTTACCATCAAATGTGAGGTACCTTTCCCGTAAATAACCATTAAAAAAAGGATTGCCATTAGAAACGGAACCAATAATAACAAGATTCTTTTCTCCTTTAATAACTGATTTAAATATTTCACTATATTTTAAATTTACGCACTCTAATTAAAATTTAAATTTCACTAATTTTTCTTCCCCTCAACATCTCTCTTTTTCCTGGGGGGCCAGGCAGTCTTTCCACCTTAAGGCCTACTGCTTGCATCGCTCTTCTAACGCTTCCTTTAGCAGCGTAAGTAACAATTACACCTCTATCATTCAAAGCCTCATACATCTTCTTAAAAATAACCTCTGTCCATAGTTCTGGTTGTACTCTGGCTCCAAAAGCATCAAAATAAATCAAATCTGCTACCGAATGATCTTGATAATTCTCAAACATTACTTCCTGCTTTGCCAATTTAAAGTTGCCATCAATGTTATGCGTGACATCCCAGCTAGATGAATGAATTTTTGAATAAGCTTCTGTTTCAATCTCAGCATCTAATTGTTTTAAGTGATCGAGATCAAAAATCATATTTGTCTCTAAGGGATACCCCTCTAGTCCGATATAATCAATATTTAGATTTCTTTTTTTTGCTTCAAGATAAGTAATAAAGCAATTGAGTCCTGTCCCAAATCCCATCTCGAGGACGGCTAATTTACTTCCATCACTAAACAAATCAAGTCCGTTTTTTATAAATACGTGATATGCCTCCTGAATAGCCCCATGTTTTGAATGATAATTTTCATCCCATTGGGGTAAATATACACTTGAGGAACCGTCTGATGTTTTTATAATCTTTCTTTCCATGCTTAATCTAATCGCTGCAAAGGTAAAAGAAATAAAATGCTTTCAATAGCCCAACTCTTTACATTTATAAAAACAGAAATCAGAAGAATATTTAAACCTATCAATTGTTTTATTTCTATATTTTTCTGCTTTAAGGGTCTTCTTAGACATATATAAAAAATCGTGATTTTAATATTTTTTGAACGATAATAATTACTTTTGCTAAAAATATCACAGTAATGAGTTTAAAAGTAAGTCAAAAGATCTCCGTTGAAAAAACAAAGAATTCAAAGCTAAGCCAAGTTGATTTTAACAACCTGCCTTTTGGACATGAACTATCAGACCATATGTTGGTTTGTGACTATGCGAATGGTAAATGGGATGCGCCCAAAATTATTCCATATCAAAACATTAGTCTTGATCCATCGGCTAAAATTTTTCATTACGGTCAGTCCATTTTTGAGGGAATGAAAGCGTATAAAGATGAGCAAGGTGCAATATGGTTATTCAGACCTCTGGACAATCAAAAAAGGCTAAATATATCCGCAAAAAGACTTGCCATACCTGAACTTCCTGAGTCCTATTTTATGGAAGGTCTAGAAGCATTGTTGCTATTGGAAAAAGATTGGATTCCAACTACCAAAGATAGTTCGCTTTATATTAGGCCGTATATTTTTGCAACTGGAAATGGATTCCATGCTTCTCCTTCAGATAAATATAAGTTCATTATAGCCTGTTCTCCTTCC
>RCNB010001004.1_pt1 | contig 18156 bp, 19 predicted proteins | sample 2041321 | NCBI WGS metagenome assembly RCNB01 (sample SAMN09708232, study PRJNA481090) | Marine sediment metagenome, whole genome shotgun sequencing project. | reverse complement strand
GTTTATTCTCCTCAGGCAACAAAAACTGCAATTGCTGTTTTAATAATAGTTGGTATTCCCAGCCAAATAGATGAAATGATACCATATATCAAAAATAGAAATGGAAGTGATGATTGTCCCTTTGAAAAAATGCTTTTAAACATTGATTCACCTGAAGAAGCATATAAAATTCTAAAGGAAAAAATTTTGAGATAGTTTCTAATTCTAAAAACGCAAGATAAAAAAGAAATACTGTAAATGTGTTGATGGATATAGATTAATATGGATTACGAGTTAGCTGTTATTGGGGCTGGACCTGCAGGATATTCAGCAGGTATATATGCTGGAAGATCAGGAATAAAGACAGTTATTTTTGATAAAGGAGATGGTGGAGGACTTGCGATGCTTTCACCAAACATTGAAAATTATGCTGGTTTTGAATCGATTTCTGGTACGGAACTTATGGAGAAAATGAAGCAACATGCAAGCAAATATTCTGACATACATTTTTATGAAGATGTTAATAAAATATCGAAATCTGAAGATATACTAAACATTGAAACGTCAAAGGGTAAATATACTGTTGGTGCAATTCTTTTTTCAACAGGGACTGAACATAGAAAACTTGCAGTTCCAGGTGAAGTGGAACTTCAAGGAAAAGGTGTATCCTACTGTGCTACATGTGATGGTTTCTTTTTTAAAAATAAAAAAGTAGCAGTTATTGGTGGTGGTAATTCTGCTCTTATCGAGGCCATTTTTTTGAAACAAATAGGTTGCGAAGAAGTGTATATTATCCATAGAAGAGATGAGCTACGTGCAGAGAAAGCATATGAGGAAGAGGCACTAGGGAAGCAAATTCATATGTTGTTCAACAAGACTGTGGAAAAGATTATTGGAGAAGAAAAGGTTGAATATCTTGAATTAAAAGATACGACTAATAATGAAAAATCAAAACTTGAGGTTGATGGTACGTTCATATCAATTGGTGAAATCCCTCAAAATAAACTTGCAAAGCAGCTAGGTGTTAAACTTGATGAAAAGGGATATATTGTTACCGATGAGCAACAAAGAACCAATGTCAGAGGAGTTTATGCAGCAGGAGATATTACAGGTGGACTAGCTCAGATTATTACTGCATGTGCTGAGGGTGCAATTGCAGCTCTTGCTTCAACTGAAGCGCTAGGAAAAAAATATCCCTATTAGTTTTTTTATGGAAGATATCCATCAAGCACGTCTTTTACTTCAGAAACGTATGTCATTGCCGGTCCACCTTCCATAAGAATCGTTACTGTTGCAGCTTCAAATATTTCTTCTTTTGTAGCTCCGGCTTTTAACGTTTTTTCCACGTGAATTTCAACACAATACTTACATCTTACTATCATTGCAGTTTTTCAATCGATTCAATATTTTTATTTATTAATAGTTTTACGAGTTTCTCTCCACTTGTTTTTACGAAATCAGTTAGCGAACCAGACATGGTTTTTGGTTGAATTCCTATGAAATATATTTTTTCTACATATTCTTCCAGATATGTCATTAGAATGGAGATTGGAATGCCATGAGTACTTATGTGCATTGTACCAATTTTTTCCTTTGGAACAATTCTCACTTCTCCAGGGTTTTCACCCATTTCAACAGCATCAATTATAATCAGATTTATTGGTTTATGTATTTTCACAACTGAAGTATAATTTTCTGGAACGGTTCCACAATCCAAGACAACAAAATCATTGGTTTTTTCTTTAAGTCGATCAGCAACATAAGGGCCTATTGCATCATCACCACCATATCTATTACCAATGCACATAATTAGGTAGTCCATATAGTATTTTCTAACGATCTGAAACAGATAAAACTTACGTATGGGAAAACTACTGTTTTTTATTGATATAATTATTATATTTAACTTTCCTATAAACAATACGTATTACTATTTTATTAGATAAATATATATAATATCACTTACATATATTAAATTGCTTAGAGAAATGATGAAGATATTTGGTATCTATCATCTGGGGGAGTATTATTGGAGAATATTTGGTATTCGCCAAAAACTCTGCCTCTAAGCTTTTTTATCCCAGCCTTCTACAAACTTCATGAAAAACGATGATTTAAGTGTTATTTCACTTTTCTTTTATTATAATATTTTAAGGAAGAATTTAAATTAGATTTTCGTATTGTCTAAATTGAAAATATATTTTAGGAATAGATATGGTAGAAAAAATAAGACTTGCTCAAGGGGCAGGAGGGGAATTGATGGACAACTTCATCAAAGATAAAATTTTGAAATATTTTACTGGAGTATCAAGTTCAGCAGAGATCCATCTTTCCATGTTAGACGATGCTGCTGTCATTGATGACATTGTTTTTTCAACTGATTCTCATACTGTTCAACCTCTTATTTTTCCAGGAGGTAATTTGGGTTCCCTTGCAGTTTGTGGTACCATTAATGACGTTTCTGTAATGGGTGCAAAACCTATTGCTCTCTCAGCTGGGTTTATTCTTGAAGAAGGTTTTTCCGTTGAAATATTTGAAAAAATTGTGAAAAGCATGGGTAAATATTCAGAAGATGCAAGTGTTCCTATTATTACGGGTGATACAAAAGTTGTTGAGAAGGGAGCGATACAAGAATTTATGATTAATACAAGTGGTATAGGTAAAAGAAGTAAGTATCTAGATAATAATATTAGAGAAGTAATGCGATATAGAATATTTAATCAAAGATGGCTTCTTGATTCAAATTTAGAAAAAGGAGATATAATTATTGCTTCTGGAAACATGGGTGAACATGGTATAGCACTTCTTTCTTTTCGCGAGGGTTATGGTTTTGAAACTAAGATGAAATCTGATGTGGCATCTATAAATGGTATCATGGAAAATGTTCTTTCAATGGGGGGAGTCGTAACTGCTAAAGACCCAACAAGAGGGGGACTTGCAAATACTGTAAATGAACTTAGTGAAAAATCAAAAATTGGAATTATCCTCAACGAGGAAGAAATACAAATTCCTGATGGTGTAAGATCTGCTTGTGATATGCTTGGAATTGATCCTCTTGAAATTGGTAATGAGGGAAAGGTTGTGATTGGTGTTGTTAAGGAGAAATCTGAAGAAGTTCTTTCTGTTATTAAAAAGCATCCTCTTGGTAAAAATGCGACAATTATTGGCGAAGCAACAGATACTGTGAAAGGAGTGTTATTGGACACAATTGTTGGCGGTAAAAGAATTCTTCATAAACCTATCGGAGATCCTGTTCCAAGAATATGCTGATATATATCTTTAAGCAACAAATTTTTAAATAGTCTATAGGATTACCACAAACGAAACTAATGAAGTTCATATTTCATTGGAGGTAAAATTTTATGGCAAAAGGTCTCCCAAAATCGTTTAAGAAATCATTGTGGGCGTATCACATAAATTCCGGTTCCTGCAACGGATGCGATATCGAAATAATTGCGGCACTTTGCCCTCGTTATGATGTCGAAAGATTTGGTATTAAACTTGTCGGTTCACCACGTCATGCTGATGTGTTATTGACCACGGGTCCTGTGACACGACAAATGGTCGATAAAGTAAAAAGAGCATATGAACAAATACCAGATCCAAAAGCAGTCATTTGCGTTGGTAATTGTGGTAATACTGGCGATGTTTTCTATGAATCATATAATTTAGTTGGCCCCATTGACAACATTATTCCTGTAGATGTATATGTGGTTGGTTGTCCGCCAAGACCTGAAAATATAATATTTGCTGTCGCAAAAGCATGGACAAAACTTGAGACATTGGAGGCGAAATAATGGCAGATAAAACGTTGACTCCAGAAGAAGTTTTAAAATCTTTTAAGACTGAGTTTAAAAATAAAATTATAAATGATCGAATTGAAAAACACGTTAGAGGACTCAATAAAAATGAAATTTTCCATATTTGGATGAAAGTTGATAATAGTATTTTTAAAGATGCAGTAAAACATCTAACAACAATACAAAAATATCCTCATTTTGCTGTTTCTTCGGGATATGATTTGGGAAAGACAATTGAACTTGTCTATCACTTTTCAATATTTTATGGAGAAAAAGGTAAAGAAATTTCAATTAATATGACGATTGAACTACCAAAATCAAAACCAATAATTGAGACAATTACTGATATTATTCCAGGGGCTCTTATTGCAGAACAAGAAAAACAAGAAATGTTGGGTGTAAAAGTTAAAGGTATACCAAAAGATCATAGAGTTTTTATTCCAAATGAGTTCCCAAAGGATGTTTATCCTTGGCGACGTGATGAAAAAGGACCTGAAAAAATTGCAAGAAACCTGCATGAGGTGAAAAAATGAAACAGACAACAAAAACTACTTATCAGATACCCGTTGGTCCAATACATCCAGCTCTTAAAGAACCTGTCCAATTCAATTTTGAAATTGACGGAGAGCGAATTGTTAATGTTGATCTTGTACTTGGGCAGGTTCATAGATCAATTGAGTGGGCAGGAACTAAAAGAAATCCAGTTCAAATATTATATCTTGCAGAGAGAATATGTGGGATATGCTCTTATTGCCATCCAATGGCATTTGCACTTGCAACTGAACGAGCTGCAGGAATTGAAGTTCCAGAGCGAGCTCAATATTTACGAGTTATTCACCAAGAACTTGAAAGAATATGTTCACATGTTTTATGGGCTGGAGTTGCGGCTCATGAGATAGGATTTGATACAGTTCTATTTTTAACATGGCAGATGAGAGAGAAAGTTTTGGATTTAACAGAGTATTTATGTGGAAATCGTGTCACAAAAGGAATAACAATGATTGGTGGTGTTCGTAGAGATATAACAAAGGATATGATTCCAGCAATCCAAGGTGGACTTCAATATTTCAAGGATAACTTTGAAAAACTTAGACATATATTTTTAGACGATAAAACAGTTAAATTAAGGAGTCAAGGCGCAGGTGTATTAACAAAAGAAGATGCATTAAAACTTTGTGTAGTTGGCCCAACTGCTCGTGCATCTGGTGTTAAAAAAGATGTACGATTAGATCAACCTTATTTTGCATTTGGGGATCTTGATTTTGACTATATAACTCCTGATGTTCTCACCGGCGAAGTTAATGGAGATGTCTATGATCGAATAATCGTCCGTTTACTAGAGGTAAAACAATCAATAGATCTTATTGAACAATGCATTGATAAAATACCTGCCGGTGATATTGTTGCTGAACCAAAAATCGCAAAATTACTTTCAAATCTAAAAAAAGTAAAAGGTGAAGGTATTGGTCTAATGGAAGCTCCTCGTGGTGAAGTATTCCATTATGTAAAATATACAGAACAAGAAGCACCTTATTCGTGGAAAGTTCGAGCACCAACTTATAATAATGTACTTGCTTGGATTCCTATGCTTATTGGCAATCAAATTGCAGATATTCCAATTGTAGCTGCTTCAACTGATCCTTGTATGTCATGTACCAATAGAGTAGCAATTACTAATGGTAGTAAAAAATACATTATAGATAAGGAGACCTTACACAAAATGAGTATTGAAAAAACAAGGGGGCTTATGAAATGAGATTTTCAATGGTAATTCCCGTACTAACACAAATGTTTAAAAAGCCATTTACAAACAAATTTCCAGCAAAATATCAACCATCCTCGACAACTCAATTTTTAGCTGATGTAGGCGCTGGAAAAGCACAACTTATTCCACCAGTAGAAGTACCTGAGGGATTTCGAGGAAAAATTCAATATGATAAAGAGAAATGTACAGGATGTAAACTCTGCTTGAAAGTCTGTCCATGCAGCGCAATTGAGTTCAAAGAAAAAGAAAAAAAGATCAAAATTTTCTTATCACGATGTTGTTTTTGTTCTCAATGTAATGATATATGTCCAGTTAAATGTCTTAGTATGAGCAATGAATTTTTACTTGCAGATTTTGACAAGTATTCTAAGGATTTGATTGTTGAATAAAATGGTAAGATTTGATGAAACTTATCTTTAAAGGTGTAGTGCAAGGAGTAGGTTTTAGGCCAACGATTTATCGAGTTGCAAAAGAGTTAGGTTTAAAAGGCTATGTTTTGAACAATGGTTCTGAGGTAGAAGTAGTAATTGATAGAGATCCAGATGAATTTATCTCTAAAGTGAAAAAACAATTACCTTCAATAGCTAAAATAACTGATGTTATATTGGAAGAAGATTCCAGAACGTTTGATGATTTTCGTATTCTTCATAGCACGGAAGGGGAAAGACAGTCACTTATCCCAGTTGACATTGGTATTTGTGATGAGTGTCTCTCCGAACTATTTGACCCGAATAATAGACGGCATCATTTTCCTTTTACGAATTGTACGGTATGTGGTGCCCGTTTCAGCCTCATCAAAGATGTGCCCTATGATAGAGAACGAACATCGATGAACAAATTTTCCCTCTGTAAAGCATGTAAAAAAGAGTATGAGGATCCACTGAATCGTCGTTATCATGCACAGACAATATCGTGCCCGAGTTGTGGCCCAACGTATAAATTGTATGATAAAAATCAAAGTGATTTAGGGGAGAAAGATGCTATAAAACGTTTTGCAGGACACATTGATTCAGGTAAAATAGGTGTCATAAAATCCTGGGGTGGCATGCATATCTGCTGCAAAATTGATGAAATGCAGAGATTTAGAAAATGGTATGGTAGGCCACAGAAATCTTTTGCAGTCATGGTAAAAGACATACGGACAGCAGAACAGTATGGTGAAATAACAGATGATGAACGAAAACTATTGTTATCAAATAGAAGGCCTGTTGTTCTGGTGAGAAAGAAAAAAGCAGAACAAGCATCTCCTGGTTTAGATACTATTGGCTTGTATCTTCCTTATACTGGCTTGCATTATCTTCTTTTTTCTTTTTTGAAGACTGATGCTTTGGTTATGACCTCAGCCAATATTCCTGGTGAACCTATGATGATATGCAACGAGGAGGCATTCGCATTGGGTGCTGATGCATATCTTCTTCACGATAGAGATATACCAAACAGGATCGACGACTCGGTATTGAGGTTGTGGAAAGGAAATACATTCTTCCTGCGTAAATCACGGGGCTTTGTACCAGAACCACTCGACGTATCATATGATAAGCGTGTTTTAAGTGTTGGTGCCGGAGAGAATATCTGTGGTGCAATTTCTTGCGGGAAAAAGTTGTATGCCACGCAATACATCGGTAACTCAAAGTATTATTCAACTTTAGAGTTTTTAGAGGAGAGCCTACGACATTTGATGAAACTTACAATGAACGGGGCGAAAATTGATGCGGTTGTCATGGATTTACATCCCAGATATGATTCAAGAAACGTAGCTCAGCAGTTTGCAAAGGAGTTTTCTGTCCCTTTATTTGAGGTGCAACATCACTGGGCACATGCTGCATCGCTTTTGGTTGATAACAGTATAGAAGAGAGTGTTGTCTTGGCACTTGATGGACTGGGCTATGGTAGTGATGGCACATTTTGGGGCGGGGAGGTTCTTGTTTCCAATTTTGAAGATTTTAAGCGAATTGGGCATTTGGAAAACATTCCGTTGCTTGGTGGTGATAAAGCTACAATTGATCCTCGAAGACTTGTTTTTGCTATTTTCAGTAGGTTTGGTAAAGAGTTATATTTTACCGGAAGTGAAGCCGATATTCTAAACAAGATGATGAATAAAGCGCCATTATCAAGCAGTCTTGGTAGGGTCATGGATGCACTTTCTTGTTATCTCAATATTTGTTCAAAGAGGACTTACGATGGTGAACCTGCTATGAAACTGGAAAGATATCTTATGAATGGTAGGGAGAAGCATTCGTTCGATTCAGCGGTAAAAAATGGCACTGTCTATACAATTGATCTTTTTAGACAACTCGACGAAAAAATAAAAAGGTCACCGTCGGAGACAGAAAAAGCAGATTTTTCATTTTCAATGGTTAAAACAATCGTAGATGAACTTACAGACATCGCAATTCAACATGCTGAAAGTGAGGACATTAAACACATAGGTTTGACCGGTGGTGTTTCTTATAACCTTCCTATTACGGAGATGGTGGAAAAAAGAGTGGAAGAAGCAGGGTTGGCATTAGCCGTACATAATAAAGTTCCTAATGGGGACGGAGGTATTTCTATAGGTCAAAACGCTATTGCTGGTCATAAATTATCTTAATAGTTATAAAATAAGTAACAACTTTTAATAATGAGTTATTTATCGGTGAAATATCATGGGTAAAAATAGAGATTTGATACTTATATTATCACTTGTGGTAGTTGGAATGTTCATTCCATTTCTTGGTTCAATGATAGTAAATTACGGATTTAATTTAGTAAAAATCGGGTCAACATTTGGATACTTTCTACTAATTTTTGCATTTGAACTTGCAGCTGTTTATATATATTTTACAATAAGTAATCGAGTGGCCAATAAAAATATCGAGAAATACAAGAAAAAGTAGGATTAATTAGTGTTTTTTATTTTTTAATCTCTCCTGAATCTTTTCATTTGTCAACTCTCGAATTGCGTCAGTAGCAATCCATTTGGCTGTTTTAGAATCAATTTTTAAAATATCCTTTGAAAGTTTTATCATCTTTTTATTGAGGCTTAAATTCCTTTTACCAATATTTCTTAAAGCCCAATTAACAGCTTTTTTAACATAGTTGCGCCCATCTACAGAATGTTTTTTAATTATTGGAATAAATTGTTCAAATTTTTCATCACTGGCTTTTTTGTTATGAACTGATAGACCTGCAATTAATGAGAAGGCACCCCTTTTAACAAACTCTTCATCTCTTTCTGCCCATTCAAAAATCTTCTCCCATGCAAGAGGAGTTAAATCAAAAAGACTAGTACACGCTTGATCACAAATATCCCATGAATCAAAATTCTTTGCCCATGAATCCATCTGTTCTCCTGTAACTTTAGATGGATTATCGATAAAACAAGCTAGTAACCGCGCGTCATGAATGCCCGAACCCCACAACTCCAAAGCAAGTTCATGAGATTTACCAATCTCTTTTGCAATAGGTCTAAGTTTGTAAATTGAAACTCCAAGATTATTTTTGGAGTTAATTCCATATCTTGCCATACCTTTTACTGCTTCTGGGTCAGAAAGAGATTTTAGCCGTTTTATAATTTCTTCGTATTCCATATTGATAGAAATCAATATTGCGTTTCTATAAGATATTGTTTGTTATTTACAACATACTCATAGGTTGAAAATACGTAAATAAACGTTTTATATGCTAATCATATCTTCATTTTCAATGAATTCTCTTCTTTTTCAGATTATTATTCCTTTTGTTCTCTCAGCAGTTATAATCGTTTTAATAACGATTATTGCTGAACGATATGGGACAAAAACAGGAGGCATTCTTGGCACTCTTCCATCTACAATTATTGTAGCATTTATCTTTATTTCTCTCAATAGAGGTGAATCATTCGCATCTCAATCGGCTGTTGTTGTTCCTGCAGAAATGGGTATCAACCTTGTTTTTCTTTTTATCTTTTCAATATTGTCATATCGATCCATATACATTGCTATTACTTCCTCACTAACTGTATGGATATTTCTTACTTTACTGCTTTTTGTTCTTAACTTGGAGAATATTTTTGTTTCCATTGCAATATATGCAGTAGCGCTTGTTTCCACTTTTATGATACTTGAACGAATTAAAAAGACACCGTCAATTGGTAGTGCCATTGTTCATTATACGCCTATGAAAATAATCTTTCGTGGTTTGTTTGCGGGTACCATAATATCAATAGCAGTTTTCCTGTCAAATATGGGGGCAGTGCTCAGTGGAATTTTTTCTGTATTTCCAGCAATTTTCTTGTCGACAATGTTGATTTCTCTTAGAGAACATGGTCCTAATTTTGTAGGTGGTATTGCAAAGTCCATGATATTTGGGAGTCAAAGTGTTATGATTTATGCAGTTGGGGTCTATTTTTTCTATCCTCTGTATGGAGTTATTTTGGGTAGTGTTTTTTCCTTTGGCATATCTATTTTTGTTATGATAATTCTTCTAGGACTGCGCAAAAAAATTAAGTAATTTTTTAGAATCAACTTTTACTAATAATTTTACATCAAAAGATAAAATATTTTATCAATGATTGTCAAATATTAAGAATCACAAAATAAAATCAAAAAAGTATTGTTCAAGGTCCTCACTATATTATATGTTGGCGAACTAATTTTATAATACATAATTCCAGTTTCTATATGTGTTATTTCTGATAGCTTCTCTCGATGTTTCCTGCCCAACACTTTTTGAATATTGCTCATCGACAATTATGCCTTCTACATCTCTTACAATAATCTTGCTTTCATCTTCACTATAATCTGTTGTATATATCTTTCCTTCCTTGTAGATAACCCCTCGTTCTGTGTTATATACTGGATTCTTACCTATCTGTAAATCTGAGTCATAATCCATGATATCGTCTAGTCTCTTGAGTTGATAAGCATCTTCGGCCATTCCTATCATCGTTCGATAGGTTCGTATTTTATGGGAATCTTTTTCAGAACTTATTTGATTTTTTATAGTAGAGATAATTGCTGGGATGTCTTGTGTTTTTATTGCTAGAAGTATTTCTTTCCAAAACCAATTGTATGTCTTACTTCCTCGCGCATTAACATGTTCGGGAGGTTTGTTGGGATATAGGATTATTCTCCCTCTGAGAGTTCTATGTTTGTTTCTCCATTCGTTTCTTTTCTTGTCAAGTTCTTTTTTTCTATCGTTTTTCTTTGACATTATAGAACCCTTCTTTTGAAGATTTCCTATTATTTGTAATGATTACTCGCCTTATGAAATTTGCCCATCCCTATTTTTCATCTTTTCTTGGCATATCGGTATTCTATACTGCAGCTACCTTCAACACTTACCATGCACGGTCCAACAGGGCTTTCAGGTTTACACTGTATGCCAAACAAGGGGCATTCCTGTGGTAATAACAATCCTCTGAGAAGCTCTCCGCAACGGCAACCTTTTGGTTCTTTAAACTCCTTGTTGTCGATTTCTTTTAAATCACTTTCATATTTCCTTCGAGCATCATATTTATCAAACTTGCCACGTAACTCTAGACTGGACTGAGGAATAATTGGAAACCCTCTCCACTTTTTATCTCCTGATTCAAAGACTTCATCAAGCACCTTTTGGGCTTTAATATTACCTTCTTTGCTTACAGCACGAGAATATTCATTTTGAACGTAAGCTTTTCCGTTTTCAATTTGTTGTACAAGCATCCATATAGCCATTAGCAAATCTAGTGGTTCAAAACCAGCAACGACCTGGGGGACGTGATAATCTTTTGAGATAAATTCATATGGTTTAGTACCTATGATTGTAGAAACATGACCCGGTTCGATAAGACCATCGATTTTGATTTCACCCATGTCAAGTATTGTTTTTAAAGCAGATGGTATGGTTCGATGACAACATAGGATAGAGAAATTGCTTGGAGGATCCCTCAATAAAACAGAGGCGGTAGTTGGAGCAGTTGTCTCAAAACCAACAGCCATGAAAACAATTTCTTTGTCCTTATGTTTTTCAGCAAGATTTACAGCATCTTCTATACCATATACTGTCCTTACATCATATCCCTCTGTTTTCATGTTTTGTAATGACTGTGTTTCACCTGGAACATTTACCATATCACCAAATGTTGCAACGATCTTGCCTTTTCGTGCAAGCAGTAGCATCTCTTCAATTTCTTTTGGGGTTGTGACGCACACTGGACAGCCCGGCCCCTGTCCAATTTCGATGCCACATCCTTTAAGTAAAGTATCCAAACCATGTTTTACCAATGTATCTTGATGTGTTCCGCAAACATGCATAAATTTGAGTTTTACATCTAACTTTTTAATCTTTGAGATGATTTCTTCAGCTAATTTTTTATCTTTGAGTGAAAACATTAGTCTTCCTCGCCTGCTGACAATATCTCTCTAAAAAGATCGAGAGTTTCTTGCGCATCTTTTTCATCAAGAACTTCTATTGCAAAACCAGCATGAACTAAAACATAATCGCCTACTTTTACTTTAACGAGAGATGTATTAATCTTACGTTTGGTACCATCTCCATAATCAACAATGCTATGTTCTTTGCTCTTGTCAATTTCAACTATTTTTCCAGGGATAGCTAAACACACAATTTTGTGATTATATCCTAATGTATTATAAATTTTCCCTTAAATCAAATAGATAAAGCTATAAGGAAAAAGATATATAATGCCTTAGATTCTACTCGGTGGGAGGAATTATGAAGGAATTAGAAAAAACAAAATCCGTCTGTCCTGCATGTTATCAAGAGGGTAAAATCCAGAAGATTGATGCACAAATTGTTGAGGAAGATGGAAAAGTATGGATAACCAAGAAATGCAATAAGCACGGTTCTTTCAAAGATATCTATTTTAGCGATGTTGATCTTTATAAAAAATGGATAAAATACGAAGTTACTGGGACTACGTCACCTGATGTTAAAACAAAATTGTTTGATTATCCTGTATTATATGATGAACATAAATCTCAGAGTGTTTTAACAAATCTTTTAATAACAAACAGATGTAATCTAAGGTGTAGCTACTGTTTTATGAATGCTGGTGCATCCGGTGTAGTTTATGAGCCAACTATGGATCAAATTAGAGAACTAATGGTTCAAGCTAGAAACGAACGACCCATGGGCTCTAAAGCAATTCAGATTACCGGTGGAGAACCTACCATTAGAGATGATCTTTTTGATATTGTCAGAATGGCCAAGGAGGTAGGTTTTTCTCATGTTCAAGTTAATACCAATGGCTTAAAACTTGCTGATAGTGCCGAGTATTGTAAACGTCTCAAAGAGGAGAAGGTTAACACCGTTTACATGAGCTTTGATGGGGTGACAAAGGAGACCAATCCTTGGATAGATCAATGTAAAAAAGCAATTGAAAACCTTAGAAAAGTAAACTTAAAAGTTGTGCTGGTTCCGGTTTTAATTGGCGGTAAAAATCTTCATGAAACTGGAAAGATAGTTCGATTTGCTCTTGATAATATGGATATTGTTAGAGGTATAAATTTCCAGCCAATTTCTTTCTGCGGAAGAGTTACAAAATTAAAAGATGAAAAAAGGGATAAACAACGGGTAGACTATGTAATGATGATGGAAGAAATTGAAAAAGAGTTCGATGGGCAGATATCACGGGAAGATTTCTATCCAGTTCCATTTGTATCTCCAATTTCAAGATTAATTGAAATGCTAAAAGGAGAAACTCAGGTAGAGTTTACCGCTCACCCTGGCTGCGGTGGTGCAACCTATATATTTTACGAAAACGGAAAACCAATTCCAGTTACACGATTTATTGATGTTGAAGGTTTATTAAATCTTATTGATGAAAAAAGTAAAATAACCGGCCCTCTGAAAAAACTTAGAGTGGGTAGTGCATTCCTTAGGCATATTAACGACTTTGTTGATGATGAAAAAGCACCACATGGTTTTGATTTGAAAAAACTCCTGAAAGATGCTGCATTAGGTGGAAGTTATGATTCGCTTCGTGGATTCCATTACAAGAGTCTTTTTATTGGATCGATGTGGTTCCAGGATGCATTTAATCTAAACATTGACAGATTAAAACGTTGTGTTATCCACTATTCTACTCTTGAAGGAATAATACCTTTCTGCGCGTATAATGGCCTTGGTTATGGTGATGCAATACGTGAGAAACATTCAATTCCAATTAAAGAGTGGGAGAAAACAACAGGAAAACCAATAAAAGGCGATTTAAGAAAGGATGTACCTCTCACATAATTCTTTCAATTATAGGGATAAAATATTCATAACGTTGTCATTCTTTCATTTTATTTATAGTCCTATTAGATAGAGTGGAATGCCTATTGTCAGACCAAACGCTAGGTTGAATAATTTGATGAATACGGCATCTTTTGTAGAGTATGAGAATAGGGGGATCATCCCATGACCATCTTGAACAATGGAGCTGGTTAATAATACAGAAAATGGAACAAGACCGCTGACAAACATCATAACAAATACGAGATGTGGTCCGGATTCAGGAATTAATCCTACAAATGCACTGATAATGAGAATCAATCCCATGTTTGCCGTTACAAACTCGCTTAAATTCAAATATTGAAGTCCAATATCTACAAAAAGTAGGGCAAAAAACGTCCAGAGAACCATTTTCCATAAATGTTTTTTTATAATATGTTTCCAGATGTGATCTTTTAAATAGTGTTCTGTAACTGTTACAATAATAATTATTGCAGTAATGGACAAAGATAAAAGAATAATTCTCTCAGGCTCATCTAAACTCCAACTCTGAGGGCCCCAAAAACCACTTAGATTCAGTAGAATAATTATTATAAAAAATGTTATTAATACATATTTTTTATATGATAAGTGATGAAATTTTTTAAAATTAGATGGTTTTAATTTGAATTTCTTGTCAATATTATGTATTTTTAGAAGACCACATTCTTTACAGGGGATTATGTTGAACAAAACTGCAATCTTATCGGCTATCCATGCACCGACAATACCCAATATAAACAGCAAACCAAAAAGTATCAAAGCCTCTCTTGGAAATTGAGCCAACATAACAAAAGCCTCATCTCCTGAAGTAGCAATCATACCTCCAGCGATGGCGCCAAACGACAAAAGACCATGAACATAAAACGAAACGTTCATGAATGCTCCAAGACATCCAGGTATGGAACCTAAAAAAGATGCTGTTACGTATTGTTGTGGTTTTTTCCCCTTCACAATTTTTTTCATCCTGCCTTTTGTCACAACGTTGATGTAGTCAACTAAAAGTAACATGACAAATACAAAAATTGTTATCATGACTGTTTTGCTAATAATGGGGACTATTATGTCAAGCATGTTTCATCTCCAAAGTCATACGTGATTTATGTATTCTCTCCTCTCAATTTATATTATATATATTGATACGTGTTATGTGTTTTTCTATTTGAGTTAGATACTTATTCCTTGTATTTTTTCTTTTTATTTTACTTAGAACAGACTATCATCATCTACCATTCTTTGGATTAAATTTCAGTTTACATTAATACTTCTAATAATTGGTTATATCATAATCTCTAATTGAATGAACTGTAACAATCTTCAGTAAATTATCATCAGCATCTCATGTGAAGATAAATCATTTATTTCATATTAAATATGAAATTATGTCTTGCGCTACTTTATGGTGACAAATGGTCCAATCATATAGCACTTTGATGTGTAGGATATATTCTCTGCAGTTGCTCTGACAACCACTGATCCAAAACCAAAAACAAAAGTTTTGACAGATATTTCACCGTATGCTGGAATTAATGTAATGCTTCCTTCCATTGTTTTTCCTATCAATATAATCCCACTTAAATCTACAGACCATTGTATGTTTGATATATCTTCTGATCCAAGATTTTTGATGATTATTGATAGACCAAAACCACCTGAAATATCTGTATGAATGATTGGTTCTGTTGTTCTTATGAGCCATACGTCGTTGATTCCCAAACCTAACGAATAAGTATCGCCAACTACAATGTATCCGTTATCATCCTTTGTTTGTTTTACAGAATAGCCCGCCTCTAGATAATTTCCACCATATGTTTTATCCCATATCAGATTACCGTTACTATCAGTTTTAATCAACCAGAGGTCAGAGTCGTAATTACCAGAACCAAAAGAATAAGTCAGTCCTGTTATGATGTATCCTCCATCTGAGGTCTGCTTGACAAAGTAACCAGCATCTCCATCTTTCCCACCAAAAGTTTTAACCCATAATTTGTTACCATCTTCATCGGTTTTTATCAATAAGACATCACCATATATATCATGTGATTCACCGGTAAATCCTGTTATTATATATCCCCTATCAGAAGTTTGCTGAACAGACCAACCTACATCATTTTCTAAAACAGCAAACGTTCTATTCCACATCTCATTGCCATTACTATCAGTTTTAATTAACCAGACGTCTATCCATTCTGAGCTAAAAGACGAAGTACTTCCTACTATAATGTATCCGTTATCATCATTTGTTTGTTGAACGGAAAAACCCCCATCGCCTCCACTTCCTCCAAACGTTCTATTCCACATTTCATTGCCATTACTATCAGTTTTAATCAACCAGGCATCAGCCAAATCTTCACTTAAAGACCAAGACCAAGTTTCTCCTACAATGATATAACCACCATCATTTGTTTGTTTGGCTGAAAAACCCCAATCCATATTTCCCCCTCCAAACGTTCTATTCCACATCTCATTGCCATTACTGTCTGTTTTAATTAACCAGATGTTTTCCATATTGCCTTTGCTGTACGAATTTGTTCTACCTAAAATTATGTATCCATCATCAGAAGTTTGCTGAACAGAGCGCCCCTCATCCCAATCATCACCACCAAACGTTCTATTCCACATCTCATTGCCATTATTATCTGTTTTAATTAACCAGACATCGCTAACTCCTCCGCTGAAAGATCCTGTTTTACCTGCAATGATATATCCATCATCAGAAGTTTGCTGAACAGAGTGTCCAACATCAGAGTGAACTCCACCAAAAGTTTTATTCCATTCATCATTCAAGGTTGAACTAGGATAACTATTCTCGTCAATATTGTCGTATATTCCAATTGATGTTGTTGACATTAAAAAAATAATTGCAATATACATACAGAATAATATTTTCATTCCAGATGGTTTCATAATTCTCTTAGTTAATATAAATAAAGTATGGTTTATAATATTATCTAATAATTGAATTATGGAAAAATATAAGTCGGAATATGTAATCGTTACTTTTATGGTTAATATGAAAAAATCTTACCATCTGAGTAAAAATATTGTCGCATCTTATAGTATGAAAGTTGTGTTGATAGTAACACTCATTCTATCTATTTGGAAAAATGAGTGGATATGGGTTTTAGGATGTGTATTTGGTATATTTATTGGTTTTGTTCCTGCGCTGTTAAAACATGATATTAAAATAACTCTTCCATGGGCAATCGAACTACTTGTTGCAGCAGTTGCAGCTTTGAACATGGGTGGGATTTTACTGAATGCTTATTACATAATCCCCGGCTATACTCAGTTAACCGATTTTTTCACATCCATTCTTGTTGCACTTCTAACCTTTGCCATTATTTACATATTGGATCAATATTGGGATGGACTCAACATGGACAAATATGCAATGGCCTTCGTAGTTTCCGTAACTACTATGGCATCATGTGTAGTATTGGAGTTTGTGAAGTGGTTGAATATATTTGGAGCAAAACAATATACCGTTGATGGAGTGATTGTGAGTTTACTTATTGGTACTATTGGTGGAATATTCATGGCTTTAATCGGTGTAAATCTTATAAAAAGAGGTCAGTTTGATGAGATGACAGGTGATCTTGGTAAACAGATAGATACTACTATAATCCATAGAGAAAAACATTAGTTATCTTCATTATTTTATTATCCATCGTTAAAAATCATCACCTCTTTTTCATCACAATATATGCAATCCCAATAGAGCAACCCAGTTTTACTGCTTGAACGTGAATGACTACAAATATCGTAATAATATTTTTGGAAAAACTAACTTCAGTTCCTTGATAATGTACCACTAAAAACTGCGAGAGAACTAAACGTGATCTACGACAAACTTATTACTTGTTTAAAGAGATACCCAATACAATGAAAGTAGCCGCACTGTTTTCCGGTGGAAAAGATTCAACCTTTGCAGTATACTTAGCAAGGGAGCATGGACATGAAATTTCTTGTTTAATTTCAATTTTTTCTGAAAATCCTGAAAGTTACATGTTTCACACTCCGTCTATTTCAAAAGTAAAAAAACAAGCAGAAACTGCTAATATTCCCTTAATAATTCAAAAGACAAAAGGAGAGAAAGAAGCAGAATTGAAAGATTTAACTGCTGCAATACAAAAAGCGAAAGTCAAGTACAGAATAGAGGGAGTTGTAACGGGGGCTGTAGAATCGGCGTATCAAGCTTCACGAATACAAAAGATATGTGATAGTTTAGATTTGGATTGCTTCAATCCCCTGTGGCAAAAAGATCAATTTGAAATTCTAAAAAATTTAATAGAAAATAATTTTAAAACTATTATTACAGGTGTATATGCTTTCCCACTTGATGAAACATGGTTAGGGAGAACTATTGACAAAACTTTTTTAGAAGATGTAAAA
>RCNB010001003.1_pt1 | contig 18156 bp, 16 predicted proteins | sample 2041321 | NCBI WGS metagenome assembly RCNB01 (sample SAMN09708232, study PRJNA481090) | Marine sediment metagenome, whole genome shotgun sequencing project. | reverse complement strand
TGTTTTTAAGCTTTAGGCTATCATGTTTTACCTCCAACTCACGAAGCTCTTTCTTGTACTCCTTTAATTTGGCCACGGTAAAGTTGAGTCTACCCACAGAATCCAATAGCTGTTGAACACGATATCTGGAATCTTGTAATTCTATTTCGTTTACCTCATTAAGCGCAGAAAGCCGGTCTACTTCTGTCTTCATAAGGGTTAAATCCTTTACAAGCAGGCCTTTTTCATCTTCCAAATAGTTTATTTGAGTTCTGGATTGGGCATAACTATAGTAGAAAGCTATTAATATGCCGATAATTACGGCAACTAATGCAGCAAGTATTATTTTATAGTTAAATTTATTATCTTGAATATCCATTCAGATAGGCTAAGCAAATAAGATTAGGTTTATTAAAGATTTGTACTTTTCCAAGCTCTCAAATATAATAAATGATATCAACACGGTACTTCTACCGAGGTTGTGTTTTGGATGTAATGTTCAATTATATCGAGGAGAGCAGCTATTATGTACACTTTGTCGAAACCAAATACCACTTACCGAATACGATTTTATTGAGCAAAACGCAGTGGATAAAATATTTTATGGCCGAATTGACATAAAAAAGGCCTCTGCGTTCCTTTTTTATTCAGATAAAGGGATTGTTAAAAATTTAATCCACTTTTTAAAGTATAAAAATCAACCTCAAATAGGGCAATTTTTAGGAGACTGGTATGGCCAGGTTCTAAAAGAAAGTAACGCTCTTGACCATATTGATATTGTAATACCTGTTCCATTACATAAAAAAAAGCTCAAAAAACGAGGATATAATCAAGTTTCTGGGTTTGCAAAAAGAATTGCAGACCATCTTAATGCTAGTTATATGGAACATATTCTTGTTAAAACAGCCAATACCCGTACCCAAACCAAAAAAAACAGGTTGTATCGCTGGAGGGGTATGCCAGATCTTTACAAAGTGACTAATCCTGATTTTTTATGTAACAAAAATGTGCTATTGATTGATGATGTGATTACTACCGGTGCTACCATGGAAGCCTGTGTACTAGCTATAAAAAAGGCAAAAGATGTTTCTGTTTCAGTTGCTGCGATGGCGGTTGTTCCTTAATTTCACAATTCTTTAAATTAATTGTTTCTTTGCCTTATAGAAAAATCAAATGCCTCGAATACAGCGTATTTTATCCTTCTTTTTTCTAATTGCAGTTGTTCTGGCCGCTTTACAATGTGCCAGGAGAGGAAGTCCATCCGGTGGCCCCAAAGACACTACACCTCCAGTTTTACTAAAGGCAGAACCTGAAAACCTGACAACTGAATTCAAGGCTAAAAAAATCAGGCTTTATTTTGATGAATATATAAAATTGGAGGATGTTCAAAATCAGCTTATCGTATCACCGCCTTTAAAATATAATCCTGAAGTTACACCTCAGGGAGGGGCCAGCAAATATGTAGAAGTCACTTTAAAAGATACTTTGTTAGAAAATACAACCTATACATTAAATTTCGGACAAAGTATCGTAGATAACAATGAAGGCAATCCGAACAGCTTTTTAACTTATGTTTTTTCTACAGGCACATATATTGATTCATTAACTGTTTCCGGGGTTGTTAAAGATGCTTTCAATAAAAAAGCAGACGAGTTTATTAGTGTTATGTTATACGAAATAGACACTGCGTATACGGATTCAACAACCTATAATAAACCCCCTAATTATATTACAAATACGCTGGACAGCACAACTATCTTCCAACTTAAATACCTCAAAGCGGGAAAATATGCCATTATTGCTATCAAAGATGAATCTAAGAACAATGTATTCGACCAGAATACAGATAAAATAGGCTTTATTGAAGACACCGTCTCTCTGCCGACGGATACTGTTTTTCTTCTTAATCTTTTTAAAGAGATCCCTAATTATAGTTTAAAAACACCAAATTATGCGGCGGCTAATAAAATTATATTTGGCTATTCTGGCGGAGATGTAAAATTAGACATTGAAACTTTAACAGAAATTCCCGATTCTATAAGTACTCTCATTGTCAAAGATCCTGAAAAAGATACGCTTAACTATTGGTTCATTCCTTTTGAAATAGATTCTATCATTTTTAAAGTGACGAATGAACGCTTGAAGAAAATTGATACGTTTACGGTAAAAACAAGAAAACTGGCTGCAGATTCTTTGATGCTCATTCCCAGTCATCGAAACTCCATAAACTTCGCTGATGAATTCTATATCACATCCAGTATTCCGATTGCTGCTATGGACACAACAAGGATAGCTATTTTCAACAAGGATACATTAGCAGTTAATTTTAAAGCTCAATTGGACACCACAAAAAACCAGATGTCCGTGGACTTTGAAAAAGAGTCTGATGAGACCTATTATCTAAATTTGCTTCCTAATTTTATTACAGACTTCTTTGGGGAAACTAATGATACGATTAACTATAGATTATCTACCGGAGGGTATGCTGACTTCGGCAATTTGCGCTTAAATTTAGCAGGTGAAATAACCTATCCTATTATTGTACAATTAACCGATGAAAAAGAGAAATTATACAGGGAAATATATGTGTCCGAAGCAACAGCCTTAGATTTTAATACCCTTGAGCCTGGAAATTATCTTATTCGAATTATTTTTGATAGCAATTCAAACGGCATATGGGATACCGGAAATTATCTAAAGAAGATTCAACCAGAAAGAGTTATCTACTACCCAAGTGTTATTGAATTGCGGGCCAATTGGGAAAAAATTGAGACATTTACTGTTTTAGACTAAAATGATCTCTATCTTCTAAAAATTTAAATCGTGCCCTTAAATCTTTTAAGTGTTTCAGGCCTAAAGAAGCGTAGAGTACCTCATCTTTTTTAGAGAAAACAATCTGACTTCCCATAGGGTCATATATAGCTGAATGGCCAGGGTATCTAATTGCATTATCATCCTCACCCAATCTATTAACCCCAATACAATAGCTCATGTTTTCTATGGCTCTTGCTTTTAATAAAGTATCCCAGGCATCAATTCTGGGCTCGGGCCAATTAGCTACAAAAAGCAATACATCATAATCTCCTCTATATCTCGCCCATACAGGGAATCGAAGGTCATAGCATATTAAAGGGCAAATCCTGAACCCTTTATAAGAAAATACGAATCTCTCTTTACCGGAATCATATACTTCACCTTCTCCGGCAAATGTAAATGTATGTTTCTTATCATAGCTATTACTAGTACCATCAGGATGTATAAAAAAAAGTCGGTTAGTAAATTTATTTTTTTCATTAAATGAAATACTCCCAACCAAAGCCATATTTTTTTCTCTGGCTACTTCCTTCATCCATTTCAAGGTAATTTCTCCCTCTCTAGCATTTACTCTTCCCGGGTTCATGGTAAATCCGGTTGTGAACATTTCGGGTAAAATAATCATATCCGTATCGTTTGGAATCTCCCTTATCTTTTGCGAAAACATATTTCTATTCTCCAAGGGATTCTCCCATATCAATGTGGTTTGTATCAGCGCTACTTTAAGCTCACTTTGCATAATAATCACTATTTATCCATTCTTTTCTAAAAGAGTAATCAAGTCCGAAAACCCCTGCATTTTAGCATGGTCCAAAGCCGTATTTCCACGCGCATCTTTCACAGTTGTATCTGCGCCATATTCCACCAGCAGCTTCGCCAATTCTTCTCTATTAAAGGTAGCAGTATAAATTAAACAAGTGGCGCCCATCGCATTTCTCACATTTACATTGGCCCCTCTTCTTATTAAATCTTTAGCTATTTGCAATAAGCCTTTAAAACTAGTGCCCATTAGCGCAGTATTACCGGAAGCATCCTTAGCATCAATTTTAGCCCCCTGGTCCAGAAGGAAATTCGCCACCTCTCTATGATCATAATAAGTCGCAAGAATTAAAGGAGTAGACCCTCTCTGGTCCACAGAATTTACCAGGTCGGGGAATTCTTTAACCAATTCCTTAACGCCTTCAATATTGCCAATTCTTATTTCATTAAAAAAAGTAGCTATTTTGTCTTGCATGGAAATTAAATGTATAAAAAAAATGTCACTGTAAGCCTTTTCTAATGGTGCCATTAAAAGCTATTAAAAAAATGACATTTTAAATTGCCAGGAAGATATTAATAAAATTATTTCTTATTAAATTTTTCTAATCCTACCATAGATCATTGAGATCCAAACAATTATAACTAAAGATGTATTATATGATATACTTTTAGAGTATTTTCTTACGTTATTAAGAAATAAACGTAACTTTAATACAAATACATCATTTGGAAACACTTTTAACTTCTTCTTTTATTAAAGATTATCCTGCATCTGTAGTCATTGTAAATCCTGAAATGCAAATTATTGACCATTCTAAGCTTTGGTTAAAAGAATTGGAGAATCTTAGCGGCAGCCCAATTGGACTTCCTATCTATGATGTAATTAATACCACAACCGAGGAATTTTCAAAAGGTTGTGAAGAATGTCTAGCAGGAGGTAAACAAGTGAAGATTATTCAAGAATTGAATCAACCTGAACTTAATACAAAATGGTTGGAATGGACCATTTCGCCATGGACAGAAAATCCCGGAAAGATCAATGGCCTAATTATAGTTAAGGACGATATAACCGAAACCAAAAAAAAAGAAGAACTTTTACTAAAATCCAAAAGTATTGCCCGAATAGGAGGTTGGGAAGTAGATCTATTGGCAAATACTATGCATTGGACTCAGGTGACCAAGGAAATTCATGAAGTGCCTAAGGATTATGTCCCTAATTTAGAAGAAGGTATTAATTTCTATAAAAAGGGGGTTGACCGTAATAAAATCTCCAATATGGTAAGTGATGCCATAAATGAAGGCTTGCCATGGGATACCGAATTACGAATTATTACTGCCAAGGGAAAAGAACTGTGGGTTAGGGCCAAAGGAGAAGTGGAATTGGTCAATAACAAAGCTGTTCGTCTTTATGGTACTTTTCAGGATATTGATGAAAAAAAGAAGGTAGAACTAAAATACAACGAAGTTGCAGACAGGCTGGCTATAGCTACAAAAGCTGCCTCAATTGGAATCTGGGATTATAATGTTGTTGATAATATCCTGGTATGGGATGATAATATGTATAAGTTATATGGGCTAAACAAAAAGAATTTTAGCGGGGTTGTTGAAGCCTGGGAATCGAGTGTTCATCCTGATGATATAGCGCCTTCCCAAGAACTGCTACGGCGTGCTCTAAATGGGGAAACTGAATTTGATACCGAATTTCGTGTGGTCTGGCCCAATGGTGAAATAAGACATATTAGGGCCATTGCTTTTACACATAGGGATAACAATGGAAATGCATTGAAAATGATTGGTACTAACTGGGATATTACAAAGAACAAAAAGGGGGAAAAAAAGTTAAAAAATTTATTGGAGGTCACCAGTGAACAAAATAACAGTCTGATGAACTTTGCTCATATTGTTTCCCATAACCTAAGATCTCATTCCAGTAATTTATCCATGCTCACGGGGTTTCTCGATCAGGAAGGAGATAATAATGAAAAGGAACGGCTGACAAAAATGCTGTGTGAAGCTTCTGAAAGTTTAGATGAGACAGTACAACATCTTACGGAGGTGGTCCAGGTGAAAATTGATGCTGTTGATAAAATGCGGCCTGTAAATTTATATGAGACCATAATAGGTGTTGAGAAAAACCTGGCCGTTCTGTTAAAAGAAAAAAATACCAAATGCGAAGTAAAAGTGGAAAAAAATCTTCAAATTAATGCTATCCCCGCCTATATGGATAGTATTCTGTTGAATTTGTTTACGAACAGTATTAAATATAGTTATCCTAAAAGATCTCTGATCCTTAAAATAACAGCTGAAAGAAAAGGACAATATACTATGGTCACCTTCTCGGACAACGGACAGGGAATAGATTTGAAAAGGCATGGCAATGCAATTTTTGGTATGTATAAGACATTCCATAAGCATAAGGATGCAAAAGGAATAGGCCTATTTATTACTAAAAATCAAATTGAATCTATGAATGGTAAAATTGAAGTGGATAGCCAGGTAAATAAGGGTACTGAATTCCGCTTGTATTTTGAAGCTATTGATGGTTAATCTGCTCAACAATGAAGAAATTCGAAAATGTTTGTATCATTGATGATGATCACATATTTATTTATGGGATTAAACGCCTGATGAAGGAAGTTAATTTTGGTGATGACATTCTCGTTTATGATAATGGAAAGGATGCCATAAATGGTCTTAGATTAAGTTCGGAAGCCGGAAAGAAATTACCTTCGATTATCTTTTTGGATTTGAACATGCCTATTATGACTGGTTGGGATTTTCTGGACGATTTTTGTAAAATAAGTAAATCCGAATTAAATAACACAGTAGTTTATATCATTAGCTCTTCCGTTGATCCAAGAGATTTGGTTCGTATTAAAAACTATTCAATTGTAAAAAACTATATTCTTAAACCTGTAACAGCAAATGATCTGGCTGTTATACAGAAAGAAGAAGTTGCATAAATTTTAAAAACTAACGCATTCCAGGCGAATAATCTTCAGGAGCATTCTGTGGTAAACTTATAGTTTCAAAACCTCCAGTGTCATTATAAATGGTCCATTCACTAAATGTAAAGACAGGATTCCCAGTCACAATATTTAAGTTTCTTTCGGCTTTTCCATCCTCAAATTCATGATTTGTGCCGGAACCATCTTCTCCTATAAGTCCGAAGATATCAATTACAGTTCCAAAGGGGTCTATCAATACCAAATTGTCATCACCATTAGAATCTGCCGGGCTATTGCTTCCTAGTTCAAAATCAGGAGAAAATCCGTATATATTTTCAAATTCAAGCGCATTGGGCGAGAAAACCAAAGTGCTATTTGAATCAATTATTATCCCTGATAGATCTATTTCTGATCCTGAAGTAACATTTGAGTTAGTGTACCTTAATAAAAACCAACCATCTAATTGAATCTGCTCGTTACCTGCGTTGTAAAGTTCAATAAATCGGGCTTCAGCATTATTATTGGGATCAGCTATCTCAGATATAAATATTTGGTCAGATGTCAAAAGAACTTCTGAATCTACACAACGCTCATTTCGCATATCCATATCATTTAATGTACGAATGATTAATTGATAATCATTATTTTCCCTATATAGAACAGCAGTTACAGATCCATTCCCCGAAGGTAAAATTGTATCCTGAAAATCAGAATATCCACTATTTAATAATTCAATCAAACCACCATTACAATTAGTAAGATTCCTTATGGTTTCCTCCTCCGGAAGAGCAAAAGTTAAATTTTGTTCCTCTGCTATAACTTCCAGGCTTTCTAGTTGTATTAAAGTGCTTATTAAATCTTCGCTAAGTTCAGGTATGGATATAATTTTAGGAGCCAAATTACTAATAGGATCACATGAAAGAAGAAGATGATCTCCTACTGCAAGGGCCGGCAGCCTTCCTACGCTTAAATTTCCAAAAGACGGAAATACCCCCCCTAGCTTGTAAACACCTTTACTCTTCCCGAAATATAGCCCGTTCAGCTTAATATAAACCTTACTACCCAATTCATAAAACAAGTATGAATCCCTAAGGTCTATTTCTATTTGAAAGCCAGCTGTAGCGTTTATGGGGTTATCCTGTATATGAAGTGTGCTAAAAAAATTTCCAGCCTGATCTGAAGATACAATATAACCTTCAATTACTAAATCCTGCTGTATTTGAATAACTTCTCCCTCGTACAAATTTTTGACCTCAATAAAAGTACGATTAGCAATTAATTGATCATTACAGGGAGTTTCCGGGCTCTTAAAATCAGCATCTTTTACACAGCTGAAAATGAAAAGCAAACAATAATATTTAAGTAAAAAAGCTAGTTTCAATTTCTTTATACTTTTCATTTTAATAGCTATTCATATCACATTAATTAATTCTGTTTAATTTTAGAAGCTTATGGCTAGGTTCAAAAAATAAGTTCTTCCATAACCAAACCAGTATTTCGGACCAAATGACGGTGAGCCACTTAGATTGTCCTTAACTAATTGACCGTAGTTGCCATTCCTGTTTTGCTCATAACCTCCGGTTCTGAAATCAGTATCAAATACATTGTTTATACTGGCAAATACACTTATGTATTTACCATTTAGTAACCAGGATTTACCTCCAACCAGATTTAGGAGATATATATCATCCAAAGGATTTTGCTTTAAGATTCTATCTACATTATCTGAAGTAGCATTATCAAATAGTTGACCTGTATCGGGATTCAGATAGAAACTCTGCGTTCTTCTTATAGTTGATATACTTGCATAATTATCAGAGAGATAGTTAATTTTTGCGCTTACCCACCAATACTTAGGATCCCTGTAATCTACTCCCAACGAAAGTGCTGTTTGAGGTCCTGTTGGTAGTTTGTAGTGTTTAATTTCTGCTATTCCTAAATCTTTTGTGCCTTCAATACTTATAAAATCTTCTTCATTTCCAGAGGTATCAAAATTTATTGCCAGATTGGGATCACTTGCAAAAATATACTTACCTAAAGCAAAGGCAGCAGATAATTTTACAGATGATGAAAGCTGATATGACAACCCTAACTCAATACCCATATGGAGCTTATCAAGGTTAGTAATTACTTCTTGCACAAAATCTGAGCCTACACCAGCATCAACAAAGAAAAAGTTAATATCAGTAAGCTTTTGAAAACGAGTATAGAAACCGGTTAATCTTCCTATAAGGTTAGGAAACCTGGTAAAGTAATTTAAATCAATACTTGTGATTTTTTCATTATTTAAATTGGGAACAATTGCATTATTCTCCCTTGGGTTTATAAAAGTATTTACCGCCACCGGTGCCCTATTTAAGAGTATTCCATTAGTACTAATCCATTGTCTGCCATTTATTTTATACGTAAATCCGCCTTTAATCCCATAATTACTGAATTGTACGACGTTACTTTTTCCAATAGAATTTTCGGGGAAGCGTTCATTTAAAAAATGTCCGGTCCTCTGATAGGTGGAATGAGTATAGTTGGCAGCTATAAAAGAATTCCATTTGTTTTTAACCATGCTCATCTGCGCAAAAGCATCAAATACTTGATAATTAATAGCATAATCATAATTAAAGATATCTCCCTTACCCTTTTTCAATTGACCATTTACATCATTTCGGGTATTTGAAAAAGGATCTCTATCTTCATGATAATCTGCACCTAGCAGATCATGAATTTTAGCAAAATTATTGGAAATAGTATTCCTAAAAGACAAATTCATGTCTATAGAAATTACCTGATTAGGCTTAATATTGAAGGTAGTATTTAGAGTCAATTGTTTGTCTGCGCTAGCATCGCCGTATAAAACATATGCGGCCATCCCATCAGATGAGTTTGCTGAATTCGCTCTATAAAGATTTTCCCATTGTACTTGAGGTTTTAACAAAAAAGCTTTTTTAGCCAGATCAGCATTTAAAAAATTTGCGCCAATTGGGCTGTTTATGTAAAAACTGGGTAAATATCTATAATAGGTGGGTTCCGGATTAGGGGCGTTAAAATATCCTATCCTACTTTTTGAAAAGTTGCCAAATTGGTAAGACATTCCTGCATTGATACCAAGTTTTCCAAATTTGCCATAATAGTTAAGCATAATTATGGGTTCCATTATTTTGCGTTCCCTTGAATTGCGATAGTATCCGTTTTGAAATCCCCAATAGGGATTGTATGTATTTCCGGCTAAGTGATATACCTCCTCAGTTATAGCTGCAGAACTGCCACGGCGATTGGAAGAAAGAATCCCCGTAAAAAGTAAACTATTATTAGCATTGAATTGATACTCCATTGCTGCATATATAGAAAAGGCATCATATAGTGTTCCGTTTATAAAACCTTCCTTTGCCCATCTTCTTGAGCCTGCAAGAGAATAGATAAAATTGCTCTTTTTCTTCCTGGAGGTATAACTAGCCATAATACGTCCCGAATAAGTCCGGTTAGAAAAAGAACCAGACAATCTGAATCCGGGGCGAAGCCCTGATGGCCTTGTGTCTATATTAGTAATCCCAAGAAGTCCTCCAAACCGATAAGGAGATGCCTGTAATCCTAAATAAAAATCCTGGTTCCGCAGTACATCATTAAGACCACCCCAATTGTTCCATTGTGGCCTCCCATCACGAAGTTTATTCATTAGTACTCCATTTATTAATACACTACCATTTCGGGAGTCATAGCCCCTCACTTTGAAAAATGCCTGCCCAAAATCAAAGGCAGCACGGTTTAAAAAGACATCCCGCGTAGCAGTTAACATCCCTAAACTTCCTCCCTCTAATTCCCCGTCAATAATTTGGGTATCATTTAGTGTTATTAAAACATCATTTTGATCAATAGAAACATCCTTTTCTATTAATATTTGCCCTAAGTTTAATTCGTTAAGAGAAATGTCTATAGGAAGTCTTTTTGCAATATATTCCTTGGCCTTAATGGATAATATGAATGTCCCGTTTAAAGTTGTGATTATTTCAAATCTCCCTTCCTTATCAGTATTTACCTTTAATGAAGTACCCTCAATTTCTATAGTTGCATAAGAAATTGCCAGGAGACTTTGTGCGTCCCATATACTTCCGTTTATACTTATATGTTGTCCATTAAGTATTTGAAAAAATAATAAGACTATAAAAATACAGTAGATAAATCGCATTCAAATTACCATAAGGTTCAGACCTAAAGTATTCTTACTCGCTGCATTTTGCTTGCGGCACTCAGGTATAACTTGCCATTAAGAAAATCACGTAATAGGTAGAGAGCATAAAACATTATGATTGCAAAGCATATATTTTTGATTTTTTTTCTGGTATCAAATATTGCTCAATCACAAAAAGAGGACCGGTATAGTATACGTACCATTGCTTTCTACAATGTTGAAAACCTTTTTGATACGGTCAACGATTCACTGTACTTTGATGACGAAATGACGCCGGAAGGAAATTATAACTGGACTTTAGAGCGTTACAAGCTAAAAATAACCCATATAGCTGAAGTAATTTCAAAGATTGGGCAGTCTACTACACGGACTTGTCCTGATATAGTTGGTCTTTGTGAAATTGAGAATTTGAAAGTAATAAAGGACTTGGTAAAGCATCCATTTCTCAGTCCTTACGGTTTCAATATTATTCATTATGATTCCCCGGATGAAAGAGGTATTGACGTTGCATTAATATATAAAGGCAGCCGATTTATTCCAATGTCATTTAATAGCCACAGACTTTTGATTTTTAATAATTCTGATCAACGAGACTATACCAGAGATCAGCTGGTAGTAGGTGGATTATTGGAAGGCGAAGAATTATATATTATAGTTAATCATTGGCCTTCCCGTAGCGGAGGAGTAGCAAGAAGTACGCCTTACAGAAAAGCTGCTGCCAGACTCAACAGAAGAATAATAGATTCTGTGCTAAGACTTAACATTGATGCCAAAATAATAAGTATGGGGGATCTTAATGATAATCCTACTGACAGCAGTATAAAAAATACGCTGACATCGCCTGATAATGAGAATGCAAAAAGTCCTGCTTTCTTTAATCCAATGGAATCCTTATATAATAAAGGTGACGGGTCTCTCGCATATAGGGACCAATGGAGTTTGTTCGACCAAATTCTACTCTCAAAAAATCTAATAAATGAAAATAGGAATTCATATACATTTTGGAAAGCTGGCATCTATCACCCTTCATTCTTACAGAATAAAACGGGTAACTACAAAGGCTATCCGTTTCGCACCCACGTAGCCGGAAGGTATATCGGTGGGTATAGTGATCATTTTCCGGTTTATGCTTTTCTAATCAAAAAAGTGGATTAGGGTTTATTCTGAGGTGGTTATTTTAATATTTCTCCATTTCACCTTTATTCCTCCGCCATCGTGAATCTGGAGTGCTATAGAGCCTTCACCCTCACCAATTTTATCATCTGTAATGGTAACCATTTCCACTCCATTTAACCAGGAGACAAGCTTATCTCCGGATAATTGAATTTTCATACTGTTCCAGGCCCCTTCTTTAAGTACCTTCTCCTTTTCAGGGCTGGGTTTAATTAACCAACCTCTTCCATAGGATTCATAAACCCCTCCGGTATGATTTCCCTTTGGCGCAACTTCAACCTGCCAACCACTAACTTTAGTTCCATCAATGGTAGATCTTATAAACACCCCACTGTTACCATCAGCTTCCTGAAAAAATTCAAGTGTAAGTACAAAGTCTTTATAAGGTTCATCTGTAGCCAGATAACCATATTGAGCGTCTGGACCACTTTCAGAAACCAATAAACCATCTTCTACATACCATTTTTCTGTGCCGTAAATGGTCCACCCGGAAAGATCTTTTCCGTTGAATAAAGATTGCTCCTGCGCCAGAACTACTATGCTACAAAACAGGAATATTAGTGTATTGACTAGTTTCATTATTTATATAGTTTAATTATTAAACCACTGCCCCCAGGGAATTCTGCTCAAGATGAGTACAAGACCAAGACCGTAGAAAATGGCTATTGCTTTAAATTTCTTTTTAGCCTCCATAAACTTTTTATGGCGAGACCAGCCAATAGTGATTAATACTATCGCTATAATATTTACAAAAGGGTGTTCCACAGCCAAAAGTCTTGCCCCCGAATTTAAACCGCCCATTCCAAGTTCTTTAATCGCCGAAAACCCATTGGATGAAACAAAAAACAGGATAAGACCCAAAACCAATTGGATATGCGAAAGTATAAGGGCAAAAAGACTTATCCTAAAATCCTTTTCCAATGTAAACATTCTGTTGCTCATTAAACCCGTAATTGCATTGGCTACTGCAATAAAGAGGATTGCCAGAACCACATAAGCCAGGTAAGAATGTGCCGTTTGTAAAATTTCCATACTGAATTATTTTTTCTAAAAATACGGAATTTTAGCAATTAAAAAGCCCCCAGTAATGGTTCGCCAGTATTGTCTGTTACTTTCCCTCCAATAGAAGAGGTTGTAACTCCTTGTGAAAATGCCATTACTGACACTAAAAAAGTAATTAAGCCAACGTAGATTTTTTTCATTTTACTAAGTGTTAATTTATTCTTGATTAATCCCGCAAATGCACAGTATATAAGGCACTTTTACATTAAGGTATTGTTAAAAAACCAATAACAAACTTTGTCCTTGTTTGGTAGTAAAAAGAAAAATAGCAGAAATAATTTAACGAGAATTTTCGAATTGAGAAAGAGATAATTTAATTCTTAAAAAATTGCAAAAGTTTTAATGTAGAGCTATCGTGTTTGGCAATATCTGAATTATTAATGTCTGTCAATATTCTGGAAGCGAGTTGCTTTCCTAATTCCACACCCCATTGATCAAAACTGTATATGTTCCAAACAATCCCCTGTACGAATATTTTGTGCTCATACATGGCGATTAACATTCCTAAAGTTTTGGGGGTTAGTTTATCTATCAATAAAGTATTGGTAGGTTTATTACCCTCAAAAGTTTTGAAAGGAAGAAGCGCTTTAATTTCATTTTCGGGCATTTCTTTAGCTTCTAATTCCTGTCGAACCTCATTAGCGATTTTGCCATTCATTAGCGCCTCTGTCTGAGCAAAAAAATTGGCCATCAATTTATTGTGATGATCCGAATCTCCATGCAGTGAATCCTTAAAACCAATGAAATCTGCAGGAATTAATTTTGTGCCCTGATGTATTAATTGAAAGAAAGCATGTTGTGCATTTGTTCCCGGTTCACCCCAAATAATTGTTCCTGTCTGATAATCAGTAAAATTCCCGTCACGGTCCACACTCTTACCATTACTCTCCATCATACCTTGCTGTAAATAGGCAGAAAATCTATTTAGGTATTGGGTATACGGAATAATGGCCTCTGTTTCCGATTCGTAGAAATTATTGTACCAAATGCTTAATAGGGCAAGTATAACAGGAATATTTTCATCAAAATTGGCAGTCTTAAAATGGGTGTCCATTTCATTTGCTCCGGCCAAAAGAGCTTCAAAATTCTCATATCCTATAGCCAACGAAATAGACAAACCTACAGCACTCCAAAGAGAAAATCTTCCTCCAACCCAATCCCACATGGGAAATACATTTTCATCACTTATTCCAAATTCGCTAATCTTTTTAGTATTTGTAGAAACGGCTGCAAAATGTTTTGCCACATCTCTTTCTGTTGCAGATTTTAAGAACCATTTTCTAATTGTATTAGCGTTACTAAGTGTTTCCTGGGTAGTAAAAGTTTTGGAAACTATTATGAACAGAGTAGTCTCCGGATCCAGTTCTTTTAATATCTCATAGACATGATCTCCATCTACATTACTTACAAAATGAGTCCGTAAATGATTTTTGTAATATTTTAAAGCCTCCGTGACCATTAAGGGTCCCAAATCAGATCCTCCAATACCTATATTTACGATATCTGTAAACGCTTTACCCGTATACCCTTTCTTTTGTCCATTAATTACATCTTCAGAGAATTGACGAAGCTGGTCTTTTACTTGATAAACTTCAGGGATAATATTAACTCCTGATACCATTATCGAATCTGTCTCTTTTGCTCTAAGGGCTGTATGAAGTACGGATCTGCCTTCAGTTTGGTTAATAAGATCGCCATTGAATACCTTTTCAATAGCATCCTTTAAATTTACTTCTTCTGCAAGTTGCATTAAAAGTGATAAGGTTTTATCTGTTATTCTGTTCTTAGAATAATCAACAATAAATTCCTGAAATCTTAATGTGAATTTTGTGGCGCGTTCCTTGTCGGCTGCAAAGAGTTCCTTGAGTTGTAAGTTTTTTGTTTCTTTAAAATTCTCTCCAAGCAGTTTCCAGGCTGCGGTGGTTGTCGGGTTAGTGTTCAGTAATGGCATTGAGTTAGTTAAGTGTTAGCAATTCTTCATCAGGTTTTTCCGGAAATTCAATACAGTCTAATTGCACTTTTTGCGGACTAATAAATTTGAAATAATCCGTTCGTACATCTTCAGGTAGAGGTTCTGCGGCAGGAAGTTTTTCCCTAAACGGATCCACCTGACGGCCATTTTTCCAAAAACGATAACACACGTGCGGGCCTCCCGTATTACCTGTCATGCCAACCCATCCAATTACATCTCCCTGTCTGACAAATTCTCCTCTCTTTGCTTTTTGCTTTCTCATATGGAGGTACTGAGTACTATAGGTGCCGTTATGTCTAATTTTTACATATTTTCCATTACCTCCCTTTCTTGTAGATTCAGTAACGGTGCCATCGGCAGTTGCCATTATAGGGGTTCCAACAGGTGCCGCATAATCAGTACCCCGGTGTGGTCTTACCTTATATCCATAGTAACGGATTTTTCGCTTTAAATTATAACGGGATGAAATTCTACTAAATTTAACCGGTGCTCTTAAAAAAGTCCTTCTAAGATTGTTTGCCTCGTCATCAAAGTAATCAATAATATTTTTTAGGGAATCAGATTCATAGGCGAAAGCATACAAAGGTGTGCCATTATGTTCAAAGTAGGCAGATTCAATGGGTTCAGCTCCCGCATAAATAGTATCATTAATATACTTTTCCTTATAGATAACCTTAAATTTATCCCCCTTTTGCAATCGAAAGAAATCTATGGTCCATGCATAAATTTCAGAGAGGTCATTGGTAACATTGTAATCTATTCCCTGATCCAATATTGCCTCAGAAAGTGAAGTCTCAATTATTCCTGCCGCTTCTTTTTGTACATATTTTACTTGCTTACGATCTTTATACGCCAGAACGGAGTCGCGAAAATCAACCACAGTATAGTTTATGCGGTCGTTCTGGTAAATGAAAACCTGAGCCGCTTGCGTGGTGTCTTTAGATTTGAGAATAAGATAAGGTTTGCCTACTCTAATCTTGCGAACATCAAAAGTATCTCTAAATTCTTCAGATACTTTAGCAATTTTAGGATAGTCAACTTTATTTTCAATCATCAATTCTCCAAAACTATCCCCGCGTTTTACAGTATCCCGTACTACTAAAAAGTCTTCAAGATTAAATCCGAATTGTTTATCAGTGGCTAATTCATTTGAGATTGCGATATCTTCAACCTCATTAACTTCTTTGCCGGTTTGAGCTTGCTTGCAGGAAATAAATATACTAAGTAATAAAAATGTGCCCCAATATTTATACATGGTCAGTTTTCAATTTTTTCTGGGTTAAAGATATGGTCCACCCACTGCTTTCCCCAATTATTTAACTCTTGTTTTGAATACAAATTTGGAAAAAATACAACTTTTTGAAAACTTGGAGGCAAATATTCCTTCCAATTAGTTCCCCCAGTGGCCTCAATTGAAGTGTTCTCTTTGTTTAGATATCTATGGGCTGATCCCAAATGCATCAAAGGCCAATTTATGTTTGCATTTATGTCCATTAATTTTAACGCCTCAATAAGCACTTTATTATGCTTGCTCTCTTCTGGTAAATTTAAATATTTGTGATATATCGTATTGTTTTTCAACTGTTTGGCAATTCGTATAAATCTGGGAGTATATCTATATTCAAATTGTTTAAGGGTAAGGGTCTTTTCCCCGGTACTCTTATCAGTCGCTCCTTTTTTCCAGTAGATTTGTTCATATAGTTCTTCGATGCTATTTTTTTTAGAAAAATCTTTCCTTTTTGGAGGAAACACTAAGTGTTCAAGAGGCGTTGCATAAATCTCAATGGTCCTATATTGAGCAGATTGAAATCCACTTGCAGGCAACAATGCCATTCTATATTGAAGGAATTGTTCACGTTCCATCCCACGAATCATAATACTAAAGGAAGAAATTAATGCTTTATAATAATTATTAATGCGATTTAATTTTTCAATAAAGAAATCCACATTTTGAGATTTATCATCTACAATTTGTTTTTCTTCATGAAGTATTAACTTAAAATATAGTTCTGTGATTTGATGATACATGATAAATATTTCCTCATCGGGGAAATGTGTTCGGGGAACCTGCAAACTCAAAAGCGTATCGAGGTGAATATAATCCCAGTAGGTGAGATAACGTTGGTATAATAAACCATCTAAATAAGAGCTTAAATCCTGACCTGAATCCTTATATTTTTCTTCTAGTTTTAATATTTGGGATTCTAAGCGCTCCTTATTTTTCATATTTGTTTAGTCCATTATTATTTTGAACTGGTGCTTTAAACCATTGTACCCCTCCAAATCTGCAGAAATTGCCCCCACTGCGAGATTCGCTTTGATCCTTATTGGTATTTTGTTCAAATCATTTGACACCCATAAAGCTAAACTTTCCTGTTCTTTAAAAACACGTCCAGATTGCACCATAGGTTGAAATTTATGGCATTCTACTTTACCAAATTTTGTTTTAAGTATTTCCTTGCCCAAATATTTAAGTCTAAACCTATATATCCCGTCATCGTCATAAAGAACTTTAAGTTCTAAAGCCTCTCCCAGGACCAAATCATCGAATTCATAGTTATTTCTTAAATAATAAAATGCTGAAATAAGATCCTGTACACTGTCCTGTAATGTAAAATTAAGTTTTTTATCGTTCTTTTTATCATTTAGAACCGCTACTTCTTTTTCGTGATTAAAATTTATTTCCACATCCTTTGTGTAGCCTCCTTCATTTAACTTTCTGACAAACCGGTAAGGTTTGCCGTCTTTTTTGTCAAAATAGCTTTCGTACGTATCATCAACTTTAAAAAAAATGTTTGCAAAACCAGTTGTTTTCCCTCTACCCACTACGTGATATACCGGAATACTGTCTATCATATTATTCTTCACGTGCAATGTGGCATAGCTTGCGTTTAAAAAGCCGTAGTGCACCCTGAATTTCAGCCATTCTCCCGGTTTGAAAGCTGAGGGCTTAGAATCTTCCTTAACTGCGTTATCGTCTTTATTTTTGTAGGATTCAACAACAGCATACTGCCCGGTTAGTGACAGGGTCATAGCGGCAAAAAATAGAACAATGATCTTTTTCATATCTAATTTTCAATTCAAAATTATCAAAAAATGAGTTTAAATAATTTTAATTTACAATTACATAAACAAAATTTATTCCAAAGTATTGTATTCTAAATGTCATTCAGTCTATCCAGTTTATATATAGGCTATGGAAAATGCCTGTCAATTGTAACTATTTGAATGAGGTGCTGGACACAAAACCGATAAATAAGTAGATT
>RCNB010001001.1_pt1 | contig 18169 bp, 10 predicted proteins | sample 2041321 | NCBI WGS metagenome assembly RCNB01 (sample SAMN09708232, study PRJNA481090) | Marine sediment metagenome, whole genome shotgun sequencing project. | reverse complement strand
TAAACAACATAGAAAAAGTGAGTGAAATGGCCAATTTACGCGCAGATTTTGAAGTTTCGCAGGCACAAATTGAAGTAGATCTGTTACAAAAAGAATCAGAAATACAGCTTTTAAAGGACAAAAGGCAAAAGATTATAATTTATGCAACTGTCCTGGCCCTGGTTTTAATCTTTGTACTTCTTTTCTTTCTATACAGGCGTTATAGTTTTGTAAAGGAAACCAATACTATTATTGAGGAGGAAAAGAACAGATCCGATGCCTTATTGCTCAATATCCTTCCTAAAGAAACAGCCCAGGAACTCAAAGAAACAGGTCATGTAGAAGCCAAGAAGTTCGAATCGGTCACCGTTTTATTTACAGATTTTAAAGACTTTACACGGTCCTCGGCAGACTTAAGTCCGGAGAATTTAGTTAGAAGCGTGGATTACTATTTTTCCAGGTTTGATGAAGTTATGGAGAAGCAAGGATTGGAAAAAATAAAAACCATGGGGGATGCCTATATGTGCACCGGGGGATTGCATTTGAATAAGGAAAATCATGCCATCAAAATGGTACATGCTGCTTTTGAAATAGTAGAAATCACTGAAGAATTGAAAATTAAAAATCAAGACAATATTATGCCTTATGAAATCCGCATAGGGATTAATACGGGCCCGGTGGTAGCAGGAGTAGTGGGTACCCAAAAATTTGCCTATGATATATGGGGAGATACTGTAAATGTTGCTGCCCGTATGGAAACGAATTCAGAAACAGGCAGAATAAATATCTCTGAAAACACCTATGAACTGATAAAAGATGAATTTGAATGCGAATACAGAGGCAAAATGAAAGTTAAAAATAAGGGCATGATGAAAATGTACTATGTAAATAAACCAAAACTCCAAATAGCCTGACAAACCAACGTACTCTTCTTAGAATTATGGTCGTTTATCTTATTTGCACATTTCACGAAATGCTATTATCATTTAAGCCATAGGTATGTAATCTATTTTATATGTATTCTTAGCCTAATTATGATAAGAGAGCGGGTATTCTTTCTTATATTGCCAAAGGTTTTTAGCCTTCCCCTTTTCCATATCATGCATTCCCATAAATCTACTCTTGCATAAATGATATTTTCCATATTATGAGAAAAGCAGGAGTTCATAGTGTTGTTCCAGTTTTTGGTTTTCTTCTTTTACTTTTTTTAGTTGAAAGTTGTACCTCATCACAGACTAATTTTAAACGAGAATACCGGAAGATTTGGAAGGAGACGGTAAAATCTGAAGCCTGGAACAGATCTTTGGAAAAAGATGAGTTTTTGGCATCGAATGACACGAAAGAGTATTATTCAAGCACAGAAGATACCGGAATTCTTGAAGGGGATAGTTTTTTGGAAACTGTTAAGTACACTGCCTTTGAGGAAAAGTACAATTCCTTAATTTCCAGGGCATATTTTAAAATAATAGCGGAGGCAGAAGCAGCAGATTATCGTATTCAACAAGACTATCTAAGATTAAATTCTCAAAAGGGCGAAATAGGTAATCGTAATGATAAGAGCTTCCGCAATAATCTGGAGCTTGCAAGGAGAAGATATATTGCCCACAGGGAGATACTAGAAGGCCTTAAGTCCTGGAATGCATTTAGCGAATACGGCTCAGATGATTTAGAATTTTTTAAAGAGGAGCAGGCCGGTTCCGCATTTAAATTGTACCTCAATGGAGAAAGTGATGAGGACATAATTAATTTTCTGATCTATAAATTGGCCGATTTATACCATTTTGAGGAATAAGCTAAGAATGGCCAGTAAATTCAACACAATATGTTACTGAAATTGCAGGATTAGTTTACGAACATACTGTACAAAACATAACGATTGAAGATCTCCGTAACATAATCATAGGTTTCTAATCCTCTAACGTAACCATACTGTACAATTTCATGGTTATAGTTTTTTGGATCACTAAGCCCCAGGATCATTTTATCTACATTACTATCCCAGGTGTATTTATCAAGGCCACGAAATTCTGCCAGGTTTTGGGCATCTTTTACATGTTGGTATCCGCAATTATAGGAAGCCATGGCAAACTTAATCCGTTGCACAGAATCCTTTACCATCTCAAAATTTCCGGATAGTTGTTCCAGATAGGCCGCTCCCCCTCGTAAACTTTCCTCCGGATTCTCCCTGTCCTTAACTCCAAGTTCCTTTGCCGTTGATGGCATCATCTGCATAAGACCTTTTGCTCCTGCCCAGGAACTGTCATTCGGTTGAAACTGAGACTCCTGATACACTAATGAAGCCAGCAGTCGCCAATCCCATCCCAATTCTTTGGCATGTTCTTTTATTAGCTTATCGTAGGCGCTGATCTGATTTTTGTTGAGACTGTAAAACTCACTTTTCGCCCTCCGCTTAAAGCTCCGCTTATTTTCAAAATACTTGTTGTAGATAACGTAATAATCAGAGCCCTTTTTTTCTTCTTCAATCCAGTCATTGATTTTCTCTAATAATTTTGGTGAATCTGATCTCACGGCCCATGCAATGCGCTGTGAAAAACTTACCGGGATGCTCACATCTAAAATAGGGTAGTGTGAGGCGTTAATCCTGGCCAGATTTCCGTCGGCGACAGTGAACTTTATTTTTTTATCTACCACCTGTTTAATGATTTCATCAGTAGAAAGGGAGCCTTCAAGGGAATCTATAATTATGCTGCCTCCAATTTCCTTGGATAAATTTAGCAGCCTTTTAAAATAGGAAGAATTTTTTCTTACACTAACCGTATCGCCAATAAGTTCAATGGGATCCTGTATCATGGATTCATTTATATTATCAAGAGTTAGTTTGCGCCAGTTAGCAGGTTTTCTTTGCACCAATACCTGTTTGGTGAGGTATAAATAATTGCTAAAAGCTACCTCTTTCTTTCTTTCCTGGGTAACCGCCATGCCGTGTGCCACAAGGTCTACGTTACCATTTTTAAGCTCATCCAACATCTCATCAAGATTCCTGGACACCTTTAATTCTAATTCCAGGTTTAATTGTTTGGCAAGTCGTTTTAGTAAGTCATACTCATAGCCCATGGTTTGCCCGCGATACAAAAAGTAGCTCGTAGCACTATAGGCAATAAGGACTTTTAATTTTCCATCAGCCACAATTTCATCAAAATCCCTGCTTACTGTAGCCCCGTTAAGGTCCGATTTTTTCTTCTGGCAGGCACTCAGACAAAGGCAACAGATAATAAGAATTCCTATTCTTTTGGTCATAACGAACTCTTCCTGAATTGCCTAAATATATAAAAGAATTTGATCATGCGGAAGTAGGGCCTGGTTGACTAACACATGGAAATATGGTATATAACTGCATTACACCTTAATTCTTATTAATAAACCCAATAGGAAATTCTGTTAAAATGTTCTTTGGAAAAATCTTAAAAAGACAACATAAAAGAGGTATAATCAGACTGCACAGAGTGTACTTTTAAGTTGCCCCCGTGTAAATGCATAATTTGTCTGGACAGACTCAACCCTACGCCAGTCCCTGAATTTTTGGTAGTAAAAAATGGAACAAAAATTTCATCTATTAATTCCGGGGGAATGCCAGGGCCATTGTCCCACACTTCTATGTATTTGCTTCCCTTTTTATCCGTTCCTGTCGTTATTTTAATAAGTCCGTTTTCTTGTTCCCCCAGAGACTGTGCCGCGTTTTTACCTAAATTGACCAACACCTGTGAAATTTGTTTTTCATCAATAAAGAGTTCTATCTCCTCCGGGTTTATAATGGTCTCTATGGTAATACTGCCATTTTGACTCTCTTGTTCCAATAAGACCTTTACTTTATCCATCATTTTTTGAGCAGGAACGAGGGCCTTGTCCGGCGGCGGTAAATTGAGAAAACTTCTGTACGATTGTACAAATTGCATTAAATCCCCGCCCTGTTCCTTGATGACTTCAAGACCCCTGACGGTATTTTTTATGTGATTCTCATCAAAATCTTCCAGGTTTAATAGCTCATTTTCAGATTTGTAATATTTTAATATAGATTCTGAAATGGAAGTGATTGGGGTAATGGTATTCATGATCTCATGGGTAAGTACTCTAATAAGGCGCACCCACGAATCTGTTTCTTTTTCATCCAGTTCCTGATGAATGTCCTGCGCTACAACCAGAAGAAGTTCTTCTTTATTCAAGGTTAAGGCAGTTGATTTTAAAGCCAGCTGTTTTTTCTCCCTTTCATTAGATAGTTGGATCAGTTTTCGCTCAAAAGGTTTTAATTTGCTGAACAGGCTATAAAGATCAGGATCTACCTGGGTCAGTTGTTTAATATGGTTCAGTGGCCTGTAACTTAAAAGTTCTTCAATTTTTTTATTGGCAAAAAGGATATGCCCTTTTTTATTTATCGTCATAATACCAATATCTGACTGTCTTATAATTTCCTGATAATACTGTTCCTGGATTTGCTTTTTAATATGAATATCCTGTATCATGGAATTCAGCATGTTGAGGCTGTGGTTCAGTTCTTCCAGCGACTTTAAGCTCAACTTTTCAGGAAACCGTAGTGTAAAATCTTCATTCTTTATAGCATCAAAAAAATAGGCAATCTTTCGATTGGTATGATTGGTATAATTAACCAATGAGACCGTCTGAACTACCAGCAACACCAGCATCAAACCAGCTAAAATATAGCGATCTGAGAAAAATAAAAAGGCTACGAGCAAGGCTGTAAAGCAAATAAAGCAGATCCGCACAACTAACTGCAAATAAATATTCCTGCTTACCATTACGTATTTCTTTTTTTCGTTTTGTTGTATAGTGTTTGCCTTGAAATACCTAACTGTTCTGCTGCCGCGCTATAATTCCCATCGTTTTGATGTAGTGCCTTACTAATCATCAGTCGTTCCATTTCTTCTAAAGTATCCGGCCCTGTGTCATGAGTGATGGAAGTCTTCTCATTCAGGAGAAAATCTGTAGGCTTCAAAACGTTTCCATCTGCTAATATCACAGCCCTTTCGATTGCATGTACCAGCTCACGAATATTTCCCGGCCATTTGTGGGATAGGAAGTTATCATAAGCAGCTTGGTTTATTCGCAATCCCTGTTTGCCATATTTGGCCGCAAATCTTTTAAGGTAAAAATCGGCCAGGATTAAAACATCATTCTCCCTTTCCCTCAGCGGCGGAATTTCCATCTGAATGGTATTAATACGGTATAACAAATCTTCTCTAAAGAGACCATCACTAACCATTTTATCCAAATCACAATTGGTAGCACATATCAACCGAATGTCTACAGAAATGGGTTTATTAGACCCTACCCTGACAACAAGCTTATTTTGAATAGCAGATAAAAGCTTAGCTTGTGTTTGCAGAGACAAATTTCCGATTTCATCTAAGAATAGAGTACCGCCGTCAGCAGCTTCAAACTTGCCAGCCCTATCCTCCTTCGCATCCGTAAAAGATCCTTTGACATGACCAAATAGCTCACTTTCAAAAAGGGATTCGGAAATGGAACCCATATCGACAGCTATAAAAACTTCATTTTTCCTTTCTGAAATACGATGCAATTCACGTGCAATTAATTCTTTGCCGGTACCATTTTCACCTGTGATTAAAACATTAACATCGGTTTTGGCCACTTTCCGGGCCAAATTCAGGACAGCATTAAGCGCTTTGGAATTACCAATTATATAATTTTTATTTTGGTTGATGAGCTGTTTTAAACTACTCTCCTTCTCTTTAAGTTGTTCGACCTCTTTCTGCGATTTGCGTAAAGAATAAGCTGTTTTTAAAGTGGTTATTAACTTATCATTGTTCCAGGGTTTGAGGATAAAATCGGTTGCCCCTTCTTTAAGAGCTTTTACCGCTAATTCTACGGCTCCATAGGCTGTCATCATGATTACTGAAGTAAGCGGGGCAATCTTTTTGATTTCTTTTAACCAATACAGCCCCTCATTACCGGTATTAACTCCGGCAGAGAAGTTCATGTCTAATAGAATAATATCAAAATGCTTTAAATTAGGAAATGTTGAGATTTGATTCGGATTGGAAATACTGTCCACCGTTTTAAACTCAAACTGCAGCAAGATTTCCAAAGCGCTCAAAACACTTTTGTTATCATCTATCACTAAAATTTTTCCGTCCAGCACAGATCACATTTTGTAAATCAACGATCTAAAGCTACGATTTCAAAATTGAATTTAAACGGGAGTGTCCAAAAATTGGACAAATACTGTATAAATATTTTACGCTATATGAGCTTATCCTTAATAGATTAATCTATAAGAATTTGATTATTAGCGGCTTATGTTTTTGGCACAACTGTAGCTATAAAATGGATATACCAATACTATATGAACTTGAAGTTTAGCGTAATAGTTTTATTTTTTTTGACAGTTTCATGGCAGTCGTTTGCGCAGGAAACCTGGTCTTTGGACAAATGTGTATCTTATGCTATAGAGCATAATCTCTCTCTTAATGACTTTGAATATACAGAGTTTTCAAATGAAGAAACTTACAAACAGTCTATTCGGAACTTGTTACCATCAGTAAATGGCTACGCAGATTATTTCCAAAGTTTTGGACGGGCTGCAGATCCCAATAGTAACATTATTGTTAATTCAGATTTTTTTGCAAACAACTATTCCCTTACAGCAAGCATAGATTTATTTCAGGGTTTTCAGAAAATAAATTCCATAAGGGCATCGAAGTTGATTTATAGTGCCTCCCTCGAGGATGTAGAGCAACAAAAATTCCTATTGGCATTTAGGGTGATGAAGGCCTATTACGACATAAAATTCTTTGAGGGCCTATTAGTCATATCACAAGAGCAACTTCAAATCTCACAGGATAATTTTAATTTGGTAAAAAGACAGGTCGAATTAGGTCTAAAAGCGGGAGCCGATGTTTATGAGGCGGAATCACTTTTGTTAACAGATGAACTGGCCCTGACCCAAAGTGAAAATAATTTTCAGAAAGCACAACTACAACTAATTCAGGAAATGAATTTTATAGGGGAATCAACTATTTTGCTTGAACCCTTTTTAAGGGATAATTCAAAAACTGAACTTGGAGTGACTGTGGTTCAGCAAGATTCCATATATAATAATGCAATGGGTTTCATACCCATAATAAAGGCACAGAAATTAAGGGCCACTGCCGCCAGAAAACAGTTAGCCGTGGCAAGAGGAAACCTCTATCCTTCCCTGTCATTGGTGGCAGGATATGGCACCGGCTATTTTGAAACGTTTATAAATGATGCCGGAGTTGTAATTCCATTCCGCGAACAACTTAAAAATAATGCATCAGAATATATAGGCCTCGCCCTTAATGTTCCCATATTTAATGGATGGTCTGCACGCTCCAGGGTAAAACAACAAAAGATAGAACTCCTTAGAGCCGATAACAATCTGGATCTTCAGGAACAGCAGTTATACCTTGTAATTCAACAACTCATTCAGGATTATACTTCACTGGAGGTGGAGATAGCTCAAAGCGCAAAAAAAGTACAGGCACAGGAATTAGCATTTACCATAGCTCAGAAAAGGTATGACAAAGGATTGGTTAGCGTTCTGGATCTTACACAGGCGAAGAACCTTTTTGCTACGGCCCAGAATGAAAATTTGCAGGTTTTGCTGCGCTTTTATTTAAACAAAAGCACTTTAGATTTTTACAATGGATTGCCTGTATTTAATATCAATCAAAATAATTAGAATAACATGGATATAAAACTGGAGAAGAAAAAAGGATTACGGCCCAAGCATTATGGCTACATCGCACTTGGCTTGCTTTTACTTTTTACGGGATGGAAATTGCTATTCGGCACTCAGGTATCCACCTTTAGAACTGAAAAAGAAAAGTTATCCATAGCTGAGGTTACACAGGGCAAGTTCGATGATTATATCACCATTAATGGAAACGTTGCGCCAATTGCAACTATTTATATGGATGCCTATGAGGGCGGGCGTGTGACTGAAAAATTGATTGAAGAAGGAGCAACAGTTAAAAAGGGGGATATTATCTTGAAATTGGAGAATAGGGGTTTGTACGAACAAATATTGGCTAGTGAGAGTAACCTGGCCTTAAAACAAAATGATCTGCGATCCACTAAACTGGCATTCGACTCAAGACAGGTAGAGGGGAAGAAATCTTTGGCAACTGCTGAATATGAAGTGCACCGCTTAAAAAGAAATTTTGCGCAAAACGAGGCTTTGTATAAGGATGAACTAATATCAAATGAGGACTACCTTACCTCTAAGGAAAATTATGAGCTTTCACAAAGGCAACATGAAATTATAAAACTACAAACGGTGCAGGATGATGAGCTAAGAAGAACTTCTTTAGCTGGTTTGGATACCGATATGGCTCGTATGCAACAAACTTTGTCCATGGTATATGAGCGCCTGGACCAACTAAATGTTAGGGCTCCGGCAGATGGTCAATTAGGATTTTTAGATGCTGAAATTGGGCAAAGCATTGCCCAGGGAGAGCGTATAGGGCAGATTAATGTTTTAACGGATTATAAAATCGAAGCCACGATTGACGAACACTACATAGACCGTGTCACAAGGGATTTGACCGCTATCCTGGAGCGTAATGGCAACGAATACGCACTTAGGTTACGAAAAGTATATCCCGAAGTACGCAATGGAAAATTTAAAGTAGACCTTGTTTTCAGCGGGAAGAAACCTGAAACCATCAGGGCAGGCCAGAGCTATAATATAAAACTACAGTTAGGTGAGTCTTCAGATGCCCTTCTCCTGCCCAAAGGCAGTTTTTTTCAGAGCACAGGAGGTCAATGGATATTTGTGGTAAACCCTGATGGAGGCGAGGCCATCAAAAGGGATATACGAATTGGGAAACAGAACTCGAGGTACTATGAGGTCCTGGATGGATTGCAGGATGGTGAAAGTGTAATTACCAGTAATTATGACAATTTTGGGGATGCAGAACGAGTGGTATTAAAATAATTAAGGAGTTAAGAACAGGCCCGGTAATTGGGATGCGCAATTCTGTTGAAATAACCTGCCTGAATGAGGATAAATAAATGTAACATTCGAACAATGGATAAGTCTTTTAAAGAACAAAGATGCTCCAGTTCAAAACGATAACAAATAGGATTATACCTGTTTGACGATTATAAGGAATAATAACCCAATGTTTAATATGAAATGATAAACAATCAAAAAATGATACAAATCCAGAATTTAAAAAAGAGTTTTAGAACCGAAGAAGTAGAGACCCTCGCTCTAAACAATGTAAACATCAATGTAGAAGAGGGAGAATTTGTGGCCATTATGGGTCCCTCAGGTTGCGGAAAATCTACTTTACTAAACATTGTAGGTATGCTAGACAACCCTACAGAAGGCAGATATCAGTTCGCCGGGCATGAAGTAGCCGGCCTAAAAGAAAGACAACGCACGCAATTGCGTAAAGGTAATCTTGGCTTTGTATTTCAGAGTTTTAATCTTATTGATGAGTTAACGGTTTATGAAAATGTGGAACTTCCTCTTATTTATCTAAAAATGAGTAAAAGTGAACGCAGAGAAAAGGTGATGGCTGTATTGGAACGGATGAAAATTGCACATAGGGAAAAGCATTTTCCACAGCAATTATCAGGTGGACAACAACAACGGGTGGCTATCTCGAGGGCAGTTGTCACTAATCCAAAACTAATTTTGGCAGATGAGCCAACAGGTAATTTAGATTCCAAGAATGGCCTGGAGGTAATGAACCTGCTAACAGAGTTAAATCAGGAAGGCACCACCATAGTCATGGTAACGCATTCAGACCATGATTCCCATTTCGCACATCGGATTGTAAATCTTTTTGATGGTCAGATTGTAACTGAAAGCCAGAATAGAGCCATGGGCGCCATGATATAGCATTTTTCCCTTAGCCCGAGTTTATTCATCATCAAAACACAAATCATGTTAAAGAATTATCTAAAGATTGCCTTGAGAAATCTTCTCAAAAACAAGGTATACTTCCTTATAAATACCCTTGGGCTTTCCATTGCCTTAACAGTTTCTTTTCTAATGCTGTTGTGGGTCTATGATGAATACAATATGGATAAGTTTCATGAAAGGGATGAACAACTATATCGGGTAAAACGAACAATTCCCCTGGAGGCAGGTGTCCTGGATGTTTATGAAGGAATTTCTTATCCATTGCTTAAAACGGCAAAAGAACAATTGCCTGAAATAGAAAAATACATCACTTTAGGACATAGTTATGAGGACAATTTAAAGGTTAACAATGAAGACCACAGAGCTTCAGGGACCTTTGCCAATGCAGATTTTTTCTCTGGTTTTTCCTTTCCAATTCTTGCTGGAGATATTACAGAATTGGACAAGAAAATAGAGGGTATTGCAATTTCAAGAAATTTAGCAGAGCGCTTCTGGGGAGCAGATTGGGTTAATCAGGCTCTTGGAAGCAATGTGCATATTTATGACAATGGCGATTTTAACGTCATTGCAGTATATGAAGATTTCCCAAAACAGTCTACTATACAAAATGATTTCTACTATAGTTTTGACAAACATTTAAAGGAGAATGACTGGATGCTCGAATGGGGAAACAACGGCATGCAGGGAGCTTTCTTATTACGGGAAGATGCGGATTTAAAACAAGTCTCGGCCAAATTGGAAGAACTGTTTCAGGCCAACATAAAAGGGGTTAATAAAGAGGGCTGTTTTCTACAAAAATTTTCAGACGACCATCTTTATGGCCAATTTGACGAGAAGGCTCAGGTAAGTGGAGGTCGCATAGAATATGTTCGGATATTTACTATAGCTGCAATTTTTCTATTGCTAATTTCCTGTATTAATTTTATTAATTTATCTACCGCCTATGCTACTAAGAGATCAGGTGAAATTGGAGTTAGAAAGGTTATAGGAGCCAAAAAAAGTACGCTCATAACCCAATTTCTTGTAGAAACTACATTCATTACCTCTATTTCCTTTGCTGTGGCCTATATTTTTACGCTGTTGCTATTGCCGTGGGCAAGTGAATTTGCAGATAAGGAACTTAGTATTGATCTGTCACAGCCTGGAATTTGGCTGAGTATTATTGGGGTATTTATTTTTACCACCTTGCTATCAGGAATTTATCCTGCACTAGTCATTTCTTCATTTAAACCAATAGCGGCATTAAAGGGACAGGCACAGGAAAAAAGAAAAACTATTTCCTTCAGAAAGGGGTTGGTTGTTCTTCAGTTTGGATTAACCATTCTTTTGATTATTGCTGCAATTACCGTCAGATTGCAAGTAAACTACATCAACGAAAAAGATTTAGGAATAGCGAGAGATCATATAGTATCTATTCATCAGGATAAAGAAGTAACAGAAAAGTACGAAGTTCTGCACAATGAATTAATTGCTTCTAATGCCATCGAAGACGTTACCCTTGCCGGGCCGTCCCCATTAGATATTGGTGCATCAACAAGTGGAATTAACTGGCCGGGAAAATCAATAGAGCAAGAGAATATAGAGTTCGCATTACTTTGGACTGCCTATAACTTCCCTTCAGTTTTTGAAGTTCCCCTAAGCAGTGGATCTTATTACCGGGAAGGCAGTACAGATACGCTAAATATTGTACTGAACCAAAAGGCCATTGAAATAATCGGACTTAAGGATCCTGTTGGAAAAACCTTTGAACTTTGGGGGAAACCGAGACAGATTATTGGCGTACTTAAGGATTTCCATAACAGATCGCTCTATGAATCTATACAACCCACAATCTTTTTGTTAGACCCTAATGATGCCGGCATGATGTTCGTTAAAATAAAAGAGGGCAAAACAACAGAAGCTCTGGCCTCACTTAATTCTGTTTTTACCAAAATATTACCAGATGCGCCACTTCATTATGATTTTATAGACGAAGAATATGCAACACAATATAAAAGTGAAATATTAACGGGTGCGCTAACCTATTATTTTGCCTTTATTTCTATCCTGATTTCCTGTCTTGGCCTCTTTGGGCTGGCCACTTTTATGGCTAAGCAGCGCACAAAGGAAATTGGTATAAGAAAAGTACTTGGAGCAAGTTTGGGAAGTATAACAGCACTGATCTCCAAAGATTTTTTAAAGTTAGTGTTGGGGTCAATTTTAATTGCCTCGCCAATCGCGTATTATCTTATGGACAAATGGCTGCAGGACTTTGAGTACAAGATTAATATGGAGTTATGGGTTTTCGCTTTTGCGGGGATTCTAACGGCATTAATTGCTTTGTTCACAATTAGCTTCCAGGCCATTAAAGCGGGAATGGCGGATCCGGTAAAAAGTTTACGCACAGAATAAAAGAATCAATTAAAAACGGATAATCATGTTTAAAAATCATATTAAAATTGCCTGGAGAAGCCTAAAAAAGCAACCATTTTTTACCTTCCTAAACACCTTTGGTCTTGCTATTGGTATTGCCGGAGCCCTTCTTATTTCATTATATATCTATGATGAATTAAGTTATGATAAAATGTTTGCTGATGCAGATCGTATACACAGAGTTAATGCAGACATAAAATTCGGTGGCGAGAATCGCAATTTTGCAGTAACTCCTGCTCCAATGGCAGAAACCATAGATAATGATTTTTCGGAAGTTGAATTAACAACCCGATTCAGAACAAGAGGCAGTGTCTTAATAAGGAAAGTTGATACTGAGGTTAACATAAAGGAACAGCAGTCTACTTTTGTAGATTCTACCTTCTTTGAAATGTTTGGAATTGATCTTTTGGCAGGGGATTTAAAAACAGCCCTTAAATTACCGAATACGCTGATCCTGACCAAAACAGCTGCTGAAAAACATTTTGGCATCAATGAGGCCATAGGTCAAAGCCTTTTATTGAACAATTCAGAGACTTATACAGTGACTGGTGTAATTGATGACTTGCCCGATAATTCTTTCCTTAGAGAACATACTGTTTTTATGGCAATGGCCGGTTATGAAGATTCGAGGATTGTGAATTGGGGGAGCAATAACTATCAAACATATATTAAACTTATTCCTTCATCAAATATTGAAGATTTGCAAGAACCCTTACGGAATTTTTTGGGCAAATATGTAATTCCTGGAGTACAGCAATACATGCCCGGAATCACAGAAGAGCAGTTTAAGGCAGCGGGCAACCATTTAATATATAGTACTATACCTATGACGGATATTCATTTGAAATCTGATAGGGTGGCTGAAATAAGCGCTAATAATGATATTCAAAGTATTTATATCCTTTCTTTTATTGCTGTATTTATTATTGTTCTGGCATGTGTAAATTTTATGAATCTGTCAACAGCACATTCTCTTAAAAGAGCCAAAGAAGTAGGTATTCGAAAAACATTAGGTTCCAATAAAGGAGAACTTATCCGTCAGTTCCTTATAGAATCAGGTTTGGTTTCGTTTGGCTCTCTTTTGTTGGCATTAGTATTTGCAATAATTGCATTACCTTTTTTCAATGATCTGGCGGATAAAAATATTTCCATGCCATATACCAACCCGTTTTTCTGGTTGATTTTACTGGCTTCAGGAAGTGCTCTAGGGTTATTATCAGGTAGTTATCCGGCCTTTTTTATGTCTAAATTTATTCCGGTAAAAGTACTCAAAGGCGATACTGGCAGCCTTGGAGGGGGGAAGGTTCGAAATGCTTTAGTTGTTTTTCAATTTGCGATTTCCATTTTTTTAGTTGTAAGTACCTTGGTAGTTTATCAGCAATTGGAATATATTCAAAATAAGGACCTTGGTTTTTCTAAGGACCAGGTACTAATTGTTAATGATGTCTATACCGTTGGCGGTCAGGTATCATCCTTTAAAGAAGAGGTTAAAAAGCTAGGTTTTGTTTTAAATGCTACACTTAGTAGCTTTTTTCCAACACCTTCAAGCAGATCCGATAGCACTTTTGCACCGGTAGAAGGAGCAACAGACCAGGAGAATGCAGTAAGTATGCAAAGATGGGGAGTTGATTATGATTATGTCTCCACAATGGGTTTCAAAATTATTGCCGGAAGAAATTTTGACCGGGAATTTAAAAATGATTCAACAAACATAATTGTAAATGAATCTGCAGTTGCGGTAATGGGGGTTACCCCCGATGAGGCCCTGGGTTTGCGTTATACTCCGGATTTTGGATCTGAAAACCCCAGATACTTTACAATTATTGGCGTTGTCAAGGATTTTCATTTTTCTCCTTTCAGAGATGAAATTGAATCTTTGAGCCTACATATTACAGACGATTCAAATTCATTGGCGGTAAAATTGGAAGAAGGAAATTTTGCCAATGCAATAGAAAGTATAGAGAGTATTTGGAATAAGGTAGCTCCGGGTCAGCCTTTTGATTATTATTTTATGGAAGATTCTTTTAACAATACCTATAAGTCTGAGCAGCGTTTAGGGCGGATCTTTATCATCTTTACATTCCTTTCCATTTTAATTGCTTGTCTGGGATTATTTGGCCTGGCAGCATTTAATGCTGAGAAGCGGACTAAAGAGATTGGAGTTAGAAAAGTAATGGGCGCGAGTGTGAGTCAAATCACTTACAGGCTTTCTTCAGACTTCCTTAAGTTGGTTGGTGTGGCCATCCTCATTTCCCTTCCCGTAGGGTGGTTTGCCATGAATAAATGGCTGGAGGACTTCTCCTATAGGATCGAAATTGGCTGGTGGGTTTTTGTTCTTGCTGCATTTTTAGCTGTGGCCATCGCGATCATTACAGTAAGTTACCAGAGTATTAAAGCTGCTATTGTAAACCCTGTAAAAAGCTTGCGAACAGAATAAAAATAATATCATGTTAAAAAATCATATCAAAATCGCCTGGAGAAGTCTTAAAAAGGAACCCTTTTTTACATTTTTGAATACTTTCGGACTTGCCATAGGGATGGCCGGGGGCTTATTGATAGCTCTGTATATTAATGATGAACTGAGTTTCGACAAAATGTTTGCGGATGCAGACCGCATTTACAGAATTGACACGGATATTAAATTTGGTGGCGCGGAAATAATGGCCGCTGAAGTTGCCGCTCCCATGGCTGGCGCTATGCAAAGCGATTTTCCCTATGTGGAAACGACAGTCAGGTTTCGGGATCGCGGAAGCATGCTACTGAGAAAAAGCGATACAGACATGAATGCCAAGGAACTCAATGCCACTTTTGTTGACTCCACATTCTTTGATATGTTTGGCATTAAATTACTTGTGGGCGATACTAAGACCGCTTTAAACCAACCCAATACCCTGGTACTAACAAGGACGGCAGCAGAAAAACATTTTGGAATCCAGAATGCCCTCGGCCAAAACTTGATATTGAACAACACAGATACTTATACAGTTACAGGGGTTATTGATGATTTACCCAAGAACTCTTTTCTTCGTAATCATAGTGTTTTTATGGCAATGGCCGGATCTGCAGATTCTCGCGAGAATCATTGGGGTAATACCAACTTCTTTACGTTTGTCAAATTTATCCCGGAGACCAACATCGAAGATTTTCAGGAACCCTTGCAAGGTATGTTCAAAAAATACATGCTCCCCTGGGCACAAGACTATTTTCCGGGAATAACCGAGGAATCCTTTAAGGCGGCAGGGAACTATGTGCGATATCACACTATCGGATTGACCGACATCCATTTGCATTCCAACCGTCAGTCTGAAATGAGCGCCAATAGCAGTATTCAAAACCTTTATATTCTTTCGTTTATCGGACTGTTTCTTATAGTATTGGCAGGTGTGAATTTTATGAATCTTTCTACGGCACATTCCTTAAGAAGAGCAAAAGAAGTGGGTATTCGAAAAACTTTGGGATCTAATAAACTTGAATTAATTCGGCAATTTTTGACCGAATCAGGTCTAATTTCCTTTATTTCACTTTTATTGGCCCTGATAATGGCCATTGTGACCCTTCCATATTTCAATGAACTTTCCGGGAAGCTGGTATCAATACCTTATTCAAATCCGTTGTTCTGGGTAATTTTATTGTCTTCTACAATTGTATTAGGACTTTTTTCTGGAAGTTATCCGGCATTTTTTATGTCGCGATTTATGCCAGTTAGTGTTCTCAACGGCCTTGGAAAAAGTAGTGTTGGTGGAAGAAATATTCGGAACTCCCTCGTCGTTTTCCAATTTGCTATTTCCGTTTTTTTAATCGTAAGCACTATAGTCGTTTTTCAACAATTGAATTTCATTCAAAGTAAAGACCTCGGTTATACTAAAGATCAGGTTCTTCTTATCGATGATACCTATGCAGCAGGAAATCAGGTTCAGGCCTTTAAAGAAGAAGTACTCAGTTTGAGTCAGGTGAAAAATGCCACATTAAGTAGTTTTTTACCCACACCTTCTTCCCGTTCCAACAGTTCATACTTTAAAGAGGGTGCCATGACCCAGGAAAATGCGCTCCAGATACAAACCTGGGATGTTGATCAAGATTACATTTCGACTCTGGGGATGGAGCTTATCTCCGGCCGCAATTTTGACCTTCAATTTGCCACAGACTCAACGGCAGTATTAATAAATGAAGCAACTTTATCCGTTATGGGCGTAGGGAGCGAAGAGGCTTTAGGGATGCGGCTTTCACAGGATATAGACTTAGAAAGACCAGAATTCTATACCATTATTGGTGTAGTTAAAAATTTTCATTATGAGTCATTGCACGAAAATATTGGGGCCCTGGGTCTTTTCTTGAACAATTCTACAGGAAATATGGCAATTAGGCTAAATGCCGGAGATTTTTCAAATACCATCGAAAATATCGAACAAATATGGAATGAAGTTGCGCCGGGACAACCTTTCAGTTATCGTTTCATGGATGAATCTTTCAATACCACCTTTGAGGCCGAACAAAGATTGGGTAAAATTTTTATGGTATTTACCATACTGTCTATTTTAATTGCCTGTTTGGGTTTATTTGGCTTAGCAGCATTCAACGCGCAAAAGCGCACTAAAGAAATAGGCGTGAGAAAGGTTATGGGAGCAAGTGTAGGTCAAATAACTTATAGACTTACCGTTGACTTTCTTAAACTTGTTGGTGTTGCCATTCTAATTTCTATACCCTTGGGCTGGTATGTTATGAACAAATGGTTGGAGGATTTTTCATACCGGATAGAAATTGGTTGGTGGGTTTTTGTTTTGGCTGCTTTTATAGCTGTCGCCATCGCAATCATTACAGTAAGCTACCAGAGTATTAAAGCGGCTATTGTAAACCCTGTAAAAAGCTTGCGAACAGAATAAAATCAATCAAAAAAACGAGAATAATGTTCAAAAATTATCTAAAAATTGCCTGGAGAAATCTGATTAAGAACAAGGCGTATTCTACTATAAATATTGGTGGACTCGCTTTGGGCATGGCCGTAACACTAATCATCGGGCTTTGGATTCAGGACGAGATATCCCATAATAATTATTTTACTGATAAAGATAGGATTGCACAGGTGTTTCAATCGCAGACCCATAATGGTGAGACTGGAACGGGACCTTCAATTCCAAGACCTTTAGAAAAGGCGCTAAGAGAGGGTTACGGAGATAATTTTAAGCATTTGATCATGTCTTCGTGGACCAACGATCTTTATTTAAAATATGGTGAGACCAATCTTTCCAGACCGGGAAATTTCATGCAACGGGAGGCACCAGAACTATTGGACCTGCAAATAATAAATGGAGAAAAGGACGGTCTTAGGGAAATTAATTCAATCATGCTCTCAGAATCTACTGCACGAGCTCTGTTCGGCAAAGAAGATCCTATTGGAAAGATCGTAAAGGCCAGTAATCAATATGATTTAATGGTTACCAGTGTTTACAAGGATATTCCTTTTAACAACACTTTCAACGATACTGATTACATAATACCTTGGAATCAATATCTTGCCTCATGGGAATGGGTCAGGGATGCAGAGGACCAATGGGGAAACAATTCTTTTCAAATTTTTGTTCAACTTGCTGAGAACACAACTATGAAGGGGGTTTCGGACAAGATTAGGAATATAAAAAAAGACTTAAACGAAGACACTGCTGAATTTAATCCGCAAATATTCCTTTTTCCAATGGCAGAATGGCATCTAAGGAGCAATTTTGAAAATGGAAAGCAGGCAGGAGGTCGTATTAAATATGTCTGGCTCTTCGGGATTATTGGTGCTTTTGTGTTGCTTTTGGCCTGCATCAATTTTATGAACCTAAGTACGGCGCGCTCCGAAAAGAGGTCTAAAGAGGTTGGCATAAGAAAAACACTAGGGTCACA
>RCNB010001000.1_pt1 | contig 18176 bp, 11 predicted proteins | sample 2041321 | NCBI WGS metagenome assembly RCNB01 (sample SAMN09708232, study PRJNA481090) | Marine sediment metagenome, whole genome shotgun sequencing project. | reverse complement strand
GAGGTTCAGATGTGATGTATAAAAACACAAAAGAAAAACGATATACTAATCAAAATGAATCATTTAGTAAACTATTCTTAATTCAAGATAAATTGGAAGATATAAACTGGGAACTAGGCAGTGAAACTAAAAATATTGGAGATTATACTTGCTATAAAGCCACTTTTAAAAGAGATGTTGAAGTTCGTCAAAGTGGTATAAGTGTGAATGGTGACAAAGACTTAGAGGAGGATGCGAAACTAGAAATGAAAGAAATTACAGTTACCGCTTGGTATACACCAGAAATTCCTGTGAATGCTGGGCCAGCAGAATATCATGGTCTTCCAGGTTTAATATTAGAAGTAAATGATGGCACCACAACTATGATGTGTAGTAAAGTGGTTTTAAATCCTGAAAAGACAATTGAGATAAAAGAGCCAACTAAGGGTAAAAAAATAACTCAGAAAAAATACGACGCTATGATGGAAAAGAAGATGAAAGAGATGAATGAGCGTATGAGAAACAATCGCGAGCGTGGTGATGGCGAGAATATTGAGATAAGAATTGGAGGATAGACTAAGCAAATATTTATTTTAATATTTGCCAATTAAACTTAAGAGAACATTATAAGTCTAATACATGTTAAAAGTGTACTTTTAACTACAATCTTAAAGACTTATTATGATGAAATTGAATGCTTTTAAACTAGTTGTCAGCTACTTAGTGATTTTTATATCGGGACATACTTTGGCTCAAAATTTTCAAGGAGAAGCCTATTATTTTTCTAAAACAAGTATTGATATGAGCAATTTTGGTGGCAGGGAAATGAATGAAGATATGAAGAAACGAATTGCTGAACGTATGAAAAGTATGTTTGAAAAAACATATGTGTTAACATTTAACAAAGAAGAATCTAGCTATAAAGAAGAAGAGGCCCTGGAAGCACCAGGTCAAGCAGGAGGAGGATTTAGAATGATGATGGGGAGTTTTACTGGCGGGACACAATATAAAAATGTAAAAAGCCAAAAAATGCTTCAAGAACAGGAGTTTTTTGGCAAGCAATTTTTAGTAAATGATACCCTGCAAAAATTGGAATGGAAACTTGGCAGTGAAACCAAACAAATTGGTAAATATTTGTGTATGAAGGCTACAGCGGTGAAGCCTGTAAGTGAGACAGATTTTAACAGTATGCGTCGTAGAGGTAATAATCGAGACGTTGAAGCCAAAGAAAAAGATTCAACTAAAACAACTGCCATTACAGATGAGATTGAAGTGCCAAAAGAAATTGAGGTTACCGCTTGGTACACGCCACAAATTCCAATTAGTCAAGGGCCTGCAGATTATTGGGGTCTACCAGGGTTGATTTTAGAGATTAATGCCGATAGAACTACAATATTATGCTCAAAAATTATCATAAATCCTGCTGAAAAAGAGGAAATCAAAATACCTTCTAAAGGAAAAGAAGTGACACAAAAAGAATACAATACCATAATAAAAAAGAAAATGGAAGAAATGCGAGAAATGAGAGGTGGCAGGAATCAAAGAGAGCATATTAGGATTCGTGGATAACTTACTTTAATCAATCAAAAACAAATCAACAAAAAAACCTGAATGAAACATTTATTTACGTTTATACTGCTTCTAGTAGTGGGTACAACTTTTGCCCAAGTCAAAGTTGAAGGTATAGTAAAAGACAGCATTGGAAACCCACTAGAATTAGCAAATGTTATAGCTATAAATCAAGAAACAAAATCTTTGGATTCTTATGGTATTACAAATGATACGGGAAAATATAAACTAAACCTTAAAAACGAAGCTAATTATGAAATTCAGGTAAGTTATATAGGTATGAAATCTGCCAAAGAAATGTTAGATACAAAATCTGAAAACCTAAATAAAGATTTCACATTATTTCCTGACAATGCTTTAGATGAAATAGAGCTTACCTACGAGATGCCGGTGACTGTTAGAGGAGATACTTTGATATATAATGCAGATTCATTTAATACTGGAACTGAAAGAAAACTCGAAGATGTTCTTAAAAATTTGCCTGGCGTAGAAATTAACGGTGATGGTCAAGTTGAGGTTGAAGGGAAAGTGGTTTCAAAAGTTATGGTTGAGGGGAAAGAGTTCTTTGATGGCGACTCTAAATTGGCAACACAAAATATTCCAGCTAACGCAGTTGACAAAGTACAAGTGCTTAAGAATTATGCAGAAGTAGGCCAACTTAGTGGTGTGACAAATAACCAAGATAATATTGCAATTAATATTAAACTTAAAGAAGGTAAAACTAATTTTTGGTTTGGTAATGTCACAGCAGGAGGAGGAGATTCTCCAGATGGAGGCTTGTATTTATTTCAACCCAAATTGTTTTACTACAGTCCAAATTATAGTATCAATATCATTGGTGATTTAAATAATCTTGGTGAAGTGGCTTTTACTAGGCGTGATTATTTCAATTTTACGGGAGGGTTTAGAGGGCCTAGTAGATCAAGTGGAACCAATATTAATTTAGGAAGTAATAGTTTAAATTTTCTTACAGCACAAAATGGTAGAGCTAAAGATATTGAAACCAATTTTGGTGCAGCCAACTTCAGTTGGGCACCTAACAAAGCATTAGATCTTAGTGGATTCGCAATTTTCTCTAATACAAAAACAGAATTACAGCAAAACTCAGACAGACAATATACTGATCCTGATTTAGGAATACCTGACGAAAGTACCGAAAGCAATACCTTGCAAAATAGTGATTTAGGCATGCTAAAGCTTTCTGCAAAATATAAACCGAATTTTAGTAATCAATTGGATTATGATATTCTTGGTAGAATCTCAAAAGAATCTCAAGACCAAGGGGTTTTCTCATCAGTTAATGGTGACATTGACCAAATAGAAAATTCAAGTCCTTATAGTATTAATCAGAATTTGAACTATTATTATACACTAGACGAGAACAATATTTTCGCACTAGAAGCACAGCATTTGCTTTCAGATGAAGATCCTTTTTACAATGCTATTATAGAAGACAAAGATGATTATGAAGGCACTGCTGATAATTTAGGATTAGATGGTGCTCAATTGGATTACAACATTGCTCAAGATAAACGTGTAAAATCTAATCAATTGGATGCTAAATTAGATTATTGGAATATATTAAATACTAAAAGCGACATCAATTTTACGCTTGGGACCATATTAAGTAATCAAAAATTTAATTCTAAAATCTTCCAATATTTGGATAATGGTTCTATGTTTAATCCAACACCAACAATTAATAATGGATTAGATGTTAATGATATAGATTACAGTTTTAGTGATTTGTATTTAGGTGTTCATTATCGCTTAAAGTCAGGTATTTTTACATTTACACCTGGAATTTCAGGACATGCTTATAGTGTTAAGAACGAACAGTTTGGTGAAGAAACAACACATAACTTTTTCAGATTATTACCAGATTTTAATGTGAGAATGCAGTTAAAAAAGAGCGAGCAAATTACTTTTAATTACCGTATGCAAACGCAGTTTACTGATGTTTCCAGATTTGCAAGAGGGTTGGTGTTAAACAACTATAGCTCTTTATTTTCTGGAGTTCCAGATTTAGAAAACGCGTTATCTCACAATGTTAGCTTAAACTATTATAGTTTTAATATGTTTAATTATACTAACATATTTGCTAGAATAAGTTATAACAAGAGTATTGATAATATCAGAAATACTTCAAATTTTGAATCAGGAAGTGTAGTGAGTATAAGTTCACCATTTAATTCTGATTTCGCAGACGAAAGTGTAAGCGCTTCAGGACGTTTTCAACGTACGTTTGGAAAAGTAAGAGGAACATTAAGAGGTAACTTTAGTTACTCTAAATTTAATCAATTTATCCAAAATAGAGTTTCTGAAAATGAGAGTTTTACACAAACATATGGAGGCCAAATTAGAACAAACTTTAGGACTGCTCCAAATATAGAAATTGGATATAGTCACAGAATTCAAGATAATACACAAGGGCAAGGCGGTACTTCAAAGTTCTATACCAAAACACCTTCAATTGAGGTAGATGCATTAATCTTGAAAGCTTTTACATTTAGAACAGATTATACATACAATGATTTTAGCAATGAAGAAGGCACATTAAATACTTATGAATTCTGGAACGCTTCGTTATCGTACAGAAAAGATAGAGATGCTAAGTTTGAATATGAAATCAAAGCAACTAACTTACTTGATACTCGCTCACAAAATGAGAGTAATACTAGTGCAACTTCAGTTAGTGCTTCAGAATATTTTATACAACCTCGATTTGTTTCCTTTAGATTACGATACGAATTATAGACCAAGATATACAAGTTAAAAAAGCCAGCTTATAAGCTAGCTCTTTTTATGTCATAGTTTTCCGTTTTTGAAAATACAATATTTTGCAAGTCAGAGCCTTAAGTATCTTACTGTGAATGTTAATGTTTTGGTAAACGATAGTATATTGTTTAAAAAATATTTAAATTTGTTAAACAAAATAATCAATCTATTATCATATTATGAAACAGTTATTGTCTAAAATCAGTTTAGTATTGTTGGTGTTACTGATACCATCTTCATCCTTAGCACAGGATTTTCAAGGTCAAGCTTTTTATTTTTCTAAATCTAAAATGGAGTTAGGTAGTTGGGGCGCAAGAATGAGCGAAGCACAGAAAAAGCAAATAGCTTCGCGTCTCAAGAATCGGTTAGAAAAAACCTATGTATTGAATTTCAATAAGGAAGAATCTGTATTCAATGAAGAAGATAAATTGGATGCAATGTCAGGGGCAACGGATTCTTGGGGAAAGAATTTCGCGCAAGGCAAGCAATATAAAAATGTCAAGGAAAATGCCTTGGTCCAGAGTCAGGAGTTTTATGGAAAGCAATTTTTAGTTAAGGATAAGTTACAGGTCATAGAATGGAAGATGGGAACCGAATCAAAGCAAATAGGACAATATATGTGTTTCAGGGCAACGGCTTTAATACCAACGTCTGATTTGACTTGGTATGACTTTTCTTGGAGCGATTTAAGACAGGCTGCTACCGAGAAAAAAGCCGATTCTGCGAATGCTGAGCCTAAAGAGCTTAAAAAGCCTGAGATTAAAATGACGGCTATCGAAGCATGGTATACGCCACAAATACCAGTAGGTCATGGGCCAGGAGAATATTGGGGACTTCCAGGTCTTATTTTAGAGGTAAGCGCAGGCAATACGACCTTGCTGTGTTCTAAGATTGTGATGAACCCTAAGGAGAAAATCAAAATCGAAGCGCCTGAGAAAGGGAAAGAAATCACAAAGAGTGAATATCAAAAGACCATTCAAGGAAAAATGCTAGAAATGAGAAACAACCGCGGAAGACGAAGAAGCTAATAATAGCTGAATTGAAAACGACTGCCAAATCGGCAAGTAACACATAATCATGAAAAACATATTTTGTATTGCGCTACTTCTTGTAGCCAGCATCTCCTTTGCTCAAATCAAACTTGAAGGCGTGGTAAGAGACAGCTTGAGCACCCCTTTGGAATTGGCCAATGTGATTGCAATCAATCAAGAGACAAATGGTTTGGAATCTTATGCCATTACAGATGAGCAAGGTAAATACAAGCTAGCACTAGGTAAGAACGACAGCTATAAAATACAAATTAGTTATATAGGAATGCAAACCTTTGAAGAGATCCTTTCAACAACCGAAAGTGATATAACCAAAGATTATACGCTTCGAGCAGACAACGTTTTGGATGCTGTGGAGCTTACTTACGAAATGCCAGTCACTTTAAGGGGAGATACCTTAATCTACAATGCAGATTCCTTTAAGAATGGGACCGAACGAAAGTTAGAAGATGTATTGAAAAAATTACCAGGCGTCGAGATTAATGAAGATGGTCAAGTAGAAGTGGAAGGTAAAGTGGTGAATAAGTTAATGGTCAACGGTAAGGATTTTTTCGATGGAGACACCAAGTTAGCGACAAAGAATATTCCATCGAAGGCGGTCGATAAAATACAAGTACTGCGTAACTATTCTGAAGTTGGTCAACTGAGTGGTGTGACCAATAACCAAGATAACGTGGCCTTGAACATAAAACTGAAGGAAGGAAAAGAGAACTTTTGGTTCGGTAATATCACTGCTGGAGCTGGAGCTTCACCAGATAGTGAATTGTATTTATTGCAACCCAAGTTGTTTTATTACAATCCGAAATACAGCCTTAATTTTATTGGCGACCTCAACAATACTGGTGAAGTGGCCTTGACACGTAGTGACATCAGAGGTTTCGGCGGCGGTTTCAGGGCGCCAAGTAGGAGCAGCGGAACCAGTATTAACCTTGGGAATAATAGCCTAAATTTCTTGACAAGCCAAGGTAATGCCTTGGAAATTGAGAATAAATTGGGCACGGGTAATTTTAGCTATTCGCCTAATAAGGCACTTGACCTGAGTGGGTTCCTTATTTACAACAGTAGTCGTATTTTGTCCAAGGAAACAAGTTTTGTGCAATACACGGACCCAGACTTAGGGATCCCAGATGAGGAGAAAGAGCAATCCAGCAAAGAATGGTCCAATCAAGGTTTGGTGAAACTAAGTGCATCATACAAACCTAACTTTAATAATCAAATGGATTATGACATCTTGGGTCGTGTGTCGAACGATCGTCAGAAGCAAAATGTTTTTTCTTCGGTGATTGGAAATACAAGTCATTTGGATGAGGTGACGCCATTTAGCATCAATCAAAATCTAAATTATTATTACACGCTTAACGAAACTAATATTTTCTCCTTTGAAGCGCAGCATTTAATAAAAAATGAAGATCCATTTTACAATGCCCTTTTGGTCAATGATCCTAATGGTCTGGATGCCTTTGACACGACGGCGGATGCTTTGGGTTTGGACACCTCCTTGACTAATTATGACCTGGGTCAAAACAGGTGTATTAAGTCCAATCAAGTGGATGCCAAATTAGATTATTACAACATATTGAATGCGAAAAGCAATATCAATTTCACCTTGGGTACAATCTTGAGTCGTCAGGAATTCAATTCGAATATTTTTCAGTTTTTGGGTGATGGGTCTCAGTTTGATCCAACGCCAACTTTCAATGAAGGACGAGCTACCAACGACACAGAGTATAATTTCAGCGATGTGTATTTAGGAGTGCATTACCGACTAAAAACTGGCAAATTCACGATTACTCCTGGATTTTCAGTACATGCCTATGGCAATAAGAACAGGCAATTCGGGGAAACCTTCAAGGATAATTTCTTCCGGTTTTTACCAGATTTCGAAACCCGGATTCAGTTTAAGAAGAGTGAATCCTTGACATTGAATTACAATATGCGAAATCAATTCACAGATGTTACGCGATTAGCTGAAGGCTTAGTGTTGAATAATTACAACAGCATCCAATTTGGGGAGCCGGACTTGCAGAATGCCTTGTCGCATAATGTGAGCCTGTTTTATAGTAGTTTCAACCTCTTTAATTATACTAATGTGTTTGCGAGAGCGGGATACTCAAGCAATATCGATCAGGTACGAAGCTTAACTAATTTCGAGAACGTAATCCGGACCAGTACCTTTTTTAACTCTAGTTTTGCCGATGAAAACATCAATGTCTTTGGGCGTGTACAGCGCACCTTTGGCAAGATTAGAGCGACGTTAAATGCCAGTTTCAATTATAGTAAAATCAATCAGTTCATTCAAGGAGCGCAATCGCTTAATGAAGGCTATACACAAATTTACACTCCTGGCCTGCGAACTAATTACAGGATAGCACCAAATGTTAGCTTAAGGTATCGCTATAGTGTGACCAACAATAATCAAGGGAGCCGTAAGACCAAGTTCGTGACCAATGCTCCATCGGTAGAGTTTGATGCGTATATATGGAAAGCGGTGACCTTTCGTACCAATTATACCTATACCAATCAAGACTTAGGCAATGGCGAATCGCAGTCCTTCCAGAACTGGGACGCTACACTCTCCTATAGAAAAAATCGAGATGCTAAATGGGAATATGAGATTAAGGCCACTAATATATTGGACATCGACTCCCAAGTGCGGAACAGCGCAAATAACTTGTCGGTTTTCACTTCAGAAACCTTTATTCAGCCACGTTTTGTAACCTTTAGATTGCGCTACGAATTATAGAGAGAGAGTTTGGGTTTTTAAAAATGAAATAAAATTAAACCCTCTTATTAACTCAATAATAGTTTTCAAGTAATATAAACATCACAAAACGGCATTATATTATTTGATTATGTTAACTAATTATTATTTATAATTAAGAAGAGTGATGTAGAAATTGTCGTTATTTCTAACGTAATTACTTCATATAAATTTTATCAATCTCTAATTTGAAGTCTTCCACTTTTTTATTGCCAAACAAAAAGCCTATTTCTTCAATAGAATCTCCTGAGAAATTTTCTTCATTCAATTTTCTGCCTCTATAAGTTGGATATAGTTCATTAAAAGGGATCTCAACGGATTGCCATTCTTCAGAAGTAGTCATATATATAACATAAGAATAGTAATCAGACGACTTGCTTTTAACTCTAAATTGATATTTTTTACCATCCCCCTTCAAGTGAATTACAAATTTGCTATAAGCCTTAACGTTGGTTTCATCAAATTTATATTTTACTAATGAGAAACCACCATTGTTTTCAAGTGAAACGGTACCAGTAAAGAGGGAATGCCCTTTAGCGTTTAGGCTAAAATCACCAGTTGATATTCCACCCATTACAGCATCATCAACAATTGTCCAGTTTGATATATCCGAATTCAATTTAAAATCAAATAACATGAAAGAATTTATAGTATTTATAAAAATAAATGCAATTAATAAGTTAGATATCCTAATAATCATTTTTGCTAGAAATAATTTATAATCCAAAAGCTGCTTTAACAGCGTCTATATAATCCAATTTTTCCCAAGTAAATAATTCTACATCCATGGTTATTGATTCACCATTGGGTTGATTAAAGGTTTTAGAAACAATTTCATTTTGTCTACCCATATGCCCATAGGCAGCAGTTTCACTATATATTGGCTGACGTAGTTTTAAACGTTCCTCAATAGCCGCTGGACGCATATCAAAAATATGAGTCACCTTTTCTGCAATTTCACCATCAGTCATATTAAATTGGCATGTACCATAAGTATCAACAAAGATTCCCATAGGTTCTACAACACCAATGGCGTAACTCACTTGCACCAATATTTCACTACAAATACCTGCTGCTACCAAGTTTTTGGCAATATGCCTTGTGGCATAAGCTGCGCTTCGATCTACTTTGCTTGGATCTTTTCCTGAAAAAGCACCACCACCATGTGCGCCTTTACCTCCGTAGGTGTCAACAATAATTTTACGCCCTGTAAGTCCTGTGTCTCCATGTGGTCCACCTATAACAAATTTACCGGTTGGATTTATATGATAAGTAATATCTCTATTAAAAAGCGCTTGAGTCTCTTTAGAAAGCTTTGCCACAACTCTAGGGATTAATATTTCAATAATATCCTTTCTAATCTTAGCAAGCATTTTAGTATCACCATCAAAATCATCGTGTTGGGTAGATAGTACAATGGCATCAATACGCTGAGGAACGTTATCGTCACTATACTCTATGGTAACTTGACTTTTAGAATCAGGTCTTAAATAAGTGATTTCATTATTTTCTCTACGCAACTCTGCCAGCTCTATCAAAATACGATGTGCCAAATCAAGCGCTAAAGGCATATAGTTTTCAGTTTCACTTGTTGCATAGCCAAACATCATTCCTTGGTCACCAGCACCTTGCTGTTCTTTGCTATCTCGATCTACTCCTCGATTAATATCATCCGATTGTTCGTGAATTGCTGAAAAAACACCGCAAGAATTCCCATCAAACATATATTCGCTTTTCGTATAGCCAATCTTGTTTATAGTTTCTCGTGCAATCTTTTGTACATCCAAATAAGTGTTAGACTTCACTTCTCCGGCCAGTACAACTTGACCAGTGGTTACTAAGGTTTCGCAAGCAACTTTGGACTCGCTATCAAAAGCTAAGAAATTGTCAATAAGGGCATCGCTAATTTGATCCGCTACTTTGTCTGGGTGACCTTCAGATACACTTTCTGAAGTAAATAAATAAGGCATAGGTTCTTTTTTTAACATTACAAAAAAGAAAGATATTGAGACCGCTTTGTCGCTAGAGGAGTATATTGTTTACTGCTTTAGCATTTTTTATACGAGGTTGCAATCAGATCAAATTCTTCCTCAATTTGATGCAAATGTAAATATTATAATGAAACTAAAAAACATAATAAAGCTCAATTCAATTGAGACCGAAAAAAAATCTGATTTTAAATCAAAAATTTATTATTCATAGAATATATTTCTGTTAATAGTAAATTATTAGGAAATGTAAAATCTTTTATAAATATTTGTTCAATAAAATGAAAAAACAAATAGTAAATATTATTTCTATTATTGTCGTAGTGATTATTTCACAACGATAGGGAATGGTATTGTTTTAATAGATTTAAAAACACCTTCCCAGACGGAAGGTTTTTTTGTACATTTTTTTAACTATTGGACATCATATAATTATAAACATAAATAGCTTGTAATCAGTTAAATAAAACAATTGGTTGTCGGGTGAATTTAAACACATAAACAAGTATTAAAACAATTAAAAAAGCTAAAAATTTAATTTGGATGTTTCTAAGCTTGACTTAGTGAGATATTAGATAAAAAGAGAATGAAAGAACTCAATAAACACAGTAGAAGATTAACCCAGGATGAATCTCAACCAGCATCGCAAGCCATGTTATATGCAGTAGGTTTTTCTGATGAAGATATGCATAAAGCTCAAATAGGGATTGCTAGTACAGGATACGATGGAAATCCGTGTAATATGCACTTAAATAATTTGGCGGCAGAGGTGAAAATTGAATGTAATATAGCAGGTTTAGTCGGTTTAGGATTTAATACTATTGGAGTTAGTGATGGTATTTCTATGGGGACTTCGGGGATGAATTATTCCTTAGCCTCTAGAGATATTATTGCAGATTCTATAGAAACGGTTATGAACGCTCAAAGTTATGATGCGCTTATTTCTGTTGTAGGTTGTGATAAAAATATGCCGGGAGCAGTCATTGCTATGTTGCGTTTAAATCGTCCATCAATAATGATGTATGGTGGTACCATAGCATCAGGGAAATATAAAGGAAGAAAATTAAACATCGTTTCAGCTTTTGAAGCTTTGGGGCAAAAAGTAGCTGGAGAAATTGGCGAAGAAGAATATAAAGAAATTATTAAAAGAGCTATTCCAGGGGCAGGAGCTTGTGGCGGTATGTATACGGCGAATACTATGGCTTCGGCTATAGAATGTATGGGCTTTTCTTTACCATATAATTCATCTATACCTGCAGAGAATCCTAATAAATTATCTGAAAGCGAAAGAACTGCAATCGCTGTTAAAAATTTATTGGAATTAGATTTAAAACCATTAGATATCATTTCGAAAAAATCTATTGAAAATGCCATAGCACTTGTAAATGCTTTAGGAGGTTCTACAAATGCGGTATTACACTTTTTAGCCATAGCACATGCAGCTGATATTGAGTTTACTTTAGAAGATTTTCAGCGCGTAAGCGATAGGACGCCTTTAATAGCCGATTTGAAACCAAGTGGAAAATACTTGATGGAAGATGTTCATGGTGTTGGAGGAACGCCTGCGGTAATGAAATATTTATTAGACAATGGATATTTACATGGAGATTGTTTAACAGTAACAGGAAAAACATTAGCTGAAAACTTGGCAGATGTTGAGCCACTTAAGTTTGAAAATGACCAAGATGTTATTTATCCAAAAGAGAACGCTTTAAAATCTTCAGGAAACCTACAGATTCTTTATGGAAACTTAGCGACTGAAGGTGCTGTTGCAAAAATATCTGGAAACGAAGGATTAAAGTTTGAAGGAAAAGCAGTTGTTTACGATGGTGAACAAGCTGCAAATACAGGAATTTCAAATGGAGAAGTAGAAAGAGGCGATGTTATTGTCATTCGTTATGTAGGACCAAAAGGAGGCCCAGGGATGCCAGAAATGTTAAAACCAACCTCTTTAATTATGGGCGCAGGATTAGGAAAATCTGTCGCTTTAATTACAGATGGTCGTTTCTCTGGAGGAACTCACGGTTTTGTAGTGGGTCATATCACGCCAGAGGCGCAATCAGGTGGAACCATCGGTTTATTAAAAACTGGAGATAAAATTAAAATTAGTGCTGAAGATAATTCCATTAACGTATTACTTTCTGATGAAGAATTAGCAGAAAGAAAATCACAATGGGTTCAACCAGAATTAAAACAAAAAAAAGGAATATTATATAAATACGCAAAAACAGTTGCATCTGCTTCAAAAGGATGTGTAACTGATGCTTTTTAAAGAATTTACTATGGAAACACAAACCATACAAAATAAATATTTAGAACAACCTAAAGAACGTATCTCTGGAAGTGAAGCGGTAGTTAGATGTTTAATTGCCGAAGGAGTAGATGTGCTTTATGGGTATCCTGGGGGAGCAATAATGCCAGTGTATGACGAATTATTTAAGTACCAAAACGAAATTCACCATGTATTAACTAGACATGAACAAGGCGCTACCCATGCAGCACAAGGTTATGCGAGAATATCAGGAAGAGTAGGTGTTGCCATGGCAACATCTGGACCTGGAGCTACAAATTTAATTACGGGAATTGCAGATGCGCAAATAGATTCGACACCAATGGTGTGTATCACTGGGCAAGTGCCTTCGCAATTGTTAGGGAGTGATGCATTTCAAGAAACAGATATTGTTGGTATTTCAACACCGGTTACTAAATGGAATCATCAAATAACGAAGGCATCTGAGATTCCAGAAGTAATAGCAAAAGCCTTCTATATTGCTAAAAGTGGTAGACCTGGCCCTGTTTTAGTTGATATTTCCAAAGATGCCCAATTTGAAGAATTTGACTTTCAGTATAAAAAATGTCATGGGATTAGAAGTTATAATCCAGTTCCTAAAACTGATGAATCTACAGTTAAGGCAGCTGCCAATTTGATTAACAATGCCAAGAAACCAATGATTGTTTGGGGCCAAGGTGTTATTCTTGGAGAAGCTGAAGAAGAATTTAAAGCAGTTATTGAGAAAGCAGGAATTCCATCGGCGTGGACCATTATGGGTGCCTCAGCAATACCAACATCTCACCCATTAAATGTTGGGATGGTTGGCATGCATGGTAATTATGCCCCAAATGTATTGACAAATGAATGTGATGTTTTAGTTGCCATTGGTATGCGTTTTGACGATCGTGTTACTGGAAAGTTAGATGAGTATGCAAAGCAAGCTAAAGTGATTCATTTTGATATTGATCCTGCAGAAATTGATAAGAATGTAAAAACCGATGTTGCTGTTTTGGGCGATGCTAAAACAAGTTTAGCTCAATTACTACCGTTATTAAAATCTAATACACATAAAGATTGGCATCAAAAATTTAAAAATTTATATGCTATTGAGTTTGAAAAAGTTATAAAAGATGATATTTCTCCAACCAAAGAAGGATTGACCATGGGAGAAGTATTAAAAGAAATTAATACACAAAGTGAAGGAAAAGCGGCTATAGTTTCAGATGTTGGTCAGCACCAAATGATAGCCTGTCGTTATGCTGAATTCAATGAATCTAAAAGTAATATAACTTCTGGCGGATTAGGCACTATGGGCTTTGCGCTGCCAGCAGCAATTGGTGCAAAAATGGCTGCGCCACAACGAGAAGTGGTTGCTATAATTGGAGATGGTGGTTATCAAATGACCATACAAGAATTAGGTACTATTTTTCAATCAAAAGTTCCTGTAAAAATTGTGGTTTTAAATAACGAGTTTTTAGGGATGGTTCGTCAATGGCAACAATTATTTTTTGATAAGCGTTACGCTTCGACTGAAATGACCAATCCTGATTTTGTAACCATTGCTAAAGGATATCATATTGAAGCGACAAAAGTGACAAAACGCGAAGAGCTGGCTGATGCAGTAGCAGAAATGATGGCATCAAAAGACGCCTATTTCTTAGAAGTTTGTGTAGAAAAAGAAAGCAATGTATTTCCTATGGTTCCTTCGGGAGCTTCGGTTTCAGATATTAGATTGAGTTAGTTATGGATAAAGAAATAAAATTATATACAATTTCAATATATACCGAGAACAATATAGGATTGTTGAATCGTATTTCGGCAATTTTTCAGCGTAGACAAATCAATATTGAAAGTTTAAACATTTCAGTATCAGAAATTGAAGGGGTGTCTAGGTTTACTATAATGGTAAACATGGATGAAGTAAATGTTAAAAAAATCATTGGTCAGATAGAAAAACAAATAGAGGTTATTAAAGCTTATTACCATACTGATGATGAAACTATATATCAGGAATCAGCAATGTTCAAAATTAAATCTGAATTATTATTTGACGAGCGTCAAATTCAGAATATAATCAAGGAGAGCAATGCTCAAATAGTAACTGTAAACAAAGAGTTTTTTGTGCTGGAAAAATCAGGAAGACGACACGAAATAGAATTATTGCACAGGGAACTAAGTGTTTTCGGGATTATGCAATTCACCCGTTCAGGCCGTATTTCGGTAACTAAAGAACCAATGAAAATATCACAGATGCTTGAAGCATTTAATCAATAAAAACAAAAACAATGGCAAATTATTTTAATACACTTTCATTAGGACAAAAGTTAGATCAATTATCTAAGTGTAGATTTATGGAATCTTCAGAATTTGAAGATGGTATAGAAGCATTAAAAGGAAAGAAGATTGTAATCGTCGGTTGTGGTGCTCAAGGGCTTAACCAAGGACTTAATATGAGAGATTCAGGCTTGGATATCTCCTATGCTTTACGTGAACAAGCAATTAAAGAACAAAGGCAATCATACAAAAATGCAGCTTCAAACAATTTTACTGTTGGCACTTATGAAGAGCTGATTCCTGAAGCAGATTTAGTTTTGAACCTTACTCCAGATAAACAACATTCAAATGTTGTAGATACAGTGATGCCAATGATGAAACAAGGGGCAACGTTATCGTATTCTCACGGATTCAATATTGTAGAAGAAGGGAAGCAAATACGTGAAGATCTTACTGTAATTATGGTGGCTCCAAAGTGCCCAGGAAGTGAAGTAAGAGAGGAATATTTAAGAGGATTTGGTGTGCCAACATTAACGGCAGTGCATCCTGACAATGATCCACAAGGTAAAGGTTGGGCACAGGCAAAAGCTTATGCTGCAGCTACCGGTGGACATAGAGCAGGAGTTTTGGAATCTTCGTTCGTTGCTGAGGTGAAAAGCGATTTAATGGGTGAACAAACTATTTTGTGTGGTGTGTTGCAAACAGCTTCTATATTATCATTTGATAAAATGGTAGAAGAGGGTATCGATGCAAATTATGCTGCTAAATTAATTCAGTACGGATGGGAAACTATTACAGAAGCCTTAAAACATGGTGGAATTACAAATATGATGGATCGCTTATCTAATCCGGCAAAAATTAAAGCATTCCATTTATCAGAAGAACTTAAAACAATTATGAGACCATTGTTTGAGAAGCATATGGACGATATCATGTCTGGTCATTTCTCTCAAACCATGATGATAGATTGGGATAACAATGATGTAAACTTGCTCAAATGGAGAGCTGCAACAGGAGAAACGGCTTTTGAGAAAACTACGGCAACTTCAAATCATATTTCTGAACAGGAATATTTTGATAATGGGGTACTTATGGTAGCTTTTGTAAGAGCTGGTGTAGAGTTGGCATTTGAAACTATGGTTGCATCAGGGATTATTGAAGATTCAGCCTATTATGAGTCATTACATGAGTTACCGTTAATCGCCAATACCGTAGCAAGAAAGAAATTATTTGAAATGAACCGAATTATTTCGGATACAGCTGAATATGGTTGCTATTTATTTGACCATGCATGTAAGCCGATGTTAGTAGATTTTATGGTATCCGTAAAAACTAATATTATTGGTAAGCCATATACATCTTCAAATGCTGTTGACAATGCTGAGCTAATCGAAGTAAATGAGGCGATTAGACAACATCCAATTGAGGCTACTGGTAAAATACTTCGCACCGCAATGACTGATATGAAAGTTATAAAGACTACAACTAAAGAAGGTGCCGTACTAGCTTAAAAAAAGAAAATGCAAGATTATGAATATCACAACATTAGAAATTCCTGAGGCTTATAAAATTAAATCCATTGTCAATCAAAGCACATATTTGGTTGATGGCGAATTAAAACCTTGGTCTGGAGAAACAGCTGAGGTATATTCTACGATTTCCTCGACTGATAATTATGAACCGACGCTGTTAGGCACAGTGCCACAATTAGGAGAAGCTGAAGCGCTTGAGGCACTTAACGCTGCTTGTTCGGCATATGATAAAGGTCAAGGCTTATGGCCAACCATGAAAGTAGCAGATCGAATTTCTTGCATGGAGAAGTTTGTTGAACAAATGAAAACCAAACGAGAGGAAGTCGTGAAACTTTTAATGTGGGAAATAGGTAAAAATTTACCTGATTCTGAAAAAGAATTTGATAGAACAGTAGATTATATCTACGATACAATCGAAGACTACAAACAGATGGATAGAAACAGTGCAAAGTTTCAAAAAAGTGATGGTGTACATGCTCATATTAGAAGGGGGCCATTGGGAGTGGTTTTATGTTTAGGACCATATAATTATCCGCTTAACGAGACATTTTGTTTGCTTATTCCAGCTTTAATAATGGGTAATACAACTATTTTTAAACCAGCAAAAATAGGCATACTACTTATGTCCCCACTACTGGAAGCATTTCAAAGTAGTTTTCCTAAAGGTGTGGTAAACATTGTTTACGGTCGGGGTCGTGTATTAGCAACGCCAATAATGCAATCTGGAAAAATTGATGTCTTAGCTTTAATAGGGAATAGTACATCTGCTAACGCACTTCAAAATAATCACCCAAAAGCGAATCGCCTTAGGTTAGTTTTAGGATTGGAAGCAAAAAACCCAGGAATTGTTTTGCCGGATGCCGACTTAGATTTGGCTATAGAGGAATGCCTTGCAGGAACATTGTCATTTAATGGACAACGGTGTACAGCACTCAAAGTTTTGTATGTTCATGAAGATGTAGTAGATGAATTTAATAAACGTTTTGCTGCTAGAGTTGATGCCATGAAGTTTGGCAATCCATGGGAACCAGGGGCTAAATTAACACCGCTACCGGAACCTGATAAACCAGCTTATATTCAAGGATTGATTGATGATGCACAAGAAAAAGGAGCAACGGTTTTAAATGCTAAAGGAGGGGAAACCACAGAGAACTATATTTTTCCTGCAGTTCTATATCCTGTAACAAAAGAAATGCGGGTATTTCAAGAAGAACAATTTGGACCTGTTATACCAATCGTACCATTTAATAATATAGAACAGCCATTGGATGACATGGCAGAATCTAATTATGGACAGCAAGTTAGTTTGTTTGGGAAAGATGTAAATACACTGTCACCGTTAATAGACACTTTGGTAAATTTAGTTTGCAGAGTGAATCTAAATAGTTCTTGTCAACGTGGTCCAGATGTCTATCCCTTCACAGGTAGAAAAGATTCTGCATTTAGCACATTGAGTGTTCATGATGCTTTGCGATCGTTTTCAATAAGAACTTTTGTCGCTTCAAAGGACAATGATTATAACAATGAAATTCTTAAAGAATTACTAGAGAAAAAAACGTCTAATTTTATAAGTACGGATTATATACTCTAGGATACCCTAGAGTATTTTATACACATGAAGTGAATTATTGATAAAAAACCAATGTTATTTTATCTAAATTCATAATTATTCTTAAAAAGTCAATTTTTAGTGTTTATTAATTCAAATTAATTTATAGTTTTACACCAATGAATATTCTAAAAAATAAAGTACGTACGTTTTTACCCGAGTTGCCACTTCGCAACCACCGCCGCTAATTCTATTATTTAGCATCAAACCAATTACGTAATTTTATTTTTCATCATGTACAAATCCAATTTAAAGTCAGTTTTTCAAAGTTTAATTATCTTTCAAGATAATAAGATTTTTGTACGCCGCTTTTTTCCTCGTCGCCCGTAAGGGTGTTTCGTGTTTAAGAACTTAGGTGAGTCCGG
>RCNB010000999.1_pt1 | contig 18190 bp, 11 predicted proteins | sample 2041321 | NCBI WGS metagenome assembly RCNB01 (sample SAMN09708232, study PRJNA481090) | Marine sediment metagenome, whole genome shotgun sequencing project. | reverse complement strand
ATTATATTCTATCAAGTATTGTATCTGCGGGGAGGTGTAACAACTGTTTGAGATAGCACAAATAATTGCATTGCTACTCACAATTAGTTTACCATGGTGGACTGGATTAGTTCTAATTGGAGTACCGATAATATACGTAATTGGAATGACAGTAGCAAGTGTTTTTCTGTTTAGATGGTATAGAAAAAAAATGGAAGAGCGAGAAGATCAACAGCTAGAAAAATTGTTCTTAACTAGCTATATCTCTTGGATTTTATTCTTCATTCTACTGCCAGTTACGGCTGCTATTTGGTATTTTATTTATCCATCAAGTGCACTTTTCTTTATCATTCCAAGCATAGCGTTTGTTCTCTTCTTAGTATTTCTCTTGATCTTTAACAACAAACTCAAGAAAACAAATGATACAAGTGCAATTGAACTTGTTGAAAAGTAGAAGTGGCAGGCCCGGGGGGATGTGTTCAATTATGAACCGCAGCTCATAAATTTTGAACCCCCGACCTCCTAAAATATTTCTAATATAAAGACAATTTGAAATGTAACTTTTTTCTCTTTTTTTTGTCAAGATCTACATTTGTTATGAAACTTCTAACTTCAATCCCTCTAATCAAATTTTTAATTCCATTCTTAATTTCAAGAACTAAGTCATTAATTTCCTCACTTGATAAGGATGTTAATTCTTTATTATAATCAACGATGGTATAACAAAGATCTTTCTTTCCTATAATGTAAACTAATTGACAAGCAACATTGCTTTTCCTTTTAATCAAGAACCTGCTTTTCAGAAAATTGCAGATTTTTTTATTTAGTTCTTCATATTTTCCTTGATGAAATTCAAGATCTTGTTTCTTCTTTATATACTCAAGAAAACTATTATCAACCCCAATTATTGAAATCTTTGTTGGATGACTTAATTTGTAATCTCGTTTCTGGCTTCTAGAGACATCTTCGCGATATCTTTGATAACCTTTGTAGTACATCTTTACTCTAGCATTAAATTGAATTATATCACCAATATTTATTTCACCTAACTCTTTGAATCCTTTAGTGTAATTAAACCAAAGATGATCACTTACAATAGTTCCATTAATATCTCGTATATTTACCAATAAAATCGTTGGTTCAAAGTATCCATTGAATCCTCTTTTTTCCCCGCATCTTTTAAAAGTTCCAGAAAAAACCCCTCTAAAATTTTCTTTCATTTGTAATTTTGCTCTTCCTTTACTCATAATACTCACTAACTAACTTTGAGTATTTATTCTTATAAACACCAAAAATAATCATGTTGGAATACAAAAATAATTACTTATTCACTAGAATAAATTCCGCTTATAATAATAATAATAATTTTAAACTAAAACCTAGTTATTTAGTGGGCAACTCAACTTTAGAAGTTACATATACAAGACCATTTTTATCTTTTAGAAAAATAATATGTTCTCCTACGGTCAATCCAAGCTCTCTCATAACATCTTTTGGAATTGTTATTTGACCACTACCGGCTATTTTAGCACTACCTATAAACTTCATAATAGTTATTTTCTTTTTTCTGTATAAATACCTTCTCATTTTATAATATTCCATATTTTTTTATATAATCCGAGGTGTTTATATATTATTATAATTATAATATTTATAATAAATACTGGAGCGTTTAAAGATGACTAGAGAAGGAATATCAATAAAGACATTCAACTTTAAAATCACAAATTTAAATAAATGTTACTTAAGTAATTTCAAAAGTATAGTTTTGAAATATTCACAACAACTTCTGAAAGATTTATGGTCAGAAGATTTACTTAATGAATTTCAAAGAAATAAAAGAAAAAGAGCTTATGAAATAATCCAAGAAGTAAATACTCAATTCATTATTGATGAAAAACAGATTTACATCCCTTCAAGAATTAGGAGAGGAATTTCTGAGTATGTAGGCAGAATTTTCAGATCATGTGTTAAACTAAGAAAATGTTTTAACGCATGTTTACAAATAATGGAAATTGTTGGTTATGAGTTTTCTTTATACAAACTATATCCTATTATCAGAGACTGGTATCGAACTTCAAAAGGTGTGCCTACCTATAAGAAAATCATGGTCATGAAAGTAATTAAATTAATAAGAAAATGGCATTACAATTTAGCGCTTGATTTTACAATGATTCCATTTAGTCAATTAATTAATCCTACAATCAAACAATTTACTTTTCTTTATCACTGTGATGATGTAAATGCTATTAGATATGAGGTAAATACCGAATCAGTAAATTATAAGATAAAACTACCAATTAGTCAAACACCTGAGAGCAGTCAAGATTGGTTATGGTTTGAAGATGAATTACCTATTCCTAAAAAAATACAACAACGAATAGAAAAGCTAAGTAATAGAGAATCAATGAAACCACTATTGATCACTAAAATATTGAAAGGTGGGTTAGAATACTTCTTCTTGATATTTCCATTTTCATATGAAAAAAACAATAATATTAACAAACTTACAAAAGGAAGGATGCTAGCTATAGATTCGGGTATTAAGAAATTAATAACTGGTGTGGTTTGTGAAAATGGAAGTCAAATAAGCAGACCTCTTTTAGTTAAGCAGACTAGTGCTCTCACCAAAGAGATTAATCGCCTCTATAAACATATTTCAGGTATTACTTCAAAGAAAAGAATTCTAAAGAATAAAGGCAGTACACATTCATATCAGTATCAACAATTAGAGATAGAACATAAACGATTATATGGTAAACGTAATCGCGTACAAAATCAATTGATACACATAGTTACAAATAAACTGATTCTTATAGCATCTAAATGGCAATGTTCTACTATCCTATTAGAGGATTTGAGAACATATACTCCGAGTAGGGGAAAAAGAAAAACCTCAAGAAAACAAAATGATTGGTTTAGAGGAAAACTCTTAGAAATTCTAAAGTATAAGAGTCAAGAAGTTAGCATAAATATTCGAACAGTTCCGCCATTTAATACAAGTTGCCATTGCTCACGTTGTGGAAACAAAAACAGCTTAAAAGTCAAAGGTCCAAATAATTTAACTCCTTCAAAAAAAGGTCGTTGGTTCTATTGCCCAGATTGTGGTTTTTCAGCAGATAGAGATTATAATGCTGCTCTCAATATCTATCGAGCACGTGAAATCGATTATAGAAACATACCAAGTTTAGTTCATACTCAACCCATCCCTAGCCCCTATAAGGAGTTAGGAACTCCACTCAACCGTCCTAGTGGAGGAGCTACAATATTTTCTACTAATGAAATAGTAGAAGTAGTAGGTGAATAATCTGTTCACTCAATTATTCATCATTAAAGGTACGGTAGCGCGCTTGCCTTCCAATAAGTTTAGCGTGCATATTTCAAAGGAGAATTAACTAAACAACTAGAGAAAAATAAGTGGCAGGTCTGGAGGGATTTGAACCCTCGACTTCCTACTATCTTCGAACCCAATAGTTAGGAGAACATAGAAGGCAGGCACACTATCCAAACTGTGTCACAGACCTAATGTTATGTATTTGGTTTTTCTAGGTTTTAGTTTATAATAATTGCTATACTATAAATAAATTGGATAAATAATTGATTGAGCTGTTTAAGTAGGCAAATATAATACATATCATGTAGGAGAATAACTATGCAAGAGTTTCTTACTTGGCGAACGGATCCATTACTACTAGATGATACACCTAAAGTTAAGAATCAGTGGCTCACAGCAAACAAATTGCTAGAACAACAAGCACAAAATAGAATTTTTCTTCGATCAGGTATTCTTAATCTTTATTCTATCATGGTTCGTAAGATTGACTTTCAGTCTGGAGAGCGATTGTTGCAGAGATTGCCTTATATTACACTACCTGATACCTTAGAGGTACAAATACGCAAACATTCTCTTCAATTAGCTGAGAGGTGCTACCATTACTTCCAAGATACAGCTATTGATTATTCAATTAAGAAATGGCAGCAAAAGATCATTGATTATACAAAGAATCAACAGAGATTACCTTTCCCAATGTTCCGGTTAAGTGATCACTGGCAAGAATTCCTAACACAAGAGTATGTTCCTTTTCAATCCGCAAGAGGAGAACAATTTCATTTACCAACTCAATTAACAAATGATCTTTCATATTTTCTTGGAATTGTTATTGGTGACGGTCATTTAAATTATCATAATGTTGTTTTAGTTGATTTTTCAAAAGAACATATGATAATGCTTCAATCATTGGCACAATCTCTTTTTGGTATTGAAGGACCTGTTACTGGTGAGAAAAAAATTTGGTTATTACACTTAAATAACAAGTGGGTTGTCAGATTAACTAATTTCTTAACCGATCAACCAATTGAAGGTAAGAAATATCGTGCTCTTCGTGAACCACTTATTTTGCAAACAGATGAACTTCTTCGTTGGGCATTCTGGAGTGGAGCTTTAGACGCGGATGGAAGCTACAAGGCAAATGTTAATTTTTGCTCTTCGTCTGAATTTTTTGTTAATGAATTTGCTAAAGTTCTTGATATTTATCACATAAAATATACCTTCCGAACTATAAACACAGAATTTGGTATTAGTTATGCAGTAAACATTAAAGCAATCTCTAAAGATTTTCTAAGAAAATTTCTACACCCAAGACACCCCTCTAAACAAAAAGAGTTTAAGAAGTATCTTAACAGAAAAAAATATCATCTGGTTGCTAACCCCATCAAGTATCAAATCTATGATGTTAATCCTGATACAATTCTTACTCTAAATGGAGAGATCTACTTTAATTTTGCACTCATGTCTAATCTCAATGTTATGAACTGTACACCATTCTTGAAGACAATTCGGAAAATTTGGTCGTGGACTCAACAAGAACTAGCAGATTACCTTGGAATACTAAAAGGAAATTTGGTTTCTTACGAATATAGGAACAGTCTCCCAATTCCTCTTTTAGAAAAACTTTTACCTAAGCTTATTGAACCACCTACGGATTTGATGCCATTCTTGCTTAAAAATAAACTAGAATTATTTCGCTCTCGCAAAACACAAGCTCGATTGGATTTACAACCAAATACTAAACTACAACAACTTGTAAAAAACCTTTCAATAAGAAAAAGATATCTTCTCATGGAACAACCAACAGACTTGAAGACTGACTTGTACAAAACTCTGAGTGATTATTTTAGTGTGAAATTAATCAATAATCAACTTCTTAATTCGGTTCTCTACCAATACATTACAACATTCTTTCTAACTATAAAGAAATAGTAATAATTTGAGGTTTGTTGAGTTCTTCCGAAATGTTGAGAGAAGATATAACACATAAGAATTACCCACAAACTCGGAAAAAAAGAGCTAATTACTATAACATCCTCCTCATTCGCTGAACGCTCCACTCGTGCGACCTATTTCCTCCACTTCGTGGAGACCTCCTTTTACGGTCGTCTACGACACGAGCTTTTGAGAGCTACATAGAAGATGAATTGTTTGTGAGTTTCTCTTAAAAAAAGAAAAAAATATTCGAAATAACAATATTTGCTAACTTTAAAGGGACATAAAGTAATCTTCCGTAGTGGTAAAAGAAGACTTCTCCTGCCTTCTTTTCTTGTTCGTTTTTCAGACCCTTTCGTTTTTTGTCACTTTTAGTATTTTAAATACATAATTTAAGATAGATAATTGATATAAAATGGTGATTGCAGAGAATTTGGATTCAATAAGTTGTAATGTATTAACTAATTATTCTGATACTAAAATTGGCAAAAACACCTATTTATTATTGACTTTCCTTGTTAATTGTCTAATATCAGATGATCAATATGTTATTCCATCAATTAAATTTATTGAAAATCACTTAAAATCTCTCATCTCTACAAGAACCATTAAACGGATGGTTAAAACTTTTGTTGAATTAGAGATACTTCAAAAATACCCTCGATCCACTACACAAACTTTAGCTGTGAATTTAAATAATAACCTTCTTCGTTTTATTCTTATAATCAATCAACCTGATTTGGATTTATCAAAACATATCCAAAGCAAACTCAGTGAAGAGCTGAAGGATTCCTTTCTGCAACAGCTTATTGCATGCAAGAGGAATTTAGAAGACCTAATTGATAGTTTAACGAATACGCAAAAAACTGTGCAAGAGCTATGCGAACATTTTCTCTATAAATTTCCACCTTCTATTGTAAATGAGTGCCTTTCTGATGAACTTGAAGTGCAAATGAGAGAGACTTTTGATTGGTTTGTTGGTGAAGAACTTCTTACGCTCCCCAAACAATTAGAAGTGTTATTAACAACCAAAGAGGAGTTTGAAAATGACAGTAACTTTTAGATCACAATTACCAATTAGTATAACAACAATTTTGCGAGAGTATCCTTTTCCAAACAACCCACATATTGATATTATTCGTAAGGTTGTTCAATGTGAAACAGATATATTCTTTTATGGTATACCAATAACAGACCAGCTGCCATTAACAACAACCACGGCTTTGCTTTCAGCACGATTATCCGGTCAAACAGTAATGATAATTGTTAGAACTTCTGAACAAGCTAAAACAATTTTCAATTATATTAATTCGAATGAAGAGAATCAATTAGCTATTAATTCTAAGAAAACTCTTGCTGGTATTAGAATTGCCTCTACTTTTTCGAAATTCAAAGGAAATAGTCAACCATTAGCATCTAATAAAATAGTAATAACTAGTTATTCTACTCTATTTCGAAATCTGCTATACAGAAAAAGTAGAGAGGATTCATTAAAAGCGAAAATTCAACTACCAAATGTTGATTCCTACATCTTTGTAGATCCGTTTGATGAGAATAGATATCTCAATAAAGCTAACAAATCATGGACATTTAATGATATCGATTCACTTCTCTCACTCCTCCCAAAAAGAGAAAAAACGAACATAAGAAAATATTTCATTTCTACAGGATTTATTCCTATTGAAGATATAAAGAAAGGATTTACTGATATTGTTTTCTCTTTGAGTGAAATAGACAGATCAATCTACTTAGATCTTAAAGATGATAATTTATACGAGGTCATTTTGAGATTTACTTTAATTAGCTTGTATTCAGGATCACCATCAAAAAAGGAAATAATTGAACGAATATTAAAGACATCTTATATTCGATTGTACAAAGCTGAGAAAAAGATAACAACTACTGAGATGAAACAGTTGTTAAAAGAAATAATATTCAGTTCAGAAAATCGTCAAAAATTTTCCTTATTTGAAAGCTTGCAAGTAGAATTTTTAGGACCATTCGCATTAATAAGAAAAGAACCAAGTAGTTACAGTCGTTATACTTTAACCAAATTTGGACGACAATACCTAATAGCATCAACCTACTTTGGTGAGATGTTAAACAACCCCATAGAAATTATCACAAATATTCGAAAAAAAACTAAGAATGAGAAAATAGATTGGAAAATTACTCAAGAAATATTCATTGATTTTACAAAAGGACAATTACAATTTGAAGATTTACAACTCTTAGTCAGTAAAAAGAATATTTCAAAAGAAGAAAAAGAAACAATAGCGAAAATCTTATCCTCTGCAAAAATTAGTTATTTAGTTTTCCAAGTTACTCAAATGTTAAATTGTTTCAGAGAACGGATGACTCAAGATACAAGAGAAAATCTTAATACTTTGAATAAAGTATTACAAAATTCTAACGATTTTGAAGACACACCAACTATTGGGAAAAAAGACAGGCAAACACTTGAACGAGCTCTAAAAGAACTTCTAGTAAATGCTGATTATCCTATTACTTTTCATAAAATTTGTTCGATGCTTATTATAAATGATTATGAAGCAAAACAAGCAATCCAAGATTTAATTAAAAATGGATTTCAAGTAAATAAACTAACAATCAAACCGCCAAAAGGGAGAAGCCTTGATTACTTTACTTGCAAAGATTTTCCTGACCATTTCAAAGTTGTATGCGGAGATTGTCATTGGTATGAAAAGAAACATTGTACGTTTTGGCGAGGAGCAAAATATATTGCTGAACGAAAAGTTTCAAGTGAAAACCTTATTCGAGCTACAGAAACACTCAGAAGTGATACCGTAGGATGTATGAATTTTAGAGGAAAAGAAAATGTTAGAATAGTTTATACCATTGAGGAATTTTACGAAACTATTACGAAAAGTTTCACTGGATATTCATCCGAAAACAAGGAAATGTATGTCTATTTGTGTAATACTTGCATATTGGAAGGCAGAGAAGTTGTAATTGAAGATTTTGGTACAGGGGATAAACCAACTCAGGGATCAAAACCAGTTAGCTGTTCTGTTTGTAATACAACATTCAAGTTGGTCCAAAAGAGAAAGAAAGCAAGGTGAAGATGAATTGAGTAAAAATAGAGAAAATGAAAATCAATTTGTGCTCTGTGTTAAAGACAATCGACACATCTTCAATGAAGAAATGTACAAACTAACGGGGTTAACAACCGAGGATGCTCGAAAAAAGAACGAAGTTAGTTTAGGTTTTCAGATACTGCCAGAACAGAAAGTGATCATAAAAGATGATTGCCTTCATGTAGATAAACTTCAATATAATTTACAAGCTATTCAATTCATTTACGATTATCAAGGAATTTCCGAGGAGATAAAACAACAATTAGTTTCTGCAGGATGTCATTATGTCCGCGTCTCTTCTCCTAAAGGTTGGTTTCAAGTTGAACGAATGGATTATCAAAATGCTCTCATGGTAGATATAATTCGGTTTTCTTCAGGATTAAACAACATTTTTTGGCGATCCAATATATACAACCGATTAGCCATGGTTCAGACATTGCAAGGATTCTCTTCAGATAAGCAAAAATGGCAATTTTATTTAGATGCAATAGGTGATGCCTACCAATATGGATTTAATTGTCACACAAGTGTTCTCTGCAATCTTTCAGAAGCATCTGCAGCAGACATTACTTGGAAGGTCACTAATGAACTCATAGGTTCTTTTGAATTCATTATAAGTAATCGAGTTTCTAATCGTTTTTATCTACATAAGAGGTTGGTTGGTAAATACCAAACAATGGCTCATACCAAAGGAGATGTTTTGTTTAATTATATGTTCATTCTCTGTGAAGAGGAATTGTGGGATATACTAAATGAACTCGGGTTAAAGTATCTAGGTGTTGGTGGTTTTAGTCATTTCAGTTATTATTCCGATCTTTCATGGATGGGGTTAGTACTTGATTTATGTGAAGTATTAAAGTTTGCAGGACACATAAAACTCGTGCAAGCAATTCTAGACAAAAGAGTAACTAAATCACTAATTAATAAACTAGATGTGTTCAAAGGTGAAATAATCTACGTGGTTAATAAACGAGGAGAAGAAGTGCTTTATCAGCTTAAACAAGAAATATTTTGCGATTCTTGTTTCTTTATTGGTAAAACCTATCAAACTTTCAGAGAAGCATGTAAGCAATTTATTGTTGACTTTAATGAGTTATTGTCATCTATTCATCAAAGATTTCTTGAAGAGCAACTTATGGTAAAGATATTGGAATGTAACAGAGAGATCCCTGTTAAATTTTGGCGATTAGCAACTCAATGGACAACTTATGAACCGATTATAAGAAATCAATTGAAGAGTATTGCTTTTAGAATTTGCAAAGAAGAGATAATGAAAGTAAACTTCAAGCCATTGGTGTATTTTTCTTCAAAACAAATTGCAGAAAGAGTGAAACGAGATATTCACCAATTGGATTCTTTACCTTGCCTTTTTGAACGTCGAGAAGAGGACTTTCTGAGGGAGTATAAATTACCGCCTGTTAAATTCTCACCTAGAGTAATTGATTTTTGTAATCAATTTGAGGAGCTTGAGCTAGAATGGATACGTTTAGAGTGATGTTGTATTTGTTAAAAGAATTCACAAAATATGGAATTGCTTATCCAAAAAGAGCAAAAGAGATAGCTGTGGGTACGGGCATATCTCTTACTGAAACTTATCAGACTTTAAGGGATTTACGCGAAAAAGGATTAATTTGGCGAATTGGAAAAATATACAAGTATCGTTATGGTTTGAAAGAAGGACCACAATTAGATAATTTAGAACAGATTTACAATTGTTTAGAACTAGAACGCCTATTACCTTCAAAATTGCAAATCGATTTTAGAAAATTTGATGAGTTGCAAAATAAAAACAAATTGAAGAATGAAATTATTTTAAAGGAAAATGAGGAACAAAGAAAAATTCAAGAAGAATTTTCATGTATAAGGTTTTTATCTCGAGAGGGAAGAGAAGAAGCAATAATAAAATGTATTTTGAGAATAATTAAATTTTATTCCATTAAAGCAGAAGATTCTACTGAAGAAGAAATAATGGTTTTTCTAAATAAAGAGTTTAGCTCTATCTTCCCAATTTTTTATGGTGCTGAAATAAAAGGAGATAAATAGTTATGTCTAACCACTGCATCGTAAAAGCAACTTTTGATATTTCACCTCAAGAAAGTGAAAAATCAGACTACTTTATTGATAATCCGAAAACATATTTAGGTGATTTTGGTGGAATTTTAAAGAAAGTATTTCCATACACTCTTTATGAATACCAAGTAGAAGCTATGAAAACTATTCTTTCAGGCAATGATCTTTTCCTAACCGTTGGAACAGGTGCAGGAAAAACAGAAGTGTTTATGTTTGCTATTCTTAAGGAATTACTTGAAGAAAAAATAACAAATGTAGTCATTATCTATCCAACCAAACAACTTGCTGTTGATCAAGAACAAAGACTTTCTCTTTACTGTAATCAAATTTTTGAAGCAACAGGAAAGAAAATCACCTATAGCAGGTACAATGGAGACTTGTCAAAACAAGACATTGAACAAATAGAAAAGAAGAAACCACAGATTATCTTAGCAACATTAGATAAATTATTCTATCGAACTTTCAAGGAAGACAAACACGGTTTTCTCAAGTGGATCAAAAAAACCGATGTCATGGTAATCGATGAAATACATACAGGGTCTGGAGGTTATCTGACTCATGTCCGAGAGTTTATAGCTGTTTTCAAGCAAACCAACCCAAATCTAAGAATTATCCTTGCATCCGCTACAGTCAAAAATGCTGCTTCTTTTCGAGATAATTTCTTGCCAAGTGCGAAGATAATACAAGCTGTCGGTAAACGAGGAAACGTACGAGTGATGATTCTACCAAAAAATTCGTTGGAGACGTTTATCTTTGAACGAATCGATCCTCATCTTCAAAAGATCGGTGGAGTTTGCCTTGTGTTTGTTGATAACATACAAAAAGTTAGTCAACTAGTAGCGAAATTTAACGAACGTTTGATGAAGAGAACCGGTTTACCTTTAGAGATTGTAAAATTTAATTCATCATTCATGTGCATAAATAGTCAGCTAACTGAACACGATAAAGCAGAGATATTGGTAAGAATAAAAAAAGGATTACTTAGGTTTTTGTTCACAACTTCATTACTTGAGTTAGGAATGGATCTCCCAAAAATTGACCATATTATAAACATTGGTTGGCCTATAACGGGTAAGAATGGTTTATTGCAAAGATTTGGTCGTTTACGATTTCAAAACATTGCTCAGCAAAAGAATTTCACTATTATTTTAGATACAGAACGTCCATTGGATAATTACTACTTAGAGAATTATCGTAAAATAAAAACTATTCTTGAACAGAACCTTGCAGAACAGATTTTATTTGACTCGAAATCTTTACAGCGAATAAAAGCTTTTGTGCTTTTCAGAATTTGCATGGGACAAGAATCCGTTGAAGAAATTCTTTCATACAGCCAAACAGAGGAATCTTATCAAATTACTAAGACAGCAATCGTAATGCTACTAGCTGATGGAATTCTGCGAACAAAAAACCACAAAGTTTTGAGTGAAAAACGGGAATTGGTTATTGCTGATGAGCAAGAATTAAGGCATTTTATTCGAAACCACAAAATTAGATCCGCTGAGCGAAGGTGGTCTATAGTTGAAAAAGAAAATGAGAATGAATTGATAATAGGAGAAATCGAAGAGCAAAGAATTCTAAGGATAGCTTTACCTGGTAATCTACTCTACCAAGGTATGCAAGGAGATGTTTATCGTGTTTTGAAAATATTAGAAGGGAAGATTATAGTAGAGAAATTGCAAATCAATAAATCAACAATTGAGCAGAACAAATTGAAACCCTATACTTTTCAAATCTCTAATCAAACACAAGTACAACACATTAGAGGTCTGACTATAAGATATGGTAAAATGATTATTCAAAAAGAAACAGCTGAAATTATTAGATATTCAAAAACGGGAAGGAAGATAGAAGATACTAACAAACACAAGAAATCCTATCATTGGCAAGAGAAAACAAGTGGTATACTAATAGACATAATTTTTCCATACAAACAAATTAGCTATAAGATGAAAAAAGAGGTCCTAAATTTACTGAAAGATCTTATTTTGAAAAGTGCAGAAATAATATTACATATTTCAGAACCCTCTTTCAGAGCAGTTATGAATGTTCACGAGAGTAGGCTAGTTATTTATGATAGAGGAGGCGAATTAGGCAATACTGCTTTTCTTTTTAGAGAATTTCAGAAGATAGATAAGCAAATGAGAAAATTAATTCATGATGGTACCAAAAGCCAACAAACCACAGAGTTTAATCAACCGCTATTTAATCAGGTAACAAGAGATACAGTCAAGATGGTTCGATTAATGTTAACACAAGAGGAGGGTGTAGAATGACTCGAGCATTGATTTTTGGAGATGTTCACCTTGATGCAGATTGTTGTTTACGCGAAGCTTTTTTTGAAGCATTAAGTAACGAAGCTGAGATGGCTGATATAATAATAATGAATGGTGATTTCCTGGATGATTTTGATGAAAACGGTAAGAAAACTCTTGAAACTTTTGTTGTTTGGAGTACAAAGATGTGTTACAAAGAAAAAATAGTTTTTGTTACAGGTGGTATGGGTCATGAAGGTAATATTCTATTTGATAGACCGGATATCCGAGTTGTTCCTTATGTCAAGTTAAATACTCTTGAAGGTCGATTTATCATCTGTCATGGTCATAATATCGGTTTAAAGAAACAAGCGAATGAAACTTGGAATCAAGCTGCTTGTAACTTGAAAAAACAATTAATAGTTAAGGAAATCGATTTCATACCAAAAATACACTCATCAGACAAGCTTATCATTAGTCATACTCATGTTCCATTTTACAATATGGACGCAGGTGTGTTTGCTACTGGTGGGTGGAAAGTAAAAGAAAGTTGGACGGAAGATTATATTCGAAGAAATATTGGCGTATACATTATTATCGATGATGAAGATAGAGCAGATCCACTAAAATTAAGAAGAATTCTCGAATCTTCTTTTTCTGTTTAAAATTCTTACGGTGAGAAGAAAATAAGACATTTTTTTCAGTAAAATTTAGCTAGCTATATATTGCAAGATTAGCTTTTATTTTATTGTGATTATATGTCCAATGAGCAATTACTGAGAAAAAAAGCTGTTGATAGAGAAGGGGAGAAACTCGGTCACATTGTCCAAATAGATAATTTACCTGGTAAGATTATTAAGAAAGAGTAAATGTAGGACTAATTAAATGAAAAAATCTATATTATATAAATACAAGAAAATTTGAGAGGAAAAAAATAGTGCAGGGATTGAAATTAGTTACGAGATGGTTTTTTGTTGGAGTAATATTTTGTTTAGTAAGTACCTCTGTAATTAAAGCAATATATTATGATAATATATTTGCTTACAGTAAAGAGCTAAAGCAATCAGAGAAATCATTCACAACATCAAAAGAACCCGTTTGTGAGAATTTGTCTCCAAACATTCTTGAGTATCCTCCATACCTGCAAAGATTCAGAGGGCGAATGCCTATTAATGGAGTGCAAGCAAACAAAGATAATAGCCAAATTTTCTTTGGACGCATCGTTTATGGCGTTGCATGTTATTTTCCTGAAAATGATTCAATGAGAACCTTATCTTTTGAAAATCCTATATCAGAGACAATAGATGAGAACACAATTTTAGATATAGCCTTAGACGAAAATCAATCTAAACTGTATGTGGGAGCTTGGACGGGATTAATTATTGTTGATCTCACAGATTGGTCCTATGAACAAAAAAATTTCTCTGATGGTTATTCTATTAATGAAATTAGATGCTTATACTTCGATGAACAAGATCAAATGTTGTTCATCGGTACGGATATTGGTCTTCGAATATATTTTACGAATAATCAAACTTTTTTAGATACAGCGAAACTTCCTGATTTGCTTAAAAATCCAACAACAGGAATTGATGTAGCAGACTTAATATATGACTCTTTTACAAAAGGATTGTACATGGCGCATTATGATGCATTATCTGTCTACAATATTTCCTCAGGCATATTAAAATCATTATATTTGCCTACTCATTCCTTGAGAAGCTTAGCACTTGATGTAAAAAATGATCGTATTTTTTTGGGAAGTAATGGATTAATTGTCCTAAATTTAACAAACAACCAAGAAATAGCTCATTATGGTAATCACCCAAATCCTATGTATGCCTATGATACTCTTAATTTATTTTTTGAACCACATTTTGGGGGGATGGTTTTTGGCTCTATCACTTGGGATGGGGGAACGTTTGTGGTTAATACTACAGCAGATAAAGTGATTTTTTTGAACAAAACAAATGGTTTGTTAGAGGATTTTGTTTCATCATTTGAGCCTTTTATGGATAATTCCACAGGAACGCCTAAAGACTACATGCTTATTGCTTGCAAAGGCGGATTCTGTTACTACGATTATACAACAAATAATATTACAAAATCCTTGTTGTTGGATCATGACATACCATCAAATCAAGCATCGTATTTATCATTGAATTCAGAACTTAATCATCTGTATATTGGGTGTAATAATGATTACCTTTCAGTTCTCGATTTGAACACAAATATAAATATCGCAAATTATGATTATACCAATGAGTTACCAACAGCATATATTGGCTATACTCAATTCTACTCAAAAAATAACACATTATTTATTGATACAAGTGAGGGATTAGTTTTATTCAACCTTACAAGTAACAAAACTATTCGATTATTCACAACACTTGATGGGCTATTAGACAATGGAATACAAGCAATTCTTCTAGATGAAGAATCCGCGAATCTATTCATAGCTACTATCAATGGATTCAATGTCCTAAACCTTGATACACTCGAAATAACTCAATACCTTCAAGGTTTGAATTGTTACTCATTAACACTTGATAATGATGGACAAAACCTTTACATCGGAGCTGATTGTTATTTGAAAATTCTTTCACTTACTACGATGATTTTTACTTCTATTACTCTTCCAGGGACATCTCTTAACTGTTATGATATTCAACTTTATGAAGCAAAACAAATAGCTTTTCTCCCGACACAAAATGGTCTCTATATCTTAGATTTAAGTAGTATGATTTTTCTCGAGCATTTTACAAGAGATAACTCCCCACTGAGCAATAATCTGCTTTACAAAGGAATTCATTTCGATGAACAAACTGGAAATTTATTTATAAGCAATATTGATATTACTGTTTTTAATTATGACCATAATTTTTGGCTCAATCTGAATGATGCAAAATTAGATGATGAAGGATTATACAAAATAAATACTGATAGTATTGTCTATACAAACAACAAGCTTTTCCTTGGAACATTTTCTTATGGGCTTTTCATTATTGATCACCGAGATGAGGATGCAGATGGGATTTTTGATTGCTATGAAGTTTGGTTATTCGGAACAAATCCTGCATTGAATGATACAGATTATGATGGTTATACAGATGGTGAAGAGCTTTGGGCAGGTACAGATCCATTAGATCCAAATTCATATCCGATTAATGTTATTGTTGATTGGAGTATAGCTATTTTAGGTATTATTTCTGGATTCGATTTTATGATTGTAATTGGAATTATTTTCTATAAATATTGTAGAATATATTATAACAAGAAAAATGAATAATATTACTTAATAAAATAAGAAATTTAATCACAAAAAAGCGTTTTATTGTTCAAAATTAACTTGTGTTTTGGTATTTAAATATTGAGTATTTGCTTTATTATTAGGAGCTTTAAGAGGAGCTTAATATTCCTTTAAGAAAAGGGTGAAATATATTATGATAAACAAAAAATCAATAGTACAACTTGGTGTAATTATTTTAGTGACAGCAATGTTTTTAGCTTTTTATTCAAATTTAAATAACTCAATACAATTTGCTACAGGCATGACTACAAATTCGCCAATGAATATGACAAATGAACATAACATCAACTTGAATTATGAAGATTCAAGTAAATTTCTAAATGAAGATAACTCACAAAAACAAGGAGTAGATAGAAATCCTATATATAATACGTTAATATCTGCATCAAGTGAACAAATAGATCCGTTTTATTATTTAGATGCAGATTTAGAAAGCTATTATCAATTATCAAAATGCCATGGATTTGTAGGAAACAAATTTGATAAAATTACTGGAGGAACACTAAGTGGTTATACAGGTGAGGGAATAACAATCTGTGTAATTGATATAGGAGTTGCTTATAATCATTCTTATTTTTCCGCTGGTTATAATTCCTTAGTTACAACAAAAGTCATTACAAGTAGTAGTGGTGATGTAAGAAATCCAACAAGTACTGATTATGATGATCATGCTACTGAATGTGTCAGTACAATAAAGCAAATAGCTCCAAAAGCTAAAATTATTTCTATAAGTTGTCAAAGTCTATCGAATAGTGCTTATCTAGAAGGAGCATTTCAATGGATATATGATAATTTTCAAAGTGAACAGATAAAACTTGTATCAATGAGTCTTAATACAGCTTTAGAAGACATTCCAAGTAATAACGATGATATTGAAGATTTAATCAAACAACTTAGTGGAAACATAAATTTTGGTTCAACTGGTGAAAAATTAATCGAAGAAAAACGTATTTTATTTTCTTTTTCAGCTGGAAATGAACCATATAGTTCAACACATGGTTATGCTGTTCGTTGGCCTGCAAACCTTGGTAATTTAGCAAACGTATATGGTGTTGGAGGTTCAAATTTTAATAATATCCGAGTAAAATATGATGAAACAAACTCAATATATAATACTGATTCGAAAATTAGACTTAATTGTCAAGCACCAGGAAAAGATTTGAAGCTAGCTTCATATAATGAAGTAACAGGAAATGAATCACAAGTAACTGCAAGCGGTACAAGCTATTCTGCTCCATTGGTTACTGGAGCATTAGCATTAACCTATGAAAAATATGGGAAAAGTGGGTCCCTTGCATACTTAATTACTTGTAAATACACAACAATTGCCGGACTTACAAATGCTTTTGATGTAAATGATAACCCCTTCTTTACGATTAATTTGCAACCAAATGAATTCAAGGATGCATTCGGATTCTCGAATTATTCTGATGTTAAGCAGTATTACGGTTTTGGTATTTTAAACATTCCAGGAATGCTAAACATATCTGATATTGACGAAGATGGATTGACAGATTACCATGAGTTATATTATTCTTCAGGTTTTGATTTCCTAGATCCTTGGAATTCAGATACAGATGGTGATGGAATGCTTGATGGGTGGGAACATAAATATTATCAGGATTTTGGTAATGGTACAATCATTTTTGATCCTTTAACTTCTGCGATAGGTTCAGGATTATATGAATCAGGAGGAGATCCCGACTTTGATGGGTTATCAAATGATGTTGAATCTCAAGCAGGATCTAACCCATTCATGAACGATACAGATTTAGATAATTTAACAGATCGAGAAGAATTAAATGGTTACTTTGTTGGATATCCAGGAAGTTTTGATAATCCTTCTTTTTATTTTTGGATTTCAGAAGATGGTACAGTAACCTCTGATCCAACAAAGCAAGATACAGATATGGATGGATTATCAGATTATGAAGAATTGATCGGTACAAGAATAACTATTTTCGCTAAACGCTTTGATGGGAGCCCAGTAACTTACATTAATCACTTAGTAAGAACTTGTCCAACGCATAGTGATACTGATTTAGATGGCTTATCTGATGCAGATGAATTATCTGGAGTAACAGTTTGGACTTATGCTAATAATTCCATTTGTTCAGAAATAAATGTCCAATTAAATCCATTAAACAATGATCTTGATGATGATTGTTTATTAGATGGTATGGAAGTTAATGGTTTTCTTAATCCAAGTAAT
>RCNB010000998.1_pt1 | contig 18195 bp, 16 predicted proteins | sample 2041321 | NCBI WGS metagenome assembly RCNB01 (sample SAMN09708232, study PRJNA481090) | Marine sediment metagenome, whole genome shotgun sequencing project. | reverse complement strand
CCATAGTTATCTTTAGATTTTGGTTTGATTGCAACTATGGTGTTTATACTTAGGCATCCTAATCCTTGTTCGGAGTCGACTATTATAAAACCATCTTTATAGTCTATTTCCTTAAGGGTGCCAGTAACCACACTGGCTCTGTCTTCACCTGGTTCCCTGGTGACGATTTTACAGTATGATCCCTTCAACATTTCCATATACTTTTTTACCATTTTTTTTCACCACCATTTCTTTCCATACATTTCCACGCCAACTTCAGGCATGGTACTTATTTTCATGTTTACTGTTCTCAAGTAACACTATATAAAGCTTCGCCGGTAGAGAAACAAACTGCAAAAATCATCAAAAAGTCAGAATAGTATAAACAAAAAAATCGCAATTTGACATTTTTACATGTTTTATGCTAAGGGGATAATTTATTCATTGGTGAAAAGTGTTTTAGATCGTGCTGTGCCACCTGTTTTCCACATATAATGGTATTAATTGTATAATAAGGCTTATATATTATCTTCTCCCAAAATAATACTGGATACAAAAGTGATAAAATGAATAATCGGGGAGGCATAGGAATATCCGCTGCGATCTTACTTGTCAGCTTCATACTGATATCGATTACAATAGCGTCGATCATAACAGGTGGGACCACGGAAACATCCGAAGAAAATATGGAAGAAATGCTGGATGATGTCCTTGATGAGATTTCCACGTACTTACAAATAAAAGATGTGATGGGTAAATATTATTCTACAGGTGGGGAACAAAGAATAGAAAAAGTAGTAATATTAATTAAACCACTAATATCACAAGATATAGATATGTCTGAATTAACAATCAAACTATGTGATGGAAACACCGTAAAAATGCTTGGTTATAGTGGAAATGCGCAGTTCATTGAGTCAAACTCTCTTTTTGAACATCCGGTGTGGAACAATATATCAAATAGCACTTTTGGGTTTGTTGTTATACATGATAAAGATAGATCGTTAGCGGATTATGATACTATAAATGATAATACAGATATGGCCTACATAATAATCAATCTTTCAGAAGAATTCTCCATGACTAAAGGAGAAACTATGGATGTGACGCTCCTTCCATCAGCTGGAATAAAGAAAACAATAACACTTAATGCACCACTTCCAATGAAACAATTGGTTAATCTGCAATAGAACTAATTTCAATATGCTATTATTCTTCATCATCAAATTTTTCTGTTTTTATATTGTCATCGACAATATTTGATCCTTTAGAAATCTTGTTAAAAGCCCTAATTTTTTCTTGTAAATTTTCACCCACTAGCCCTCGGATTTCGTTTTTGATTTCTAGTTCTCTTTGTCCTGTTTTCACCTGTCTTAATTCTTCATCTTTTGCCAGTAACTTGCTTTTCATTTGTTCAAATTCTGTTTGTAATTGATCAATCATCTTATTTTTATCTGTGAGTGTTGTTTGCTTATCTGCTAATTGTTTTTTCATCTCGCTTATTTCAAGATTTCTTTTTTCCAAATCTGTGCCTAATGCATTAACTCCTTCATTTTTCTGCTCTAAATCTTTTTTTAACCAGTTTAAAGCTGCCCTGCCCGCTCTTGCTTCTCTATCTGTTTCCTCTATTTCTCTTTGCAGTATCTCTATTTCTTCATTTTTTGATTCAAGTACTTGACGTATATTTTCCAATTCGTTTTGTGATGGTACACTTTCGCTATGTCTACTTTTAAATTCCTGTTTACTTTGCTGCATTTTCGTCTGTATCTGCTCTTCCCTCTTGTTTAATTCTTGTTCCCATGCATCCATTTTTCTAAACCTATCTTCAGTGCTTTTTTGTAATTGCTGCATCTCCTCTCGCTTATTGTATAACTCGTTGTCAATAAGTTCTAGATCTCTGTTTTTATCTTCCAATTCTTTTTGTAGTTGTGTTATGCTTTCTTCTTTCCTATTTAAATCCAGATTTTTGCTTTCAAATTCCTTCAGTATTTGATTTAACTTTGTTTGCATTTTTAAAATTTCTTCGCTTATCATAATATTTCTCCCTCACCCCAAGCGCCTTATTTTATAGCGACTTTGTTTTCTCTACGTTGCGTGGTCATTGGAATGCGTCACATGAATATTAATCTTTTTTAATTAAACACCTATTTTCCGGTACGCATACTTTATTTATTAAAAATCCGTTATCTTATTTCAACAATCGACATGCGATGGTGAGAGAAATAGTGGAATTGGGGCAATTGAATCAAGAAGATTCCTCAGGATTAAAAACACATGATGAGATATTAGAGTTAATAAAAGAAATTGAATCAATTGAAGATAAATTTAAGTATTTGGGAGTAGCACCGGAGAACCATATTGGGGAAGAGATTGTAAACCAAGAACTTGAACAAACTGAAGCAACTGGAGAATTAACGGATGAATCTCACATTTCTGCAAATCAAACTAAATCTGAATTAAAAGAGATAACTCATCCCGATAAAAGGAAAGATAAAAAACATAAAATTCGTTTTCCAATTGAAATACACTGGAGAAAAGAAACCAAATGGCCAAAAATTGGGAATTTTTTGAAACGTATAAAAGTAAACCCCAGTGGAGTTAAAACTCCAGAATTAACTGAATTGCAAAATCAACTTGGGAGTTCTGAAGTTGGACTTAGGCCAGATAATACTACGTTTACATTAAGGATTGACGATCAAGGCAGGCTTATAGGATATAACATCAAAAAACCTAAATCTGAGGGAGGGCATAGGCGAATTCTGCCATTTGGAAAGGGTGCTACTGAGGAATCTGGTGCCAAAGAGACTGAGGAGCCAGGCATAAAAGGGAAGATCAAAGGTCTATTTTCGCGAATTAAGCCGAAACAATCAGGGGAGTCAGGTGGTTCAAAGGTATCAAACTTATTAGGTAAAATCAAAGGTGTTCTTCCAAAAAGATAATTGAGATGGAGTGCAATACGATAAATTTAATGAACGATGTTAGAACATATGTATAGATAGTTGGGGAATGAATTAAATCTTCCATGCAACTGTTTATCTTGATTTGAATGGATTAAATATATAAAACGTCATTTCATCACTTGAAGTGCCATTTCCCTCTTTGTCATAGATTTTTGTTTCAAGTGTGTGTTTTAGATATGCTTTTTCGTTCCACTTCCATAGGTATGGTGGATTTGTCAACGCATCTTTTAACTTTCCATCCACATAGAATTCTGCTTTGCTTATATTATCACTATCTACATTAACGCTCACTGGGCCGAATATTATAGTTCTAAAGAATGGCAGTATCTTTTTGTTTTTTATATAGATAAAATCATCAATTATTATTAGTTTATACTTAAATGCAAAAAATGCTGTTACTAAGATTGTAATTGTTACACCTAATGCTATCCACATCCAATTCTTTTCGATAAAGCTTTCCTGAGGTGGCTCAGCATAAGCAAAATATATGTAGGTGGCACTTGAAGAGACATAGTCATTGCCGTGTAAAGCTTGGGCATCAATTTCGAGTGTATATACTCCATCGTCCAAATATGGTAGAGGGGTGTAGGTAAATACTTTATTATCTGTTGTAACTAGATTTGATTCTATTTGTGAAGATTCAAATGTAGCGTATACGATTGTAACTTGGGTATTATATGAAATAGTTATTGTTGTACTATTCTCATTAATTAGACCGCCGTCTACCGGGGAGAAAATGGGGTTTTCTAGTTCGGGAAAGATATTTTCAAAAAAGAAGTGATATTCTGTATCGGGATCATCGAGTACGTATATTTTACCGTTTTTTCGCCAAATCATATCTGAATAAATGACGTTCCCATCTCCTCTTTCAACTGTTAAGGGTGAATCAGGATATTTATCATCTACTTCGATATATATCCAGTTTGCCTTGCCAACTATGATAGTCATAGTAGCTTGTTCATTTTCGTCATCCTCTATGATATCATCCTCGTCAACTTGTATTTTAAAATAAGATACTGGGGTGATTTCATCACTGAATGTATTCCATAAACATTCTGGTATTTCATCGTCATCCACAGATAACAGAAATGAAATGATTCCACTAATATTTACATGACCGTTATGTACTGAAGTCAATTTGTCATTTGGATCAAAAAATGTATCTACTATTCCATCACCGTCTGTATCATAACCATAAAATTTCTCGGTAAGATTTAGGTCATACGTACTGGATATACTATTCATTGTGTAATCTGATGTTTCTATTTTGGTAAAATTAATTATGTTGGCTTGAGTGGTACTCGTGTGGGTTCTATCATCATTGTCAGTGACTGTTAGTGTTATTACGTAATTCCCGTTTGAATAATAAGTGTGTGTAGGGGCAGAAATGTTTCCAATGGTTCCATCTCCAAAGTTCCAAAGGTAATTGGTTATTTCACCATCGAGATCGAAACTATCGGCTCCATTGAATGTTATTTCTGTTAATACAGAACCAGAATATGGTCCACCAGAAATGGCAGTTGGAATCTTAGTATTATTTGAATTACCGGATGTGTCGTTTGCATAGATAACGCAATAAATATTGTCAAGAGTAACCTCAGAAAAAATTACTTTTTTATAGTAGTTTTTTCCCATGTAATTCATATTACTTTTCATATTATTGCTGCCATTATGCCAATATTCTATGTATACATCTGAAACCGCTGAATCATCTGTAACTGTTACTTCAAATGTATGGCTATTTGGAAAATCTTCAAAAGAGGGACCATGTCTTTCGATTTTTATTGATGGGGGTTTGGCATCAGTTATTGTTACTGTTTTGTTATCACTTGTAACGGCATTGCCCCATTTATCTCTGGCATAGAAATGATATCTGAGATCATCAATACTTTTATTTAAAGATACAGTTCGTTCAAAGTAATTTCCAACAACATTACTCATTGATTGGTTTTTCCATTTACTAGTGTGATTCCAAATTACATATACTTCGATATCTGATGTACTGGTCTCACTACTGGTAACCATTACATTGAAAGTAAAATTACTATTTGGGGGACTGGTGGTTGGGGATTTATCCACTATTATTGGTGGTTCCCCCTCATGCATATAAAATGTAACATTACTCGAGTTAGCCCAATTTCTAGGATCTTTTGCAGTTATTCTGAAGCTGTAGTTTCCAACAGATAAAAACTGTTTGTTACAGAAATATGTATTTCCAGTTTTATTTTGAGTGATTGAAAAATTGCTTGTTTGTTCGTTTGGATCAGTAACAACAAGATACACATCTCGGACTTCTGTATTATCTGTAACGATTACAGATATGTTTGTGTAATCTCCAATTGATTGCGAACTAGGAGAAGCCTGAGGTGTACTTATACTGGGTGGAGTAACGTCAAGTAATGGTCCATTGTCTTTATTGGATCCGTATATTGTGTAAGCGCTGTCAGCAAATCCATCACTATTATTATCGTAGGCTCCCTCGCCCGATTCATCAAAATCATCCCAATAGTTACCCGATATATCGGGTCCTCCAACTATGTTTGGTCCACTTTGTGTAAACTGCCATGTGTTGAGATTTATGCTTTTATCCACTGCATTTTGGGTGTTATCATGGAAATAATTATTCCAAATTCTATTTCCTTTTGTAAAAAAATCTAAGTAAGCTCCGTATTGACTGTTGTTATATATTTCATTACCATAGATGTGACTATCAGTTGAATTGTATAATCTTATGCCTGCTAATGTATTGTGGCTAATTGCATTATTTGGGGATATTGTAGTGTTATCGTCAGCAGCTAGATATACCCCGTCCTTTTTGTTATATGAAATAATATTATTATGTACATTATTATTGGAACCAACTATCATAATGCCATAATTTGTATTTCCATTGATCGTGTTGGCGTTGCTAATTGTTGTGACACTGCAATTTTCCAAAACTATCCCGGACTCTTTATTATCATATATCTCATTATTCGAGATTATTGATAAGTTGCTGTAGTCGTTAAGATAGATGCCGTTTTGATTGTTGTTGGATACATTATTCCTCTTAATTCTTGCATCATGACATGTTTTGTTTAAGAAAATCCCGTGCCCTTCATTATTTTGAATTTTATTTTCATAAATATTGTTGGATTGTGATATGTGTAGATAGATACCATTGTGATTTCCAGTAATTGTATTATAGCTAACATTGTCGTTTAGGTTAGAAGTAATAAGTCTAACACCGTCACCGTTATTATCCGTTATTTCGTTATCATAAATAAGATGACCATTCGAGTTGTTAATGAGGATACCGTGGTACCCATTTGATATTCTGTTGTCTGTTATAATTGAATTTCCACTCTCAATTTTAATTATTGCATTGTTATTAGTGCTTCCACTATTTTCTATCGTAAAGTGACTAATATTTACGTTTGCAGCATAAATTTTGATTACATCAACATTGCCATTTCCAACGATTTTTGTGTTGCTTTTATCCTCACCAAAAAGATCAAGTTTATGTGCAATAGTCAGGTTTTCGGAGTATGTTCCACTGTAAACCACGATTCTGTATCCTGCGCTAGAATTATCAATCGCATCTTGAATTGATGTATATAATTCGCCTTCCCCAACATATAACGTAGGTGGACCATCTGCTTCACAATTTTGATTAAAAGAAAAAAGGCCAATGCTGTGTATGGAAATTAGAACTATAATTAAAACTGTCCTTAAAGTCTTCGGCTTTACCCCATCCACTTGCATCACCACTTGCATATGCAAATATGCTTGTACAATAAAAACATTGTCATAAAGCTGATGTGTCGAGTGATTGCCTTTTAAAGAGATTATCAAAATAAATGGTGAAAAACAACAAAAAACAATTAAATGTCTTTGGGATATATAAGCAAAAGAGGGAAAAAACATGGCGAGAACTATTATGGTGGTGGATGATGATCCTGATCTAATCTTTTCTGTCAAATGCGGATTAGAATATTTTGCAGATGAGTATATAGTCTTAGGTGTTGGAAGTGGACATGAATGTTTTGAATTATTGAAAAAAGGTCAGATACCAGATATGATTCTACTGGATGTTATGATGCCCGAAATGAATGGGTGGGATGTATTTACGAAATTGAAGGAAACTCTGGAGTGGAGAGAGATATCTGTAGTTTTTCTAACCGCGAAGACCGATCCGTATAGCAAAGGGTTTGGAACGTTATTAGCAAATGATTTTATTGAAAAACCGTTTGAAATGAACAATTTGAAAGAAAGAATAGATAATGTTTTGGATAGAGTAAAATGTCCAACTTAAAAAATTCCCAAGTTATTAAACATGTATTGCAGACGCTTGTTAGTAAAATAGGCAGAAGAACTTCCGAAGGTTTTGCTACGGTAATACTAGATACTGTACTCAACGAACTTATGTCAAGATATGATTTTTTAAGATATGTTGAGATAAAAAATACATTTTATTCTGAAGGAATCGATGCAGTTAATGTTTCTTCTGAAATAGACTTAGTTGACACTGCTAAGTTTTACAATGCTGTTAGAGACATTATGGAAATGACGGTCAAATATGTTAAAGAAAAAGCTAATTTCTTCTTTATAAAGGAAGTTCAAGAGGCGCTTAACGATATTTACGATTTAAATCTGAAAGAACAAAACATCGATCTAAATCTTATGCAGTTCCAATTTATTGTCGATAAAAAGCACGAAGTCAAGATGAAAAACTCTGAAATGGTAGAGATTGTGATAAGAGCGTTAAATAATGTAATAAATCAAAAATTTCCTGGAGCACAAAAAACAAAAACTATGATTAATTCAATTAGAAAACTAGGGAAAAAATATGATTTTTTAAAGCATGTGGAAATAAGCGATGAACCAACTTCAGGGGGTTTCTATCTTATTCGAGCTTTGCCCGATATAAATAATGCACATCCGATTGATGTGGTTGAGGCAATTCAAAAAATTATATGTGACATAGGCGAATCATTGGATTGGAAGGATGGCGAATCGTTTATAGAATCTCTTAAAAGGGAAATTGGGGAAAAACATCTTGCCCTGGAAGGGATGGGTGTAAATCTAGAACACATAAAATTTGTATTAATGCGGCAAGGACATGAATTATTGGTTAAAAAGACGTTGGAAGCACTTATAGATACAGTAAGTAAAAACACTTCCGAAGGTTTTGCAGTTGTGGCCATAGATGCTGCAATTGGAAAACTTGAAGAAAAACACAATATTTTAAGATATATTAAGATAGATAAATCACGATATGCAGAAGGTGCAAATGCTATCAGTATTATGCCTGAGATAAACAATGTTGAATCGTACAAGCTTGGCAAAGCGATTCGGGAAGTCATCAGGATGGTAGGTAAGGAACTTGGAAGTAAAACGTCTTTATATATTGAGGATTTTAAAAAGCGCATCGGGACTAAATATCTTTATGAAATTGAAAAAATTGGAGTGAACCTACATTTTCTAGAACTAAAATTTGCTTAACATGGTTGAACACCAACAAAAAACTTTTAGAAAAAGACGATTAAATCCGCTAAAGATATTGAATATAATTCCAAAAATGAGAATTTATTTGGGTTAGAAATTGATAAATAAAATGATATAGATTCGTAATAAAGTTGGACGGGGACATAAAGTGGATGAAGATGAACCTGAAATAGTAAAATTTTTAAGAGATGAGGAAAGGCTTGGTAAACTCCATAGTAAGTTGCAGAGTAATTGTAAGGAATTAGAAATATTAGATAAGCCGTTAGAGAATGCCTCAGATGATGTGATTAATGTTATTAAAAACGATACGGGGAGAAAAATAGAATATAGTGAACTAGATGGCCTGGAAGAAAAATACAAAACTATCTTTGAAACTTCTGCTGTTGCTATAACTCTGACTGATGAGAATGAACGAATTATCTTATGGAATAAATACACAGAAAACCTTCTAGGTATGAATAAAGACGACCTGTATATGAAACCTGTTGAGTTGCTTTATCCGCCAGAGGAATGGAAGAGAATACGGTCAGAAAATGTACGGCAAAAAGGCATGCAGCACCACTTGGAAACCAAGATGGTACGGAAAAATAACGAACTGATTGATGTTGATATATCGCTAAGTGTTTTAAAAAACCATAAAGGGAGAGTTACAGGTTCTGTTGGAGTTGTCAGAGATATTACACAGCGTAAAATGATGGAGTTGGAACTGCAAATAGCTCATGAAAAATTGGAACAACGGGTTAAGGAGCGAACTGCCGAGATTTTAAAATCCAACGAGCTTTTGAAACAAGAGATTAATGAACGTAAAAAGGCCGAATGGAGCCTGAAAATTAAGGATAGTGCCATTGAATCATCAATCAACGCCATAGTCTTTGTTGATCCAGATGGTGCTGCCACTTACGTGAATCCATCATTTCTCAATATGTGGGGGTATGATTCCGAAGAGGAGATTCTGGGGAAAGCTGTGGTAAACTTTTGGCATAGAAAAGGACTGTATACGGAAGTAATGAATGCTACGTTTAATAAAGGCGGATGGGTAGGAGAACTTGTTGCTGAGAAAAGAGATGGAGCATTGTTTGATGCTCAACTATCAGCAAACGTGGTCAAGGATGAAGAGAACAATCCTATTTGTATGATGGCTTCGTTTATTGATATTACTGCTCGTAAGAAAGCAGAGGAAAAACTTAGAAAATCACAGATGAGAATTGAACAGCAGAATATTCAACTTAAAAAGCTAGATAAATTAAAGTCAAATTTTCTCAATATTACTTCCCATGAGCTACGAACACCTATGTGTTCTATGAAGGGATATGCACAGATGTTATTGAAAAAAACTCTTGGTGATATAACTGAAGAGCAAAAAAGAGGTCTTATGGTTATTTTACGAAATGTTGACCGTTTGGATAATCTCGTTCGGGATATTCTAGATATCTCCAGATTAGAATCTGGTACGATGAAGTTTATTACTGAGATAACAGATATACACAAGATGATTGGTGAGGTAGCAGAAACAATGCGTTCATCTGCAGATTTGAAGCATGTCCAGATAAATGAAGAGATAGAAGGCAAGTTGCCTGAATTGGTTATTGATCAAGAACGCGTAAAGCAGGTGCTTATCAACCTTGTTAACAATGCAATTAAATTCTCATCAGATGGCACGGTTATTGTCATTAAGGCTAAAAAAGAAGAGGAGAATGTTCTTTTTGAGGTTCAGGATTTCGGCAGAGGAGTACCTATGGATAAACAAAAAAAGATTTTTGAAACATTTTATCAGGTTGATTATAATATAGATCGAACTTTTGGCGGTGCTGGTCTTGGTCTTGCGATTTCCCGCGGTATTGTCCTTGCTCATGGTGGTAGTATATGGGTAGAAAGCAAACTGGGAAAAGGTAGTACATTTGGATTTACTTTGCCTGTTAAATCAATCAAAGATGTTGAAGATCGATTCAGAGGGGTAGATGTATTTATGGTAGAAACAGATAGTGAGGGGAAAGAAAATAATTTAAGAATGGAAGAATATGTAAATAATGAGGGATGGGAGAGAGAAAATGAATAAGATAATGATTGTAGATGATGAGCAAGATTTAAGAGAAATGATCAATCTGATGATGGCCAAGGAAGGTTATGAAACTGAAATGGCGCAGGATGGAATTGATTTTCTGAAAAAAAACGATAATTTTCAACCAGATATTGTTACTCTTGATGTTATGATGCCTGGATTAACAACAAAGGATATCCTTGAAGAATTAAAGGATAAATATAACAAACCAAAGATAATATTGCTTACTGTTGTACGTTTCTCAGATGAAGAAAAAGAGAAATTATTTAAAATGGGGAATGTCGTGGATTATATTACAAAACCTTTCGATTTTGATGAATTGATGACTACTATAAAAGATAATTCGGTTGATTGATTTCAAAATAATAATATCAGTAGAGATATTTATTGGGGTATTGTTGTGGCAGAAACAGAAATTGTTCATGTGAATTTCTGGAAGGAAATGCATAAAGAAATTAGAAAAACAATTAAAAATATTCATGGTTTAGTTTTGTTAACTCATAATTCTGTAGATTTTTCTGATATAGTGGATTTTCTAAACAAGATTAGGCGAGAGGAAAAATTAACCATCTTATATATTACTCTTGTTAATAGTTATAGCAATATGAAGAAAATATTAGATGTAAAACCTTTAGATTCAAAGAAGTTATTTGTAGTTGACTGTGTGTCTAATTTTATAACTGAACATATTGATTCTGTCGATTGTGTATATACAAAACCTCCTGATAATTTAAATGATATGAAAGAACTTATTATGGAGAATATTCAAAAATTTCATCCAAATCTTGTTGTTTTAGATTCCTTGTCTCAATTTATTAATTTTTCTATGCCTTCTAATGAGAAGTTACACAATTTTTATAGATTTTTAAAGTCAATTAGAAGGGATGCTATTGGAATAACTAATGATACTTTTATTCTAATTTATGATGATAAGATGGGTTCAATGAAAACACTTCCTACATTATTTACAGATACAATATTTAAATTGGAAGTAATACGGGAAGAAGTCAAGTGGCAAGATTAGTCGATATTGTCAGAAAATACTATCATTTGCCAAAGTCAATTAAATTCTTTTTGCTTATAGATAGGTTATCATCAGCAAGTTCTATATTCTAGGTCTCCGCTCAAATTTAGACTAGATCGTCAATTCTGCGTAGCTATTATATATTAAGAAATCATTTGCTATTTATCATTGTGAAGGATGGGGCGTACGTTACATATGAAGAAAATTCAGTTAAAACTTTTTAGAATATATCGGAAAAAAATCCTTGTTTTCCGACAAACAGAATTAGATTTTATTTTGGGAGGTGCAACTAATGCCAAATAAATCTACGAAAAACAGCCAATCGCATGGTTATTCATCTCACCGATATCAAAGCATTGTTCAGGAACTCGATCAAATGCTGAAACAAAACGAGTCCAATACACAGAAATCTGAACAATCCTCGGAGAAACATGCGAATAAGCCTAAAAATCTCGTCAATAATTCCCCAACTGGTGTAAAGGAGTTCGATGAACTTCTCGGTGGGGGCTTTCCAGATTATGAAGGAATTATGGCATGTAGCAGTAAAAAGATCCGTAAACTCGAAGAGGAGGAAGTGAGACTTAAGAAAATTATCAAGGAAAAGGAGGAAATGGGGAAAGCACTACAGGGTAGTGAAGAGCGTTTCAGGGATATCTCCTACAATATGGCAGATTGGATTTGGGAAATTGACAAAGATGGAAAATACACTTTTTCATCTGGAAACGTGAAGAAAATCCTTGGATATGATCCTGAAGAACTTATTGGAAAAACTCCTTTTGACCTGATGTCCGAAGATGAGATAAAGCATGCTGGAAAAAAATTCTTAAAAATTATTTCTGAAGAGAAACTGATTGTGGATTTTGAGAACTGGAATCTGACTAAAAATGATGAAAAGGTTTGTCTCCTGACCAATGGCGTACCGTTGTTTGATGAAGATGGTAAGTTCACAGGCTACCGTGGTGTCGACAAAGATATTACTGAGAGGAAAAAGATGGAGCAAGACCTAAGAATCAAGGATAATGCCATAATGTCGTCTATTAATGCCATAACCTTTGTTAATCTAGAAGGTGAGGTTATTTATGTGAATCCATCTTTTCTCAATATGTGGGAATATGATTCTGAAAATAGAATTCTTGGAAAACCCGCAGTAGATTTATGGCAGATGAAAGGGCAGTATATAGAATTAATGGATGCGTTAAAAAATGAAGGCGGATGGGTAGGTGAACTTACTGCCAAGAGAGGGGATGGGTCATTGTTTATCGTCCAGATATCAGCAAGCATGGTCAAGGATGAAGAGAACAATCCTATTTGTATGATGGCTTCGTTTATGGACGTTACTGATAGAAAACGAATGGAGCGGAATCTTACGAAATTCAAGACAATTACTGACAGGGCAGACTATGGCTCTATAACATATGATATTAAAGGTAATATTTTCTATACAAATGAATCTTTTGTGCGTATGCATGGATATTCAATGGAAGAGGTTATTGGGAAAAATCTATCTACCTTCTACAACGAAAATCAAGTTGAACGTATAGAACACTTAAATGATCAGATTAAGCGATCTGGTAGCTTTGTTGCCGAAGAGATATGGCATAAACGAAAAGATGGCACAGTTTTTCCTGTGTTGATGACGTCTACATTGATAAAAGATGAGAAAAAGAAGCTTTCTTTCTTGGCTGCAACAGTAGTTGATATAACTGATATTAAAAATGCAGAAAAAAAGCTTCGGAGTAATGCAAATAAACTTAGGAATCTAAATGGTGAGTTAAACCTTGCAAAAGAAAAGCTCTCAGTATTAAACAAAAATCTTGAGGAAAAAGTCAAAGAGAGAACCGTTGAAATAGAACGATTGCTTAAACAAAAAGATGAGTTTATTGGGCAACTCGGCCACGATTTAAAAACACCTTTGACACCAATGATGACGTTACTTCCCCTTCTTAGGGTGCAAATGAAAGATGCAAAATCAATGGAGATGCTGGATACAGTTATTCGCAATGTGCAATTCATGAAAGATCTTGTTATTGAAACCATTGATCTTACGGGAATTAATTCAATCAATATGGAGTTCTCCACCGAAGATATAGATCTTTTATCAGAGGTTAATAACATTATCAAAAATAATCAACTCATTCTAGAGGATAACAATTTCAAGGTAGACAACAAGATTACTGAAAAGATCATTATTGAGGCTGATAAATTAAGATTTGAGGAGATTTTTAACAATCTTTTTTCAAACGCCATTAAATATATTCCAGAAAGTGGTAGTACAATCACTATAGATGCAAAAAAAGGTAAGGATTTTGTCACCATTTCCATGAGTGATATGGGAATTGGTATGACTAAGGAGCAACTTGACCATATCTTTGAAGAGTTCTACAAGGCTGATGGGTCTAGGCATGATTTGTATAGCCACGGTCTCGGACTCTCCATATGTAAAAATATTGTTGAGAAGCATGGTGGTAAGATATGGGCGGAAAGTCCCGGGAAGGGGAAAGGAAGTACGTTTTACTTCACGTTTAAATGTGGTGGAGAGAAATAGTTAAAAAGATGTTTATAATAGTAGTTGGTGAAAAAATGATGAAAAAAATTATGGTGGTGGACGACAATCTGGATGTAATTCTTTCTATCAAAAGTGGATTGGAAGATTCTGCGGAGTATAAAGTCATAGGTGCGGAAAGTGGCGGAAAGTGTCTTGAACTCTTGGAGGTTGAGGTGCCTGATCTCATCCTACTAGACATTATGATGCCAGAGATGAGCGGCTGGGAAACTTACGATGAAATAAAAGAAAATGAGGCATGGGGAAAAATACCCATAGTTTTTCTAACCGCAAGGACTGATAAAATAGCTAGAGATGCTGGTGACTTTTTAGGTGAGGACTATATTGAGAAACCCTTTGAAATCGATAATGTCGTGGAGAGAATTGACAAGATATTAGGTAGATGAAAATGTCCGGCTCTAAAAATTCTGATGTTCTTAGGGGTGCGCTACAATCGCTTTGTACTGTAGCAGGTAGGAGATCCAGTGAAAAATTAGCAAATAATGTTATGAGTGCTATAATCAAAACACTCCAACGAAAATATGTTTTTCTAAAGTATGTTAAAATCGAGGCAAAAAGCTCTCCAGATTCTATTGTTGTTTCTTCTCAAATAGATACCTTTGAACTATCTGAAGTATGTAAAGCTGTTGGAGCTGTTATTAGAGTGGTGCAATTGGATCTTAAAGATGCGGCGGGCCTGTTTTTCATAAAAGAGTTTGAAAGATATGCTGGCGAAGAGGTTATTTCGACGATCATAAATAATGGCGTAGATCTAGATATCATGCAGCTGGAACAACAGCATTTTCATAGTAGGCGGGAAAAGAAAAAATCTTCTGCTGATGATGTGAGCTTGTTGGGTTATACCTGGGGCGATGTCACGTCTTGGAAATATGACGATAGAAACAAGGTCTGTGTTCTTTATACTAAAAATGGTAACGTATTAGACAAGCTAAATTTGGATGTAATCATAAAGAATCATGTTACTAAATTAACAAAAATTGATGAAGAGGAAGAGTTTCAAGAAGGTACAAAAGAAAAGATAGAACTTAACGAAAAAGAACGTAAACTTTTGAAGATGATGCATTCACAAGATATCGATGTTGAGATGGCTGTGGCATTACTTCACGTGTCCCGTGAAGAATTAGATCAGATGATACGCAAGTTAACAAGAATTGAAATGTTAAAGCATACTGATTTTGATGTTATAACCCTGACTGATGAAGGTATAAATTATCTGTTGGAAAACGAAGATATGAAACAGGTTGGTAAGAAGGCCCTTGCAAAATCTGTTTGATTTATAAATTATCCATCAATAACCTTCTCAGTTTGATGTTTGGTCCAATTCACGCTCTAAATCTGGATTTACCAATGCTGTATGGTTGGCGCTTCAGTAAAGATTAACACCTATGAAAATCGGGAGTTATTTTGATAACTTGTCCCGTTTTCAAATGAAAGAAAATTAAATGTAAGGTTTTTAAAGGAGAAAGAGTTACAAAATTGTGGATTGGTGAGGATGAAATATAGAGATATTATAACCTTGTTTGTATCAATTTTTTTTATATTATCGCTTGCATATAGTATCGGTGTAGATAACTCTGCTTGGTTTTTACCTGTGATATTATTTGTTACTCTGGCCGTTGTGGTGTATAAGTTGTGGCTATGACGAAGCCTTCACACATCATTTCTATTCCATTTTATCTAAAATTAGTATGAGGGTTGTCTCTGCTAAAAAACAATGGATGGTTTTGACACAGTCTTGTAAAAATAAGATAGACTGGGATATTATCTAGAATTATTGTTAGTGGTTTGTGAACAATGCCCTAACGTTCAAATTGTGTATAGTCATGTCCCATATTTTCATTGATATCACATCCCATAAATTAGTATTAACAACACTTACAATCTTGCCAATGATCTGACTTCCATAAATGTGTTTGTCAGTTAGGTTGCCATTGTCATCTATTATATGATATCTTTTTACAGAGCTTATACAGTTTATGTTGCAGATTTTATTACAGACTATTTCTCCGTCGTCTTTACAATATATTATGACATCTCCATCCCATATATTAAAATCAGGGTGAGATGATTTTTGAAGAAGTATGTAATCTTCCTCTTTGATATCTGGCTCCATTGAATATCCGCCACTTTGAAGATATAGATAAAAGTCAGGATTTTCAAATGAATCTATAAATGTATCTGTGCTAATTAGTTGTGTCACTGTTATAAATGGAAGATTGACAAGAAAAATGAAGACACAAAGATTAAGCGCGTTCTTTACAGTTTCTTTCATTTTTTTTCACCTCTTATATGATATGGTGTATCGTGGTAACATTTACCATGAATCTTATTTAAAGCCTTCCCGTCTAAATGACAAAATGTAAAAATGGCAGGATTTGTGCTAAGTAAGGAGTGGCATGATAAAGAAACGATTAGAAAATAATCCGTTAGAATGGTACTTTACACACGTCCTTTAGCTAGAAAGTTCTTTGTTATGTAAGAAAATATCCTCTCAGAAAAGCTAGAAACTATTCAATGGAATAATCGTAATAAATTTTTGATGTCTCCTTTAAAAATAGTGATGTATATCAATTCTCATAAAGCAAATAAATAGCATATATCGTTAATTTTTTGATTTGAATAATGGTGGAGGTGGTTTCTGTCCTTATATTTCTCTTCCTCTTCTGTTTACTTCAAACATTGTTGTAATCTGACGTTCTTCTACCTGAGCCATGTCTCCGTCCTCGTATTTTACCACTAGCCATCTACTTGGTCTAGGGTATGTTCTTACAACTATTGCTTTTTTTATAGGTGTATCTGGATCGACAGCATCTTTTACAAAAACTTCTATCCCTCTACGGATGCCTCTATTTTCTAACATTTTGATCCCCCTCTATTTGTATGTAATATTTGAATTACGGATATAAAGATTTAGGCGCAGAACACATGATGGGGAGATTTAAATATGGTGTGGGATATTTGGGAAGGGTGAAGGTGGAATTGGTGAAATCAAAAGTTTTTCTATTGGTGTTGATGTGCATCTTATTTACTGGTTTTTTTTCAGGAAATGTACTTGAGACATGTGCTGCTGAAGATGAGTTTTATAAAATTTCTATGGATGTATCATCTGAATTCGTTAAAACCACGGAAATTGGCGACGATACTTGGGTTTTTTTTAATATTAGTATTACTTTGTATAACTCGGGTAATATAGAATCTGATAATATAACGGTTAAACTTCAAGATGAGGATTCCAACTATACTAGAGAAGGTTCTGTTATGCCTGGGGAAACCAAGACGTTTATTTTTGTTGAACATCCGTTGTTGGGTTTAGGTGAACATAAACTAGGTGTCAACTATTGTCCAACTGATTTATCTATTCCAATGAATGACGATAATTCTGGTTATACAACGCTTGCTGTTGAATATGGGGGTGGTGACGGTGATAGTTCCACGCCAGGATTTGAAATTATATCTCTTATATGCATAATGGCTCTTATCGTTTTAATAAGAAAAAGAAAGAATATATAGAGATTTAGTCCGATGTTATTCAATCACTTCATAGCTGATAACACGGACGTTAACATGATCAAAATCAGCCACGTTTTCCTCATGATATAAGAAAATATCTGGTGACATTTCTGTATACTCTGCTGGAAGATATTTTATTCCATATGGTTCGTCATAAAGAACATTATCATTTTTGTCGCAGAATTCTACAACATACGATACATTGATTAATTCATCCAAGAGATTTTTGAAATACAAAGTAACCTCTACTCGGGTAATTATCTCCTTATCTTTAGTTATGTCTAAAGACCCATTTACAAGTTCTAATATATCTGAATCGAAAGAGATATTTTCAAAGGTTTTCTCTACCGATGTTGCTTCTTCCTGACACCCACTAAAAGCAATTGTCACTAATATTATGCTTACTCCCAAAAACACTAATTTTTTTTCCATGTAATATACCCCACCTCACTATTTACGATGTTTTCTATATTGTCTACAACATATATACATTTTTGTTTTATCGCGTTTATGGCTATTTTATGGTATGTATTGAAGAATAGAGATGCGTCCCAAGTTTTTCTTCTTCCTTCAACTTTTTTATTATATCGGGTTCATTGGTCATAAAAAATCT
>RCNB010000997.1_pt1 | contig 18215 bp, 18 predicted proteins | sample 2041321 | NCBI WGS metagenome assembly RCNB01 (sample SAMN09708232, study PRJNA481090) | Marine sediment metagenome, whole genome shotgun sequencing project. | reverse complement strand
AATAAGAATTTTTTATTATCTAATCGCTGTTCAACAGGTGTCCCAAACATCCAAAGAGCCAGCATATTAAATCCAATATGCATAAAACCACCATGCATGAACATATGTGTAATTATTTGCCATGGTTTAAAACCAGGATTTTTTGGAAAATACATTGAAAACCACTCATAAAAAAAAGTGCCTTTGCCTATTGCCAAAGTCCCAATAAAGAATATTACATTTAATATTAATAGGTGTTTTACTGTATCTGTTATTCTATTCATTTCTTTAAGTATGAATCTCTGTATTACATAAATTTTCTATCCAGTTCGTCTACAGACATAATTATAAATATAGGCTTGTTATTTGGTGTAACAGATGGTTCTTTACACGCGAACAATCTATTGACTAAATGTTCTTGCTCTAAAGTTGAGAGGTGTTGTCCTGTTTTAATTGCCAAACTTTTCGCCATTGATTTTGCCAATAAATCAGTTTGACTAAAGCTATTCTCGGGTACTTCATTTTGAAAATCGGCTATAATTTGATCTATTATTATACTAACTTCACTTTCATTGATACTAATTGGCACTCCTTTGATTTCTATCATATCAGCGCCAATTTTCGAAAATACAAATCCAGTGGATTCCAACTGTTCTTTTAATTGTTTTATAAATTCAATTTCAGAATTAGAATAATTTAAAACAAGAGGAAATAATAACTGTTGGCTTGTAGCCTCTTTCATTGTGAGGTTCTTTAAGAAGTCCTCGTACAGAATTCTTTGATGCGCCCTATGCTGATCTAAAATTAACATCCCAGATTTTATTGTACTTACAATATATTTATGGTGTAGTTGATACGTGGTGGTGGTTTGATGCAGAGCGTTTCCATCCTTAAACATATCAGGTGTTATTTCATCGCTTTCAAATTGAACACCGCTAAAATCCGGTTCATTATTGTTGGCTTTAGACTCTAAACCAACATACAGGCTTTCCCAATTTTGAGACGATTCTTTCTTATCTCTTCCCGTAATTGTACTTCCTTTAAAATCTGATTTAAAAGGATTAAAACTTTTATCAACCTCAAGATTAGGTGAAGTGACATTTTTGTCTTTATAATTGTATGGAGTCTCTAAATTTGAGTCATGCTCAAAATCCAAAACAGGTGCTATATTGAATTGCCCCAAGCTATGTTTTATAGATGATCTTAATATGGCATATAAAGTATGCTCATCATCAAACTTAATTTCCGTCTTCGTAGGATGAATATTGATGTCTATAGATTTAGGGTTTACTGTTAACTTTAAGAAATAACTAGGAAATCGACCTTCTTTTATTAATCCTTCAAAAGCTGAAATAACTGCATGATTTAAATATGGACTTTTTATAAATCGATCATTCACAAAAAAGAATTGCTCTCCTCTTGTTTTTTTTGAGTACTCTGGTTTACAGACGAATCCAGATATCTGAATTACCTCTGTGGTTTCTTCAACTGGAACCAATTTCTCATTCATTTTAGTTCCAAAAATATTAACTACACGCTGTCTATAATTGCTTTCTGATAAACTAAATACTTCACTTCCATTTTGAAACATGGAAAAAGAAATTTTGGGATGTGCTAAAGCTACTCTATGAAATTCATCAATAATATGTCTAATTTCTACTTGATCAGATTTTAAAAAGTTACGCCTTGCGGGAATATTATAAAAAAGGTTTTTTACTGATATCGATGTTCCTATTGGTGTAACCACAACATTCTGTGAAATAACCTTACTGCCTTCTATAATGAGAGAATTTCCTACTTCGTCCTTTTCTTGTTTTGTTTTCAACTCAACATGAGAAATGGCTGCAATACTTGCCAAGGCTTCTCCCCTAAATCCCTTGGTATTAATTTGAAAGAGGTCCTTTGCACTTTTTATTTTTGATGTAGCATGTCGTTCAAAACTTAATCGCGCATCTGTACCACTCATACCAGCCCCATTATCAATAACATGGATCAGGGTTTTGCCTCCATCCTTTACTATTAATTTAATTTGACTAGCACCAGCATCAATAGAATTTTCAAGAAGTTCTTTCACCACTGAAGCCGGTCGTTGAACGACTTCGCCTGCTGCAATCTGATTAGCTACGTGGTCTGGTAATAATTGAATGATGTCTGCCATATTTTTATTTCAAGAAAATAGACAAATCAAAATCTATAATAAAAAGGAAAATTAGAATTAAAATGGCAATAATGATAATTATTCTTCTGTTAACGGCTCTATCTGGAGAGTTTCTTAAATCGTCCCAAGCACTTGAAAATTTTGTTTTCATGTTCCCACTTGGACCTACTGTTTTTCGGTATTCATCAAACTTATGTTTAATTTCAAAAGGGTTTCCGTCGCCATTGGTTTTATAATGGCGAGGTACATAATTAAACCTTTTATTTTTTCGTAATTTAAAAATTCCCATAAATCAATTAATCCAAAAATACTGAAAATACTATACAATCAAAGAATTCAAATGCCAAAAAATGTTAACAAATGATTGGAGAGAAAAACAGATAAAAAAAATTATTTATTTCTGCTTTTAATACTGAAATCTGCCATTTTTATTGCTGCAATGGCCGATTCTGTACCCTTATTTCCATGTTTTCCACCAGATCTATCAATAGCTTGTTGCATCGTCTTGTCTGTGAGTACACAAAAAATAATTGGAATTTCGTTTTTAATATTCAGGTCCTTAATGCCTTGAGTGACTCCATCACACACAAAATCAAAATGTCTGGTTTCACCTTGAATAACACTTCCTATGGCTATTATGGCATTTACATTTTGTTCCTGCATTTTTTTACAGCCATAGATTAACTCAAAACTTCCAGGGACATTCCACCGAAGAATATTATCCTTATGGACACCGTTATCAATCAATGCTTTATGAGCACCATTGAATAAACCATCTGTAATTGTGGGATTCCATTCTGAAACTACAATACCAAACCCAAAATCTTTCCCATTTGGAATTGTTGCTTTATCATAATACGATAAATTCTTGTTTTCAGTGGCCATTATTAACTACTTAAGTGCTTCAGCCTTTCCTATAAATACATCCACATTTGAAGCTTCTGTAGATTTTGGAAATTCCTCCTTAATCGTGTTAAAATGTTTCAGAGCTTTATCAGCTTTTCCTAACTCTAATGCTATTGTTCCTGCTTTGTAAAGATATAAAGGAGTCGTGAAATCATTACTTCTCATTTTTGCTGCTTCCTCGTAATATCCCAACGCATCGTCCAATTGATTGAGTTGGACAAAAGCGTCACCAATTCCGCCTTTAGCAATAGGTGCTGTTGCCTCGTCATCAGAAGAGTAATCACTTAAAAATGCAATAGCATTTTCATAATCTTTCATTTGTAAGTAAGACATTCCTGCGTAATAATTAGACATATTCGCCGCTGGTGTTCCTTTGTACTCATTTATTATATCCAAAAGTCCATATTTTCCTCCACTACCATTTAAAGCTAAAGTGAATAATGAATCTTTTTCTTTTTGAGATCCTAATATAGCATCATTAAACATGGTTTGCGCGTGATACATATCATTTATTGCTGCTTCTTGCTTAGGCTCAGCGATATACTTATTGTATCCCAAGTAACCTAAAACAACTACAGCCACAATACCAATAACAATAAAGATATACTTCTGGTTAGCAGCAACCCATTCTTCAGTTTTAGAAGCACTTTCATCTAATGTTTTGAAAACCTCAGCCGTTGCTGATTGTTCCTCAATAGCTTCAGCTTTTTCCGCTTTGGTTTTAGGTTTATACCCTCTTTTCTTATAAGTTGCCATATATAGTTTATTAATGCGTCGCAAAAATAAAATATTTATTGGTATATTAAAGGTTATTTATTTGTTATTTTTCAATAATTTGCACATCCTATTTTTTATTAAATCAGCTTCCAATTTTCAACTTTTATGATTCTGAAATCGTTGTCACTTGTTAACTACAAAAATTTTGATTCTAGAAATTTTAGTTTTGACAGTAAAATAAATTGTTTTGTGGGGCCAAATGGTATTGGTAAAACAAATGTGTTAGATGCTATCTATCATCTTTCATTTGGAAAAAGCTATTTCAATCCAATAGCGACTCAAAACATTAAACACAATGAAGAATTTTTTGTTGTTGATGGTGAGTATAAAAAAGGTTCAAAAACCGAAAGTATTATTGTTAGTTTAAAAAGGGGGCAAAAGAAAATTATAAAGCGTAATTCTAAAGTCTATGAAAAATTTAGCGATCATATAGGTTTTTTACCTTTAGTTATTATTTCTCCAGCTGATAGAGACTTGATCATTGAAGGAAGCGATATACGAAGGAAATTCATTGATAGCGTTATTTCGCAAAGTGATAAGAACTATCTTAAATATCTAATTAAATATAATAAGGTTTTAGCTCAACGTAATTCACTACTTAAATATTTTGCGGTCAACAATACTTTTAATGCTGATACTTTAGATATTTACAATAATCAGTTAACTGAGTTTGGAATCCAAATATTTAAAAAGCGACAAGAGTTTTTAAAAGAATTTATTCCGATATTCATTGAGCGATACAATAGCATCAGTAATAAGAATGAAGCAGTTAATTTAGAGTACAAAAGTGATTTATTCGACAATGAATTAACCACTTTATTGTCGCAAAACCTAAATAAGGATAAGGCTTTACAATACACGAGTGTTGGAATACATAAAGATGATTTGGTTTTTAAAATTGAGGATTACCCTATTAAAAAATTTGGTAGTCAAGGACAGCAAAAATCATTTTTGGTTGCTTTAAAGTTGGCTCAATTTGACTTTATTAAAGCACATTCTGGAGTAAATCCTATTTTATTGCTTGATGATATTTTTGATAAATTGGATGAAAATCGTGTTGCACAATTAATAAAATTGGTAGATGACGAAAATTTTGGTCAGTTGTTTATAACTGATACTCATGCCGAAAGAACCGAAAATGTGGTAAAACAGATACATCAATCATACAAAATATTTAAATTATGAAACGTCTTATAATTTTTCTATTGATTACTATCAATGTCAGTTGTTCCAAAAACCCGGAAACATTTATTGAACATATAAATGGTTATTGGGAAATAGAAAGTGTGGTGTTAGCAAATGGAACTGAACGTAACTACTCATACAATGAAACTATTGATTTTTTTAGCATTAATGATAGCTTGAAAGGTTTCAGAAAAAAACTAAAACCAAATTTAGAAGGTAAATTCATAACTTCTAAAGATGCAGAAATACTAGAATTGGTAGTTGAAAATGATAGTTTAAATACTTATTACTCTACACCATTTGCCACTTGGAAAGAAACAATTTTATTTGCCGATAGTATGAATTTAAAAATTATCAATGAGAATAAAAATGTATATTTATACAAGCGTTATATTCCTTTAAATTTAGAATAAATGGCCAAACGTCATAAGGAAAATTTAAAAATTTCAGAAGCTCTTCAAGAATTTATTAAAACCAATCGGTTACAATCTGGTCTAGACAAAATAAATGTAGCTGATGCTTGGGCTAGCGTAATGGGAAATGGAGTTAATAACTATACGACTGCTATTAAGCTAGAAAGAAATACACTATATGTTCAATTAAGTTCTTCTGTACTTCGCGAAGAATTAAGTTATGGAAGGGATAAGATAATTAACATGATAAATGAGGCTTTAGGAAAAGAGATTGTAAAGAAATTAGTACTTAAATAAAAAACATTAAAATCAATTATAATTTAGTTATTTTATAAACTGTGCTTTAGATTTTAGAATTTACATCTAATTTTATCTTAAAAAAGCTCATCCTTAATAAGGATGAGCTTCTCCATAGCTAAATCTCGACCGAATTATTACTCTACAAGCAATTTTATAACTCCTTGCGAATTTTCAGATTTAATAGTCATAAAGTATAATCCTGATGACACTTCACTTAAATCAACTAGCTTGTTTGTGCTTATATTGGACAATTCCACAGATTTAATAAATCTACCACTAATATCATAAATATCAGCTTTTAATAGATTCACTTTATTAGTCTTTTGTATTGTGAAAATTCCACTTGTTGGATTAGGAAAAACTTTTACAATACTTTCTAGCTTATCGAATTCAGCAATAGCCAATGTTTCTGAACAATTATAGATCGTTATAGTATCAATATACCATCCGTCGTTTCCATTACAACCATCTGTACCCATTTCAAATCTAAATTGAATACTAGAATTTGGCTGTAATCCTAAAGACGATAAATTAATGGTGCTTGTTCCCCAACTACTAATATTAGATCCGCCATCAGATCCTGTAAAGGCATCCTGACCTTGCAATGGATTATCATTTCCTGCATTAGTATCATTTATACTACCATTATAAGAATTTTCTGTAAAAGCTGATATTGCCAATAATTCCCATGTTCCATCATCAATTCTATACTTAATGTTACCACCATCCCAATCAGGTTCAGTAGCGACATAGTGATCAAATGACATATCAAAGGTTCCATTGGGATAATCAGGAATATTAATAATTGGACTTGTTAATCTAATAGTTCCATTTTCCAAATCACTAGTACAATTCCCATTAATTGGATCAGCACCAAAAATAGCATTGCCTTCTCTTCCTAATGGTAAAGAATTAGTAACCACCCAATCTCTTGATTCCCAAGTACTAGAATTCACTGGTATCTGTTCCACTGTCCAATTTCGAATTCCAGATTCCCAATCTTCAAAGAATATTGGATTACTTGTCGTAGCCTCACATGGATCTGCTACAGGACCCAAAATTGGTTGATATCCGCAGGAATCAGGATTTACTCTTAATTCTACAGCTAAAATAGCTTTTGATACTTCATTCATATCTGCAGCTGTAAAAGCGCGATTAAGAAAACCTAGAGGAGCCCCAGTAGATAAACGCTCTAATTGTAATCCAATAAGGTCTGCAGCGGCAGCCTCAAGTGCATCTGCTAAAACTACAAAATCACTTGTTGCAGTCAAATATTGAGTCTGCGCTCTCCAAAAAACATGCGCTGCTTTTGTAAAACCAATAGCATTTATAGTTTGCCCGTTAAATGTTCCACCATCTACTAGTAGAGCATATGCATGATTTGGTATGCCAGAATTTATATGAACACCACCATTATCAAAAGTACCACAACTATATTGCGCTACGTCACTAACTTTTCCAGGATCACCTTGACATGTAGGATTCCACATATCTCTAATTGCTCCTCCAAATGCGCTTGCATCTTCACCCATTCTCCAGCGATCTGAACTGCCACAACCTGGAGTTCTAATTGATTGGTCATCATCAGAATCCTCATATTCATTTAACAAATCAATTGTTTCTCCCCATATGTCTGAGTAAGATTCATTAATTGCTCCTGACTGCCATTGGTATATGAGGCCATTAGTATATTCTGTATAGGCATGTCCCCATTCATGAGCAATGACATCATCAGAAGCCGTACCATCACAATAGTTTGCTGTTACACCATTCCAATTTGCATTAGGACAACTTATATTGGGATTATTATTAATAGTCCTCATCTGTGCATCCGCTCCGTCATAAGATATGTAACCAAATGCATTAACAAAAAAATTATAAATATGATCGGAAGCAATCACTTCATTTTGTTGCCAAATACTTAATGAGCCAGGGAACATATCACCTTCTTCCCAAACGACATTCGAAGTGTTGTTTTCATAAACAATACGGTCCACAGCATGTGCTATTCCAGTAAACTGCTCGACAATACTACCATTGTGTGCGTTTACAAATACAAATTCTCTAACATCTAAATCATTTCTGACTTCAACTTCATAAACCAAATATTTAGCTCCATATTGACCTTGTACTAATCCCTTTTGAAAAATGTAAAGTTCACTTTTATTAACAAATAACGGCTTGCCTGAATTGTTCAACCTTTGTCCAATAATTTCTTGTAGAGCAATTGTATTCGCATCAGATTGACTTATTGTTGAAACAGCCCTTAATTTAATATTTGGAATATAATTACCATTTACCGCTGTTAGATTTTCTTGTTTATCAAAATGAAATTTCAACTTGCCATCGTAAACCGGAACTCCATTATACATTTGTTTTGCAGTGAGATGTCTTAATCCGTAATTATCCACAACAATTTCATCAATTATAAACGAACTTCCTACATCGTTTAAATTATAAATTCCTTTATAGTCTTGAAGATACTTAATAATTTTCTGCTTTAATGTACTACCATTAAGCCTAAGTGCATTATTTATAGGGAATTTAACAAATTCTACAATTCCAGTATTTTCATTAATAGTAACTTTAGCCTTAGTATTATCTTGAAATTCAGAAATAGTTTTTTGAATGTTTTGGGAAAATCCGAATCTTCCCAATAGAAATACACAAATAATAAAAAGTGAAATATTTTTCATAGAAATTTTTTAAAGCTAAAATAATTAAATAAAACTGGCAAAATATTTTTTATATTTAAAATTAAAGATAATCCATATGGTTTTAACTGAAAACGAAGGCCTAAGTTTTGAGCAATATTTAACTTTTCTTATTTCTCTAAATTGGTAAAATGTTTAAAAAAAAGAAATAAAAACAGAAATACACTGATTTTTAAAAATATTGGCTTTACTTTTGCAACTTATTAATAAATATTAAATTTTAAATTATGAGTAAAGGAACAGTAAAGTTCTTCAATGATGCCAAAGGATTTGGATTCATTACAGAAGAAGGTTCAAACAAAGAGCACTTTGTGCACTTTTCAGGTCTAATTGATGAAATTCGCGAAGGCGACGAAGTTGAATTCGATCTAACAGAAGGTAAAAAAGGATTAAACGCAGTAAACGTAAAAGTTATCTAATATATACGCTTAAACTTTTTAGAAAAAAAACGCAACCATTTGGTTGCGTTTTTTGTTTGTATTAATTATTAAAACATTTCTCTTCCAGAAAAATGAAAACTGCCTTCTATTTCTGCATTCTCATCGCTATCACTTCCATGAACAGCATTTTCACTAATAGATTCTGCAAATAATTTTCGAATTGTCCCATCTGCAGCTTCTGCAGGATTAGTGGCACCAATTAAAGTTCTAAAATCATCTACTGCATTTTCTTTTTCTAAAATAGCTGCAACTATTGGACCTCGTGTCATATAAGTGACCAAGTCTCTAAAAAAAGGTCTTTCTTCATGTATTGAATAAAATGATTCTGCATCAGATTTTGTCATTTGGGTTAGCTTCATTGCCACAATTCTAAATCCTGAAGCCACAATTTTTTCAATAATTGCACCAATGTGTCCTTTTTCAACAGCATCTGGTTTAAGCATTGTAAATGTTCTGTTTGTTACCATTTGTTCTTTTTAATTTCGATCAAAAGTAATATTTTTATATTGATTGACAAATCTTAACAGATTTACTCAATTCTATTTAGTTAGATAGTTTATAAAGATTCTTTTCTAGAATAGTTTTGAAAGAATAAAAAAGCTAAATAATCCTAAAATATTTAGCTCAAAAGTAGCGAATGAATTTTAAAAATTATTGTATTAAATTGTATATTCGTTGTCTATGAATAAAAAGGATATAACTAGTTTAAAACTGCTGCTTTCTCAACCAAAAAAAATTGTAATTGTTTCTCATAAAAATCCTGATGGAGATGCTATTGGCTCTAGTCTGGGACTGTATCATTTTTTAATCAAATTAAATCATGAAGTAAGTGTTATCATGCCAAATGATTATCCAGGGTTTTTAAAATGGATGCCCAATCAAGATATAATTAAGGATTATGAAACCAATAAAAAAATCGCGAACGAACTCATTGAAGAGACCGATATAATTTTCACTCTAGATTTTAATTCACTTGAACGAGCTGGAGATATGGAATACAGTTTAAATAATTCAGAGGCAATTAAAATTATGATCGACCATCATCAACAGCCTTCAGATTATGCGACCTTTATGTATTCTGATGTATCTATTTGCTCAACCAGCCAAATGGTTTATCATTTTATAAATATGCTTGGTGAAGACCATCTAATTGATAGCAATATTGGAACCTGTTTATATACTGGAATAATGACAGATACAGGTTCTTTTAGGTTTTCCTCAACAACGAGTACGACCCATAGAGCTGTAGCAGATTTAATTGAAAAGGGTGTGGACAATTCAGCAATACACAGCCATGTCTATGACACTAATAGTTATAATAGATTGCAACTGTTGGGTTGTGCGTTGAATAATTTAAAGGTAATTCCAGAATTAAAAACCGCTTACATAACCTTATCTCAAAAAGAGTTAAATAAGTATAATTTTAGAAAAGGAGACACAGAGGGAGTTGTTAACTATGGATTATCGTTACAAGATATTGTTTTTGCGGTCATTTTTATTGAACATAAACAAGAAGGAATTGTTAAGATTTCTTTTCGATCTAACGGGGATTTTTCAGTAAATGATTTTGCTAGAAATCATTTTAATGGAGGAGGACATACCAATGCAGCAGGAGGAAGAAGTAATTTACCTTTGCAGAAAACAGTTGAAAAATTTATTAGTATCTTGCCTGATTATAAAAAAGACCTCAATAAATGAACAAATTAATAACTATAATTGTGGTACTTCTGGCATTTATCTCATGTAAATCTCCAGAGGCTCGTAAACCTGTTTCAGTGAAAACAGGGACCTTCATGGATGCTTCGGTTGTAAGAAATAAAGCATTACATGAACAACAGAAACAGTTATTTGAAAACTATATGACGGAACGTCCTGAAAAGGAATTTATCGCATCATCTAACGGTTTTTGGTATGCCTATAATTCTGAAAAAAGTATTGATACAACAACTGTCCAATTTGGTGATGTAATTAATTTTGATTTTGATATTAAGCGAATTAATGGTGAAGTAGTTTATTCAAAAGAAGAATTAAAGACTAGATATTATTCCATGGATCAGGAAAAATTATTTTCAGGTTTACGTGAAGGGCTTAAACTTATGAAAAAAGGTGAAACCATGACTTTTTTATTCCCTTCTCAAAAGGCCTTCGGATATTATGGCGACAATAATAAAATTGGAACAAATGTTCCAATAATATGTAAAGTTACAGTTAATTCAATAACAAAAAACGAATCTAATTAATATGAAATTTTTAAAAGTTCCAATGACAGTTTTCCTACTCGCTCTGCTGATGAGCGCTACTTCTTGTAATAATAAATATCAAGATCTTGAAGATGGTTTATATGCCGAATTCGTGACCAATAAAGGTACTATGGTCGCAAAATTGACTCATGATAAAACCCCAGTGACAGTTGCGAATTTTGTAGCCTTGGCTGAAGGCAATCATCCTTTGCTTGCAGATTCACTTAAAGGAAAAAAATATTATAACGGTTTAATTTTTCATCGGGTTATGGATAAATTCATGATTCAAGGAGGTGATCCTACTGGAACAGGGTCAGGTGGACCTGGTTTTAAATTCGAAGACGAATTTTATCCAGATCTAAAACATGATAAACCTGGAATTCTATCTATGGCAAATGGAGGACCTAATACAAATGGCAGCCAGTTTTTTATTACCGAAGTACCAAAATCAAATTTAAATAATAGACATACTGTTTTTGGTGAATTGGTCAAAGGAATTGAAATACAGGACTCAATTTCAAATGTAGGAACAACGAAACCAGGTAATAAACCTCTTGAAGATGTGGTAATTCAAGAGTTGAATATAATAAGAGTTGGTTTAACAGCTAAAACATTTGATGCTCCAAAAGTATTCACTGAAGAGTTACCAAAAATTAAAGAAAAACAGGATAAATTAAAGGAGGATCATCGTTTAAAGCAGGAAGAAGAGATAAAAGTTCGTGAAGCAAAAAATGCTGAAGCTGCAAAAGAACTGAAACCACTTTTGGATGGATATTTGAGTAAAGCAAAAACCTCTGCTTCAGGACTAAAAGCATATTATATAGAAAATGGAAATGGCGAAAAACCTAAACCAGGAGCTAACGTAAAGGTGAATTACGAAGGATACTTTACAGATGGTAGATTATTTGACAGCAATACAAAAGAAGTAGAAGAAAGGCATGGTATGCTTAATCCAATGAAGGTGCAACGAAAAATGTACGACCCTATGCCAATGCAAATTAGTCCTGATGCTAGAATGATAGCAGGATTTAAAGAGGCTGTAGCTCAATTAAAAGTAGGTGATAAAACTTTTTTCTATTTACCATATCATTTAGCTTACGGTGAAAATGCTAAAGGCCCTATTCCAGCAAAATCTGATCTAATATTTATTATTGAAATGGTTGAGATAGTAAAGCCAGAAAGTAAACAATAACAATTTTATTTTTTGAATATAATTAAAAAAGCAGCTCTGAGAGCTGCTTTTTTATCAATTACTTTGTTGGTATATTCTTTATGATTTCCAACACGTATTTATAATATTTTTGTGCAGATGATATACTCGCTCGTTCATCTGGTGAATGAGCTCCACGAATGGTTGGTCCAAAACTAATCATATCCATTTCAGGATAATTAGTTCCTAAAATTCCACATTCTAATCCAGCATGACATGCTGCTACATGAGGTTTTTCACCATTCATTTTAATATAAAGCTCTTCCATTACTTCTAAAATAGCAGAATCCATATTTGGTTTCCATCCTGGATAACTTCCAGACAACTCAACTTCACAACCAGTTAACTCAAAGGCAGCACGAAGCGTATTGGCTAAATCCATTTTAGAACTCTCAACAGAACTACGAGTTAGACAACCAATTTTTATGTTTCCATCTTTAACAATTACTCGCGCTACATTGTTAGATGTTTCTACTAAATCAGGAATATCTGCACTCATTCTAAACACACCATTACAAGCAGCATATAAGGCTCTTGTTAATCCTTCTTGCACACCTAAATCCATAATTTTCTCTGGAGTATCTGTTTTAGACGCCTCAATAACCAAATCTGGTTCCATGGTTTTAAGTTCTAATTTGATTTCTTTAGCATTATTTTTCATTTCTTCAATAAAAGCTTCTTCATGCATAGCATCAATAGCTACTGTTGCTTTACTTTCTCTTGGAATTGCATTTCTCAAGCTTCCACCATCAATTTCAGAGATCCGCATTCCAAAATTTTCAAAACCATCAAACAACACTCTGTTCAATATCTTGTTTGAATTACCAAGTCCTTCATGGATTTGCATACCAGAGTGACCTCCTTGTAATCCTTTTACTTTTATTACATATCCAACTTTAGATTCTGGTGTTTCATCTTCATTATAAGTTCTGGTAGCAGTCACATCAATTCCACCTGCACACCCTACTCCTATTTCATCATCTTCTTCTGTATCCAGATTCAATAAAATTTCACCATCTAACATACCTCCTTTTAATCCTTGTGCTCCTGTCATTCCTGTTTCTTCATCAATTGTAAACAAAGCTTCAATTGCTGGATGGGGAATATCTGTGCTTTCTAAAATCGACATGATTGTTGCCACACCTAAACCATTATCTGCTCCAAGTGTTGTTCCTTTTGCCTTTACCCAATCACCTTCAACAAACATTTCTATGCCTTGAGTATCGAAATCAAAATCTGTATCGTTATTTTTTTGGTGAACCATATCAAGATGTGATTGTAAAACAACAGTTTTTCTTTCTTCCATTCCCGCAGTTGCCTGCTTTTTAATAATTACGTTTCCTACTTCGTCTTCAATAGTTTCCAATCCTAGATTGTTACCAAATTCTTTCATAAATTCAATAACTTGTTCTTCTTTTTTAGAACCTCTTGGAACTGCATTTAACTTTGCAAAATTTTTCCACAGGCTTTTTGGTTGTAATTGTAATATTTCAGGATTCATTTGAATGGATTTAAAGTACTTTCAAAGGTACGAATTGAATTGGTTTTTTTAATTACATTTGAACAATGTTTAAGGATAAAAAAACTTTAATTGCCTTTTCTATAATCCCACAATTTTTGCTTGTAAAATTAGTAGGAAGTAATCATGAATTAATTGAAACCTACTACACTAATGGTATGTACCAATTTACGTCTAAATTGTTACGCTATGTATTTGGTTGGCTGCCCTTTTCATTTGGGGATATTTTCTATGCGTTGGCTATTATTTATATGATAAGATGGTTGGTTAAAAATAGAAAACGCTTCACAAAAGACACAAAAAGATGGTTCGCTGAAGCATTCAGTTTTTTTGCTATTATCTATTTTGCATTTCATGTATTTTGGGGGATGAACTATTACAGAATTCCTCTAAATGAATCACTGGGGTTTGAGAAAGAATATACCACAGAACAATTAATTGATATAACCAAAAGATTAATAAACAAAACGAATTCAGTGCATCTGGAAATTACAAATAATGATACTGTTAAAGTGCTAATGCCTTATACTAAAGAAGAAATTCTTCATAAGGCGCCAGAAGGTTATAAAATTTTAGAAAAAACCTATCCATATTTAAATTATAAGCCAGCTAGTGTTAAAAAGTCTTTGTTTAGTTTACCTCTAACCTATATGGGTTTTAGTGGTTATTTAAATCCACTAACGAATGAAGCTCATGTAGATGCATTGATTCCTGTTTATAAATTTCCAACCACAACCTGTCACGAAATTGCACATCAATTGGGTTATGCCGCAGAAAATGAGGCTAATTTTATGGGTTGTTTGGCCTCTTTACACAATGAAGATATTCATTTTGTATATTCGGGATATGCCTTTGCTTTGCGGCATTGCGTAAATGAAGTTTACAAGAAAGATCCTGAATTATTTAAGGAACTGGTTGAATCTATAAACAAAGGTGTAAGAAAAAATTATAAGGAGGTTCGTGATTTTTGGGATCAATACAAAAACCCAACCGAACCAATATTTAAATCGACTTATAATGCTTATCTGGAAGCAAATGATCAAGAAGGTGGAATGGAAAGTTACAACTATGTTGTTGCCTTGATGGTACATTATTTTGAGGATAAAATTTAATATGAATAAACACATCTCAAGTTTACAGAATCCACTGGTAAAACAATGGATTACCTTAAAGGAAAAATCAAGATCCAGAAAAAAAACTGGATTGTTTTTAATTGAAGGAAAGCGTGAATTATCATTAGCAATAAAAGGTAATTATACTATTGAGACATTGTTGTTCTATCCTGATTTATTTTCAGAAAGTGAAGCCAACGCTTTAAGTCATTATAGTATTGATATTATAGAAATTACCAAAGAGGTATATCAAAAATTAGCACATCGAGAGACAACAGAAGGTGTGATTGCTCTTGCTAAAACAAAGGAATTATCTTTAAAAAGTTTAGAGATCAACAATAAAAACTCTTTAATTTTGGTTGCTGAAGCACCTGAAAAACCAGGAAATATTGGCGCTTTATTGCGTACTGCTGATGCTGCCAATGTAGATGCAGTAATTATTGCAAATCCAAAAACTGATCTATATAACCCAAATATTATTCGTTCTAGTGTTGGTTGTGTGTTTACCAATCAGATTGCAACTGGAAGTACATCAGAAATCATTCAATATTTAAAAGACAACAACATCGACATCTATTGTGCTGTTTTACAAGCAAGTGTTGACTATCACACTCAAGAATTCACAAAACCAACTGCTATTGTTGTTGGAACAGAAGCAACTGGTTTAAGTGATGAATGGCTACAAAACTCAACTCAAAACATAATGATACCAATGCAAGGGGAAATAGATTCATTAAATGTTTCCGTTGCGGCTGGAATTCTTATTTTTGAGGCGAAACGTCAGAGAAATTTTGAATAAAATTTCTCTGAAAAAACAAATCACAAAAAACAAATTCCAGAAAATCAGATTGGTATTTGGAATTTAAAACTTTAGAATTTTCAAATTTATGAGTGCAACTACCCTTTTTTACATCATCATAGGAATTATAATCTTAAAATTTATTTTCGATAAAATTCTAAACCACCTGAATGCACAACATTTCAACAATGCTTTACCAGAAGAAATCAATGACGTTTATGATACAGAAGAATATAAAAAATCACAAAGTTATAAATCTGCAAATTACAGATTCGGGATTTTGAGCTCGACATTTTCTTTGGCAATTACCTTATTGTTTTTTGTATTTGATGGATTTGAATTTGTAGACAATATAGCAAGAAGTTATAGCAGTAATTCTATAGTTATCGCTCTCATTTTCTTCGCAATTATCATGATAGGAAGCGATTTTATTTCCACTCCTTTTTCGTATTATAAAACATTTGTGATCGAGGAAAAATTCGGATTCAATAAAACTACGCTTAAGACTTTCTTTTTCGATAAAATAAAAGGTTGGCTCATGATGGCTATTCTGGGTGGTAGCATATTAGCACTTATCATTTGGTTTTATCAACTAACAGTTGAGCAATTTTGGTTATATGCCTGGGCTTTAGTAACTGTTTTTACTATTTTTTTAAATATGTTCTACGCAAAACTCATTGTGCCATTATTTAATAAGCAAACACTCTTGGAAGATGGTGTTTTAAAGGATAAGATATCGAAGTATGCGAAATCGGCTGGATTCAATCTGGAAAAAATCTTTGTAATTGATGGTTCCAAAAGAAGCACCAAAGCCAATGCTTATTTTTCGGGATTTGGCAGAGAGAAACGCGTAACATTATACGACACCTTGATTAATGATCTTGAAGAAGATGAAATTGTCGCTGTATTAGCTCATGAAGTTGGACATTATAAAAAGAATCATATTATTTTTAATCTGATTACATCAATTTTATTAACGGGATTAACACTTTTTATACTTTCTATTTTTATATCAAAACCAATATTATCAGAAGCATTAGGAGTTAATATTCCAAGTTTTCATATAGGCTTAATTGCATTTGGATTATTATATAGTCCTATTAGTGAATTAACCGGTTTAATAATGAATTATGTTTCTCGTAAATTTGAGTATCAGGCAGACAATTTTGCAAAAGTTACCTACAAACCAGAACCACTGATAAGCGGACTAAAAAAACTATCTAAAAATAGTTTAAGCAATCTTACTCCACACAAAGCTTATGTGTTTATGCATTATTCTCACCCAACCTTGTTAGATCGAATTGTAAGCTTAAATTCTAGTACATAATACTGATGAATGTCTTAAAATATATAAACAAATACAGAAGGCGTCTTACGCAACGAATAACAAAAAAACTGGGCAGTTCTAGCTTAAGTAAAAGATATAACCCAGATAATCTACCAGAAATTAATAAAATACTAGTTTGCAGACCTAATCACAGATTAGGAAATCTTATATTAATTACGCCAATTATACAAGAAATCAGAACAACCTTTCCCAATGCTAAAATTGACCTGTTTGTAAAAGGCGGATTAGCTCCAATAGTTTTCCAAAATTACACCAACATTGATACTTTTATCGAATTACCAAAAAAGCCTTTCAAACAGCTTTTTAAATATATCAGAACATGGTTTTTGATTAGAAACAAACACTATGATATGGTACTTAATGTAACTAGTACATCATCTTCCGGAAGATTAGCAACTAAATTTTCAAAGTCTACTTTCAAAATTTTCGGTGATGAAATTAATGATCTAGGGTGTAAAAATACAGCATATCAACACATTGCGAAAAATCCTGTTTATAATTTTAGAAAATGTATAAAGATTCTAGGGTATGATAGAAATGAAAATGAAATCCCGAGTTTAGATCTTAAACTTAACAAACAAGAAATCCAAGATGGACAAAAAACTTTGTATGATTTGGTTTCTAATCAAAAGGAAACAATTTGCTTTTTTACTTATGCAACAGGGAAAAAATGTTATTCAGAGTCTTGGTGGGCATCATTTTATGAAAACCTAAAAAAGGAATACAAAAATTACAATATAGTTGAAGTTTTACCTGTTGAAAATATATCACAGATAGGTTTTAAAGCGCCATCATTTTACAGCAAAGATATTCGTGAAATTTGTGCTTTTATTGCTAATACAAAAGTGTTTATAGGAGCTGATAGCGGGATTATGCATTTAGCTAGTTCATCATTAACTCCCACTTTTGGATTATTTTCTGTAACAGATCAAAATAAATACCACCCATACAACAATCATAGCATTGCTTTTAATTCTAAAGAAAAACCCATTTCAGATTGCTTTCCAGTACTGAATGAAATACTGTTAAATACTTGATTTTAGCTCTAATTGTAGTTTAAAAATCAGTTAATCTTTTCCTACAATTAAAAATTGGAGAGTCTATTGTAAGTTAAA
>RCNB010000996.1_pt1 | contig 18220 bp, 11 predicted proteins | sample 2041321 | NCBI WGS metagenome assembly RCNB01 (sample SAMN09708232, study PRJNA481090) | Marine sediment metagenome, whole genome shotgun sequencing project. | reverse complement strand
ACCCCAGGAAGCGAGAAGTTTTTATAGTCAAGCCAAACAGGATTTATCTTCTCGTCTGTTTCCTGATTGTAGGTGAAACCAGCCTCTTGCTTTCTATTTAACCTCACTTCTTTCAGTGCCTTCTCCAAGGATTTTGCCAGGGTATCAAGGCCAAAAATATATTTTACCATAATGGGAAAGACAGGCGAATTGTTACGAGGGTCAGCAATGCGGTATATCTGGTATATATAATCATCGGCTTTAAGTTCACGAGTACCCGTATGTTTAAAATCACTAATTCCGTAAATTTTTGAAAGATCTTTATCTGACAGGTTATGATATAGAAATTTGTCCTGTTCATCCTTGGCGAATGAGGGATGGTTTTGGTAGAAAACACCTTTTTTAATCTGAATTTCATAGACGGTACGATAAACCTTTTCTGTTGGAGGGTTTAAGGAGAGTAGATTACCAGATTTGTCAAAATATCGTGGGTGGGGAATTGTCCTGGTAGTAAGAGGTATGAGTTTGTAAGGACGGATGAGGTAGTGGTACTGGAGTGGGGGTTCATATATCTGGCAGATGATCCTGTATTCATCAGAACTGTAAGCACGCGCTGGATCAAGTGTCTTAGGCTGTGCATAGAATGTGTTGTAGTAAATATTTTTTCCGTTCTCGGAAGTTCTGTAGGGATTATTTAGTGGTGTTTGGCAACCCGAAAATAAGGTTGCAGTTATTAGCAGAGAGAAGAGTTTTTTCACTGTGGATACTCATTGCTAAGGTTAGCACGTAGAATCACTTTGTGAAATACCTGGCATTAAAAAATATCAGCGGAGAAGATATAGATATCTGTATCTTTTTCTTTCCAAGCACCATCTGGTAAACCTGCTTTAGTGCAGGTATGTTCCAGAAATGTTTTTCTATCCCACCCATACTCTGTGGCGACTTGTGGTAGCAGCAGCCCCGAATACAATCCCCTAATGATATATACGCCATGTTTGCCAACCTCTATTTCTTCCGTGTTACTTATTTTCCTAAGCGGTGTTAAGACAGAAATTTCTATATCTATATCTTTTAGTTCTTTTTCTGTTATGGGGTCGAAACGGCTGTCTTGAAAAGCAGCAGCTATGGCCATTTCTCTAATCGTTTGCTGAAGAGGCTTCCTGGCACGGATATATCCGATACAACCTCTTAAGTCTCCATGTTTGTGTAATGTTACGAATGCTCCTCTTTTTTCCTTAAGGGTTTTAGAGGTAAATTTTATTTCTGATAATTTCTTTCCTCGGAATTTTGATTCGATAGCTTCTCTGGCTATTTTATGAAGGATTTCTTTTTCTTGTTCTGACAAGCCCAGATCACCAGTTTCTCTTTTTCTCATTTTCTCATTTTCTTCCTTTGCATAAAAAACTGCAGACATATAACCAACTACACCACTTTTATCTCCAGTAACATCTCCTGAATTGGCATAAAATAGAAGTTCAGAATTGGTAGCGCCCAGTTTTTTAGCCAGTAACATAGTTATAACCATAGGAGTAGCACCACAGGCTTCACACTTTTCAGACGAGATATCTTTATATAATCCCTCAGGGTCAAAATTATTTACATGATTGATTACTCTTTTATCCAGATCGACTGCTTTGTTGTAAGGATGGAAGTGAGAAAGATCCGAGCTTGCAATAATTAATATATTTTTCTCTTTTAGTTCCTTGTAGATTGTTTCACTTATAGCTTCACAAGTACTAAAATCACAATAGCCCATAACGATGGGCAGCAATTTAAAGTCGCCCAATACAACTTTTAAAAATGGCAGCTGCACTTCCAGAGAATGTTCTTGTGTATGTGCTTCTCTTACATATGAAATGGTAGGTTCTTGTATTATCAGCTGTTGAGCCAACTCTGTGTCTACGGGAATTAGCCCAAGAGGGATTTTATAGGCTCCTTTTGAATATATAGAGGCGCCACGGAAAGGTGCGCGGTGGCTGGGTGCTATCACTATGACCGTATCGAACTTCTTCCCTTTGATTAACTTGTAAGCATAAGCGGCTACCTGTCCTGAATAAACATAGCCGGCATGGGGGGAAATGAGAGCAATAACCTTCCCCGGAACAGTTTTTGAGGGTACGTTACTGATGAAATCATTTATTTGAGCAGACAGAGCCTCTGGATCAGATGTGTAAAATGTGCCTGCAACAGCAGGAGGTCTTATATCTTCCTTATTAGTTTTTTGCGTACTCATTTTTGCCTCCTCTTTAGGTTTGGTAATCTCTTTACATGCCAGTGGAAGAATTTTAATCCCAAAGAAAAAAACAGTAAAAAAACAGAGGTGTAAAAAATAAGTTTTAGATTTATTCGGCATTGTATTGTGTCTGAGCGAAAACCTGCTTTTGATATTGAAACTTTCGTCTGAACAAAAGTTTTTGTTCAGGAACTAAATAGAGCATCAACGTATTCGCGTGCCTTGAACTGTTTTAAATCGTTATAACTTTCTCCAATACCGATGAATCTTATAGGGATATTGAGCTCGTCAGAAATGGATATGATTATTCCACCCTTTGAAGTACCATCGAGCTTGGTTAAGGCAATACCTGTAATATCTATAGCCTCTTGAAACAATGTGGCTTGGGAAAGGGCGTTTTGTCCTGTGGTTGCGTCTATAACCAGTAGAGTTTCATGTGGGGCTGCCGGGTGTTCACGACCTGCAACCCTTTTTATCTTTTTAAGCTCTTCCATCAGATTTACTTTTGTATGCATTCTCCCAGCTGTATCAATAATCACTATATCGATACCTCTTTTTCGGGAAGTTTTCATAGCATCATATACTACAGCGGAAGGGTCAGCACCAGAATCTTGTTTAATAAAATCACAACCAACCCTTTTGCTCCATATTTCCAGTTGCTCAATAGCCGCTGCTCTAAAAGTATCAGCAGCAACCAGGAGAACACGTTTACCGAGAGATTTATATTGATGTGCCATCTTTGCAATAGTTGTCGTTTTACCTGTTCCGTTTACGCCGACAACCATAATAACGAAGGGAGACTCTCCAGAAATGCGCAATGATTGCTCAGTGTTTTCGAGCAGGTTATAAATACTTTCTTCAAGATAACGCTTCACTAATTCTGGTCTTTCAGCCTCACCCCGTTTGACTTTTGCCTGGACCTGCTCCATAAGCTTATGAGCTGTATTTACTCCCAGGTCAGAGGAAATAAGTATTTCTTCAAGTTCTTCGAATAGATCCTGGTCTATTTCTTTTTTGCCCAGAATAAGGTCATCAATTCTTATGGTAAGAATTTCATGAGTTTTTGACAAGCCTCTTTTTAGACTTTCAAGGAGGCTTTTCCCCTCTGGTTGTCCATTGCTATTTTGATTGTTGTTTTTATTTTGTTTTTCTTTAAATAGTGAAAGCCGCATTTTGAATTGATTGGTGTAGGTTATTCTTTATTCGCAACCAGCTATTAAATATTTCTTATATGTTAGTATTATAGAAAAGTCAAGATATTGGAGGAAAGCGGGTGAGAGAAAGAGGATTTTACTGGAGTTGGACAGAAACTACTTTTGAAACACCTGGCTCCTGCATGGTAATGCCATAAAGTGTATTGGCAACCTGCATGCTTAATTTGTTATGAGTTATAAAGATAAACTGGGAATTGTGGCTAATGTTTTTTAAGTATTGATTGAAACGTGAAGCATTAACATCATCTAATGCTGAATCAGCCTCATCTAATAGACAAAAAGGACTTGGCTTTACTAAAAATATAGCCATTAGTAAGGCTATTGCTGTAAGTGCTTTCTCTCCTCCCGAAAGGAGGTCAATGGACTGAAGCTTTTTGCCGGTTGGTTGTACTGCAATTTCAATTCCGGTTTCAAAGATATCATTTTCGTCCGTTAATTTTAGTTCTGCTCTACCACCCTGGAACAGTTCTGGAAAAACTTTTTTGAATCTATCATTAATCAGTTCATAGGTTTCTAAGAATCGATGCTTAGTCGTTCTGTTAATCTTTTTGATCGCGAGATTAAGAGATTCCAGGGACTTTGTTAAATCCTCACGTTGTTCATTGAGGAATTGATATCTGTTGACAAGCTCCTCCTCTTCTTGAGAGGCAGCGAGATTTACCTCTCCCAATCTTTCAATCTTCCCCCTGAGTTCATCTAATCTCTGGTAAGAATTTTCATCTTCCTTGATATCTTCAAGAGGGGTGTTTAATAATAGATTTTCTAAATTGAGATGATACTTTTCTTCAATGTCCTGGAGAAGATGAGTTATGTTAAGATTACATTCCGTTATGTTGACATTAAAATCATTGTTCTTTGATCTAAACTCTTCCAGAAATTTCCTTAAGTCCTTCAGCATTACTTCTTTCGCCTTTATCGCTTCTTCTTGCTGTACGATTGATTCCCTCTTTACATCCAAAGATTGTTCGAGATCCTGCTTGGTTTTCTGATATGTTTCTATTTGAGCTTTAGTTTGTTGGAGATCATTTTGTAATTGTATCTGCTTTTGTTCACTCTCTTTGTTTCTATGTAGGGTTTGTTCATGTTCTTCTCTAAGATCTGAGAGGGTTTTCTTCGTGCGATGCAGGGTTGAGACATTATTTTCGAATTTTTCTCTTTCGGCCGCATCTTGCACCTTTAATTTTGTGATTTCATCCTGTAAGCTGTCAATCTGACCATCGAGATTTTTAGAATCCTCCTGTAATTGTGTCAGCAAAGAATCTTTCTCATTCTTAGTTGATGCTTTCACCTCCTTTTCTTTCTGTAATCTTGATGTTTCATCTGAGGCTTCCTCCAGTGCTGATGAGATTTCTTCTTTTTCTAGTTGAAGGAATTCTACACGTTGTTGAGTTTCACCTAATTCTTTTGTCAATTGTGTTATGTCTCTATCCAGGGAAAAGTGTTTAATCTCCCTTTGGTGCATCCGTTCAAGTATTTTGTCGCCATCCTCCTTCAGATGAGATATGTGTTCAGTGAATTGTTGTTTTTTGGTTTGCAACTGTTCAAGTATCGGAGTAAGTTGAGAAAGTTTTGCCTTTAACTCTTTAATCTCTCTTCTCTTGCGCAAAATTTTAGATGGGGCACCATTTTGCCGACCACCTGTGATTATACCAGCAGGATCTATAATTTCACCATCTATGGTGACTAAGGTATATCTGTTTCCGTTGGTGTTCCAAATTCTAAGAGCAGTGTTAAAATTATCAACCAATAAGACATCACCTAATAAATAATCAGTAATAGGGAGATATTCATCTTTTGTTTTGACAAATTGAATAAGAGGCTCGACTTTTTCCCCATCAATAGAAGTGGGTAACTGATCAGGATGATACTCTCTTATTTGCATGGGTATAATACTTGCTCTCCCCAGTGACTGTGTTTTTAAATATTCTATTGCCTCAATTCCTGAAAATTGGTTTTCGAAAATAATGTAGTGGAGTTTTTCACCAAGTACTGCTTCTAAAGCAGTTTCGTACTGAGGATCAGATTCAATGAAATCAGCAACCAGACCGCATACACCGTTTCTTTCTGTTTTAGGAGTATTGTCTCTGAGCATGATGGAACGAACGCCTGTATCGCACTCCTCAAACTTTTCTTGCAACTCTTGAAGAGAGAGTAGAAGGGAGTTGGACTTTTCCCACTGCTCCTTGACTTTAGCCAATGCGATTTCATTTCGTTGCAGGTCTTCTGCTAACGATTTTAGATGTTTATCTATATTCGTTTTTTCTTCTTCAAGTAGAATACCTGAACCTTCATTTCTCTTTTGATCGTCTTTCAAAACAGACATTGTTTTTTCAAGTTGGCTGTACTTTGTTGCCTGATTTTGGGTTTCCTCCTTATTGTTTTCAATCTTACGCAAAAGGGTGAGATGATTCTTCTCCAGTTGAGTTAAGCTATTATTAAGGTGGGCTAATTCTGTGAGGAGATCAATAAGATTGTTTTTCTCAAGTTCTATTTTGCTCTGCAACTGGAAACCCGCTTCTTTAAATTCGAACAATTGTTCCTCATGCTGAACAAGATAAGTTGTGCAATCTTTTATTTTCTGGTTGTATGCCAGATTTCTTTCTTCAAGGATTTTTATTTCGTTTTGGTAGGCTTCCATACGTTCATTGATATTCTTCGTTTGCTCCTGTCGTTGACGGTGCTGGTCTTGAACGGATAAAAGTTCTCGATTGAGATATTCTAGACGACTTTCTTCCTTCTGGCATAAAGAGGATGTTTTGAATATCTCTTCTTGAATTAAATGGTAGATTTTTTCTTCCTCATTGAGATCAATCTTTTCTGCTTCAAAAGCGGCTTCTATACTGCTGATCTGAGTGGAGGTTTTAATGTCATCTTTTTTACAGTGATCAAGTTGTTCTTTTAAATTAAGGTGCTTATCCTTGAGGGAGGCATATTTTAGCAAAGAGGAGTTGAGCTCAATCTTTTTTATATCTTCCTTTAAATCCTGGTAGCGTTTTAATTTGCTTGCTTGACGTTTGATGGAGTTAAGTTGGCGCTTTACTTCCACTATAATGTCATCAACTCGAAGCAGATTGTCCTTAGTAGATTCAATCTTAGAAAGGGCCTCCTTCTTCCTGCTTTTGTATTTGCTTATGCCAGCAGCTTCATCAATAAGCAGTCTTCTCTCATGAGGCTTAGAGTTGATAACCTGTTCTACCTTGCCTTGTTCGATGATTGAATAGGCTTTGGGACCAACACCTGTATCCAAAAATAACTCAGTTATGTCTTTGAGACGGCAAGGTGTTTTATTAATAAAGAAATCACTTTCCCCTGAGCGAAAAAGGCGTCTGGTTACCATGATTTCGCTGTATTGGCTATATTGAAAAGGTGCTTTTCCGTTATCATTGGAAAAAGTTATCGAGACTTCAGCTGAGCCCAGTGGTTTTAAGGTTTCACTTCCGTTGAAGATGATATCTTCCATTGTTTTTCCACGAAGCTGTTTAGCGCTTTGTTCGCCCATAACCCAGCGAAAGGCATCGACTATGTTACTCTTACCGCAACCATTAGGACCTACAAGTGCAGTAATACCTGGAATGAAATTGAGGCAAACCTTCTCTACAAAGGATTTAAAACCTGTTATTTCAATCGATCTTATGTTCATTATCTTATTTCTCTTAACAAAAGGGTTTTTGACAGTTGCAATTTGGCAATTGATATTCTCATGACATATTAGCAAAACAGGAAAATGTTGTAAAGATAAAAATACAATAAAATGTATAATATTTTTCTAGACCACAATATCTTGTATCTCTGGGTTATATGACTGGGAGAATGAATGATGGATTGGAATTGGCAAACGATTTCACTTAAGGCATGTTGGTTTTTGCAATGAAGGTGGGTAATTTTTCCTTTTTTTCCAGAGTGGTGGAATAGGATAAAGCCTCTTTATAGGATAAAAATGCTCCGACGCTCACACGGTACATCTTTTTGTCCTTTGATCTTGACATTACCGCTGAGTAACCTTCCCCCCTGAGTTTTTTTGCTAAAGCAAGAGCCCTGTTTTTATCCTTAAAGGAACCAACATTGACTGTATATCCACTGACTTTTTTAAAAGTTGTTTGTCTTGTTTTAGATTCTTTCAAAGGGGTGGGCTTTTCTTTCGTTGCCTTAATTGTTGTGAGTGCATAGTTCTCTTGAGATAAAATTTCTCCAGCTTCTTTTGGTTTCGTTTCTTCGTTTTCTACTTTTGATGTTTGTTCTATGGCAGCGCTTCTTTTTGATGCATCATCAATATTTTGCTTTAGGATTGGTGAGATTTCAATTTTTTCAGTAATGAGTTCTTTGCTGGATTCATGACTTCGAGATCTGAAATAGTAAAAACCTAGCCAGGAAGATATGACAATGGCGAATAAAATGAGTATGATAATTAGGGAGAACTTTTTCCTTTCTGGTGCAGGTTGAATGAAGATTTCTTCTCTTGAGGGAGGAGTGTGTATTTCGAATTCATTTCCAAAATCTTCTTCCACATGTTCAGGAAAGCTTGTTCCCTCACCTTGGTTCTCTGCTTTTTCAATTGGTAAATCTCCAGGAGTTACCATTCCTTCAAATGATGAGCTTGGCTTCGCAAGCTTTGCTTCCAAGTTTGTAACATTGCTTTTTACAATCTCTAAATCTTTAACTATGTGGTTAATGTGCAATGTCAGTCTGGAAAGATCTTTTTCTACTTGTTGAATGTACTCACTGGGAGTTTCAAGCGCATGTTTTAATTTATCTAAAGCTTGGTCGGCTTTGGTTATCCTGGATTCCAAATCCGTTGCTGCATTACTAAAAACAGCACTTTGACTTATGCTTATATTCAGTTTGCTGTCAATCTCTTTGAAACTATCCTCAAGCTTCCCTATTCTGTCATTTAAATCAGGGCAATCCCTAGTGTAGTCAGATTTATCTGCAGATTTTTCCTGTTTTGTCACTTTAAAATTAGCATTGGGTTCTACATCCTGAGTGTCAATTTCTGTTGAAGGTGTCTGGTTCGTCTCAACAGTTTTATGTTTCTGATCTTCTTCCTTTGATGGCATGGGTTTTAGTTCATCATCTTCAGCACAGGACAACAGCTCTACCTTGCAGATGGGACATTGAGTGACATTACCTTTGATTTTTAACGAGCATTTTGGACAAAATTTCATTGATTCTTTATGAAAAGATGTTTAATTCTGTATTTGTGCCTGTTTACCACAGATAAATAAGCGGAGGTTAATCTATAAAAATTCAAAGAATTGTAAAAGTATATTCTCACATCTTGTGAATATAATCAAGATAAAATAAGAGGAGATTAAGCCAAATGGGTCAAAACACTGCTTCCATCTGGAATGATATAGGTCAGGGGTTCTGGTCCCAATATTCTATAAGCACTTTCAAGTGCTTCTTCGATAGTTGTGGCTGGATAAAGAGAAGCCTTTTTTACTTCCTCACCATCCAAAGCTGATATCAGGATGATGTGATATTGCCTGGCTTTTAAGAAGGTGGCATAGGCTGTTTGACCGTTGATTTCATAATTATTTCTTAGAGCTATTTCGAAACGTTCTGGATCATCATGGGTAAACCATTCTAAAAAACGGGGGTTGCCAAACCCCTGTGAACACTCAGACAGAAGAATCATTACTCCACCCTTTTTTAGGACATTAACTGCCATATCCATAGTTTTATGAGCCTGAATAAAGTTGATGTCATATGGATACCCCCCACAACTTACAATTACAAGATCTGCTTTCTTGCTAACAGGTATGCTAAAATTTTTACTGAGAAAACGGCATCCTTGATCGAAAGCTGTATGTACATTTCCTGCTACTGCTTTTAAAAGTTCCCTTTCAGGAGATAATATGGTGTTAAACAGAAACAAAGATTGTAAATGGTCACAAGCTTCTGCCATGTCTTCATGGACGGGGTTGCCCCTTAAAATACCTGTTCGTGCGAGGGGGTGCCTGCCGCCTTGATCTTGTGGGTTTAATACCAAAAGATGGTTGGCAACACAGCTATTAAAGGAAGAAACACCAGGGAGGATACTTTTTCTTCCACCACCAAAGCCAGCAAAGTAGTGAAAACGAATGCTGCCGGTGAGAATAACCTGATCGGCTTCAGTTATTAGGTGATTTACTTCAATAGGGGTTCCTCTTCCTGTTTTGCCGAGCAAAGTCATATTGTTTTTATTAAATGCGTCATGGTCTATAATCTTAATGCGTTTGTAAATGTTAGCACCCACCAATTTTTTATGTTCTTTAGCTGTTTGCTTCCTGTGAATGCCAAGAGCACAGAAAATGGTAATATTTTTATCATCTATTCCCGTTTTATTTAAGCGGTCAATGATAATGGGTAGATAGATTTCGCTTGAAGCATAGCGGGTAATATCGGAAATAATAATAACAACCTTGTTGTCCTTCTTAAAGATGTTGGCAAAAGGTTCTGAATCTATGGGAGAATCTATAACCCCATTAATATATTCATCAGTTTTAACAATTGCTTTTGGAAATGTGCGTTTCAGAATTTTACAGTTATCTGGAAAAGTAGTGGGAAGATTTATTGAATGATCGCCATATTTTAAAACAGTGCATTCTATTTTTGAATGAGTCATAAACGTCTCGGGAATTCTATGACATATTGATACTATTAGACTTTAGTTGATAATCGTAACCACTTGGGATAACAATCCAATTGGTTAAGCGAGGCTTGAGCAAGGTTATGTTTCTGTTTAATGTGATTTTTATAGATTATGAAGAGAAAACTATTCTTTTATAGGGATATTTTTTATTATTTACAAATAGTTGTATTTCTGCAACAATTGAATGTAACAAATCACCACAGAGATCAGAGAGTGCGCTGAGCATAATATCATTTAATGAAAGCATAAAATTCTTTTTTGCCAATATTGTTTGCAACGCGAAGTCAGCAAAATAATTTTAATACAACTGTGATAGTAGCAATATCCCCGTAAGACAGTAAACCTTGAGAAGCATGTAGTCTGTCAAACAAGGCAAGCTTATAACAAAATTTACCTGATACCTAAATAAATGTCTAACGGGGTAAATACTTTAGTGAATAAACAGTAAGGATGCTAAGCTGAATAATTTCATTAAAATAACATAAAATTTAATTATAATCACATTTAAAAGGAGGTATGGATTAAAATTATGTATTTAAATTAAAGATTTTTTATTTTTATCCGATATTTAAATCTCAGATGGAGGGAGGTATCTATGGGCACGGTTGTTAATATATGTATAATAATAATAACCATTGCTATAGTTTCATTTATCGTAGTGTTGATTATTGCCTTACAGGATGTAAGAAGAGTGAGGGTAAAATCAGAGAAGTTCATGGATAAAATCGAGGGGGGTCTTGATCCAATTTTGTCTTCGGTCGAGCAGATTTCCGAAGACATACGGCAAATCACTCTTACTGCAAGGCGCCAGCTTGAACGGGTTGATGATACGGCTGATTATATTAATAAAAACATAAATGGTATTGTTGAAAACTGGATTAAAACAATAAACTTGTTAAATGATGCCATTGCCGATCCAGTGCTAGATATAGCAGCCTTTCTCAAGGGTTTATCCAGAGGAGTAAAATTCTTCTTTGATAATGGTAGAGGCATCAAAGATCAGTAAGTTATCCGTCGTATTTGTCAAGCGTTTTATGTAAAATCAAGGAGGTATATTATGACCTATAGAGATAATGGCAGTTCTTTCGGTACGTCTTTTGTATCATTTGTAGCAGGTAGTATGATTGGTGCAGGCATAGCTCTCCTCTATGCTCCGCAGTCTGGAGAGCGAACAAGACAAGAAATGAGGGAGAAGGCTGAGAGAACTATTATAAAAGCACAAAAGTTGGAAGATGAGATAAAAGAAACCATCAGTCATTTGATAGAAGATATCAGGCTGAGGGTGAATCAACTGATGGAAGAGGGGAAATATCTCGCGGAGGATAAGAGAAAAGAGATACTTGCAGCTATTGAAGCAGGTAAAAAGGCTTTAGAAGAAGAGAGAAAAAAGCTGAATAGCAAAGAAGAAAAGGCATAAGTCATAAATAATAATTACCTGCCCAGAAATATTGTGAGGAATTATAGATAATGTTTGGTTTAAATTTTGGTGCATCATCACAAAAGAAGTTAACGAACGAACTGAGTGAGTACTACAGATTTGCCGAAGAGCATCCGGATGATATTAGAGTTCATCTGCGTATAGCAGAGGTTTTAATGAAGATGGAGAAAACACAAAAGGCTATCGAAGAATATATTTATGCAGCGGAGGCATATGAGGCTAATAATTTATCCCAGATAGCTGCGGCTATTTATAAGCAGATATTACAAATTGATCCTGATCAGCTTGGTGTGTATCAAACCTTGGTAGATACTCATCTGAGGGAAGGGTTTTTGGGTGATGCCATAGCAGCTTACGAAAAATTAGCCAGTTACTATTACAAACGTGGAATGAAGGATGAGGCTGTCGATACACTGGAGAAAATGGTTGGCCTTGATCCTGATAGCGTTTATGTCAAAAAGAAAATTGCCAGTTTCTATTCGAAGAGAAAGATTAAGCCACAAGGTGTGAAGCCCAGAACTGCCATGAGGAACTGGGAATTGTTTGATCCTGTTACCGGTGGCAAGAAGTCATCCGAGAAACAATTGCAGCAGAAAGACAAAGGTTATTTTGATTTAGAGGCTGCACTTCAGGATGGGTTTTCTACAGAAGAGACTATATCCGATGATATGAAAGACTTAGGCGAAGCCATTAATGAAAGCATGCCTGGTTTTGAAGAAATTTTCAAGGAAATACAGCAGTCTGAACCAGAGATGGCTGGTGATGATAATTCCCTCTTTCACTTCAATCTGGGTACTGCTTTTCAAAAAACTGGTCGTATTGATGAAGCAATTGATGAGTTAGAGAAAGCATTAGAAAATCCTAAAAGGAGTGCTGATTGTTATCTAAGACTGGCTGTCTGCAGCAGGGAGAAAAACCTAACCAATGATGCAATTAAATATTTGAAAAAAGGGTTGGGAAGCGAGAATCTTTCAGAATCAAAGCAGATTGAATTACAGTATGAACTGGCTGAAGCATATAAAACGAAGGGGAAGATGAGAAAAGCCAGGAAGATCTTTAAACAAATCCATAAAATTAATGATAATTTTCGAGCAGTGGGAAAAGAATTATCTTGAGTTAAATAGTTGAGGACTATTAAATAAAAATCTTTTAGGGTGGGTTAAGCTATGGTTGTATTCAATCCTTTAAAAAAAGAAATAGATCTGAAGATTGTTTATTATGGTCCCGCTGCTTGTGGGAAAACAACTAATCTTCAATCGGTCCACATTAGCTTGAATCCTAAACAGCGAGGGGAATTGGTTTCGCTTGCAACCAAGGATGATAGAACACTCTTCTTTGATTTCTTGCCAGTTGAATTGGGCAGTATTAAAGGATTTAAAACCCGTTTTCATATTTATACTGTTCCTGGCCAGGTATTTTACACCCTTACCAGAAGGGCAGTTTTGACCGGTGTTGATGGAATTATCTTCGTTGCTGATTCGCAAGATGGTAAGATGGAAGAAAATCTAGAAAGTATGAATGACCTTAAGGACAATTTGAAATATTACAACAAAGATTTAGGATCGGTCCCTTTTGTTATGCAATACAACAAGAGAGACTTAGAAAACGTTCTTTCTTTAGAAGAGATGGGAAGTCAGTTGAATACCCTTGAAGTACCTTCTTTTGTTGCAAGTGCAATAAATGGTAAGGGAGTTATGGAAACCTTGACTGTATGCTGCAAGATGGTTCTAAAACAAATTCAAGATAAATCAAAATATGCAACAAAATCTGCTGAAAAAGAAGAAGGTGATGAGGACAAAGATAAGCAGGCCATCAAGAGAGCCATAAATGATCTTCCTAAATTAAAATTAGTTGAATCTCAAAAAAGCGACGATTCAGCTGTTGATATACAACAGTCTTTGTATAAAGAACAGGAGGAGCAGTCTGCGGAACCTGAAAGTCAGCCGGAGGAAGTAACGGAGGTTAACTTAAAAACCGAAGAGGGATTTGATCAGGTGGAAGAAGATGTGTTTGAAAGTGACCAGGAGATGGTAGGTAAGGAAGAACCCCTGGCAGTCAATGATCTTTTAGAAGAAAAAGCAGATATAAAATTGAGTGATTCTGAAACTTCTGCGGATGAGAATCAGGAAGAAGCGTTAAAAGGAGAACCTAAAATAGAATTAGAGGTTCAACCCTCAGGAATGGATGTTGAGGAAGAAGGAATAGGAACTGTGGATGATTCTTTATCGGAGGAAGTTGCTGAATCTGAAGACTTGGAAGATGAGGACGACAAAAGATCCTGCCCGAGATGTTCATTGAAGTTTAAGTTGAATGTTAAACAATGTCCGATTTGCAAGATTAGCCTTGTGCAGGAAGGAGAAGAAGAAAATACTGATGAAAAAGAATTAGAATTTAAGGATGAAACAGCACATCTTGCAGAGACATCATCAGAAGAGGAAGTAATCGGTACTTATGATGCAGCAGGCACAGGACTATGTGAACAGGGTTTGGAAATTATATCCTGTGGTCAGCCCCAAAAAGTTTCTTCTACAGCGATTAAAGTTCCTTTAGTCATGAAGATCTGTAATACTGACCAGGAATTTAAGATTAATATGGCAATTAATTTTGAGGACTTCTTTCTACAACCGAGAGGATAAAGACTTCCGATTGGCAAGTATGGTGGAAGTATTGTATATTACTTGTACAAAAGAGAAAAGGACTCGTGATAAAGATTTCTGGATTAATCAGGAGGTATTCTTCTCTAATTATTTTTATAATTGTTTGCATTAGGGTAAGCGCTGCTTCTCCATCTACCGGTTTTGATGAACTTTTAGCAAAAAAAGATCGACTTTCTATTAATCGGGAAGAACTTGATAAAATTTATCAGTATAAACTTGATCATGGGATTAAAAACTTATCTAATTTTTCAGCATTTTTACTGAGAAGCAGCGAAAAATTGATACGCCAGGGGAAGTTTGAAGAAGCTGTTGAGTATAGTGAATATGCTCAGATGCTTTCTCCTAGCTACCCTCCAGTATACACTAATCTGGGGAAGGCTTATTGGGCACAAAACCGTTTTTTTATCTTTTCCATGATTGAAGGATGGTTCAAATCACTTAGTGCTACACTTACCAATTACAACTTTTCTGTATTTATCTTCGCCAATTTTTTACTCTTCTTTTTGGTGTCTTTCCTCCTTGTAATAGCAGTTTTTTCAATCCTATCTCTTTGCAAATATTTTAAATTGCTTATTCATGATGCGAGCCACATTTTACCCTCAAAATTTCCACTCACTCTTCTTGTTTTATGGGGGATTTTTATTTTCTCTATCCCTTTCTTTTTTCACGCAAGCATATTTTTAATCTTCTTTTTCTGGCTCTTGTTACTCTTTATTTACCATTCCAGAAAAGAACAGCAGATTATTATCGTCTATGCTTTATTCCTGCTTTTATCCCCGTTCTTAATTCAGCTTATCTCCAATTCTCTGGTGACATCATCTACAGGAGTATTTCACCAAATATACCAGGTGAACGAAGGGAACTGGGAAGGTGAGACTGAAGAAAAACTTCTAAAATGGACGGCAAATCACCCCAGTGATGTTGATGCTGTATTTTCGTTAGGACTCATTAAGAAGAGAAAGGGCGAATATGAAAAAGCGGAGAGATGCTACAAGAAAGTACTGGAAGTTGACTCGGATTACTATAGAGCTTTGTGTAACCTGGCCAATGTGTTGCTTGCGACAGGAAAAGTAGATATGGCTATCGAAACCTGCAAACGTTGTCTCGAAATAAATCAAGCAAGTGTAGAAGGTTGCTATAATCTTAGTCGTGCTTACCTATCAAAATATATGTTCTCTGAAAGTAACGAGAGTTTTAATAGGGCAAAAGAACTGGATGCAAAACGTGTAGACTACTACTCAAAGATCTATTCAGAAAATGCGAATCGTACGGTTATTGATCTTACGATTCCACTGAGTTTGTTCTGGGAAGAAACATTTAAACCGGCTGAAGAAAAAAAGCTGTTTAGTTCGTATATCTGGGAGAGGTTGTTTAAGGGGATTCCCTTTAGTTATTGGTATAGTGTTCTGTTCATATTTTTAGTGTTTGTATGCCTTATTTTTATCAATCGAAACGAGTTTGGCTTTGCAGTGAGTTGTGAGTATTGTGGAGTTGCAGTATGTAGAAGATGCAGAAGGTTGATCTATGAGAATTATCTCTGCAAACAGTGTGCAGGAATTTTCAAAGGTAAGGGGGAACACACTACCAGTTTTAAGGGAAAAGAAGGGAAAATGATACAGATAGAAAAATATCAAAAACGATCTATTATCATCGGGAAAATTCTATCTATGATATTGCCGGGAGCAGGACATCTCTGGTCAGGCCATCCATTTAGAGGGTCAGTTGTGCTCTTCGTTTACTTTTTTATTTTGCTTAAGTTAGTTTATTGTAATGGAATAGTTGTGAACCCATGGCAGTTGAGCCATACTCGCTCATATGGAGATATTCTCATTTTTGGTAGTTTCTTATTTGTTCTTTATCTTTATTCGATTTCCAATTTTACTAATATTACTGGTAGGTTATATCAGTTTTTGTCATTGATTAAGGTAACACGCAAAGAATTGCAGATTAAGAAATAAGTATTTCCTGTAAGTGAGATATAGACGCCAATCATTGAAAGAGAGTTGTCTATGGCCTTAGTGGGTAAGATAGTAGATTTTGGTGTAGCTGATATCCTTCAGTTGATAAGTCAACAGCAAAAAACAGGATTTCTTCTTGTTGAGAGAGGCAAAGAGGCTGTTGAGGTAACTTTCTGGAATGGTATGATTCTCAGCGCACGCCCTGTATCGGAAATTGAAGATGATCTTCTTGGAAAGAAATTAGTAAAGTCTGCGCTTATAAGTGAGGCGCAATTGAAACGGGCTTTAGAAATTCAGGAAGAAAAATTTAAGCATCTGGGCGAAATTTTAGTAGATTTGGAGGTTTTAAGTAAAGAGATGCTTAACCAGATAATTCATATCCAGATATACGATACATTTTCTGAGCTATTCCAGTGGAAAGAAGGAAGTTATGCCTTTCATCCTAAAGCTGTTGACTTTGATGAAAAGATATATACACCTTTGGCTCTGGAACATATTATTCTTGATGTTCTTCGTATGATAGATGAATGGCCAAACGTTAGAAAAAGTGTTCCTTCAACGGATATGATTTTCAAGAAACCAGACAGATTTTTGGAGGGAGAAGAAGATAGTATTTTGCAAGAAGGGATATCTCAAGAAGAGGTAAAAATATATAATCTGGTGGATGGAGAAAACACCGTTCAAGATATTGCATGTAAATCCCTGATGGGTAAATTTAAGACTTCTAATTATTTAATGACACTTTTATCTAATGGTTATATTGAAGTAGCAATAAAAGAGAGGCATGTAACTGTTGATAGCAAAATAAGCAAGTATATAGCGGGAGAGCGTGTTCTGGTTATGAGTGGCTATGCTATTTGGGCTATTTTTATAATTGTTCTCATGTTTTTATCCCCTCCTGATATGGAGTCTACTTTTAGCCTGTTTTTAGATAACCCTGAATCTCATGCTGATGCTCGTAACTATCTTGAGTATAACAGGTTATTAAAAATCAAGAATGCTTTGCAAATCTATTTTTGGGAAAAGGGGGAGTACCCTGATGATTTAAAGGAATTGGTAAGTGCAAAAATCCTCTTTGATAAAGAGACGAGCAATAGCAAAGGGGAAAGTTACTACTATCGTTCTGAAGGAGATTCATATTTCTTGCATTAGTAGCTTAATACTGAATCAAACGATTGCGCAATTCGGATTGTAGATTGCTGAAGTAAAATCAGAAATCCGAGATCCCAAATCCGAAATCCCAAATATCCGGCCTTAATTGATCCTTTCCCTAGCAAACCTCATAACACGTCAACGTGAGAAAAATACTTGCTTTTCAATTTTTATATGATTTACAATTGATATAGATTGTTTAGAAGTCAAGTTTTCACCAAATTGTTTTTGGTCATAAACCCAAATATTGCAGTTAATCACAGAGTGCACAGCGCAGCAGAGAAAGCACTTGTTAAAATAATAAGCTTCAACTTCTTTCACAGTAAATCTCTTTGCATATTTTAATGAAAAACTTTTAGTAAGGAATCTTCTCCCAAATTTAAAAACATAGAAAAAAATAGAATTTAAATATGTTTTTCTTTTTGCTATATTAAGCCTCAGTGGTTCCCCCGTTAGATAATGGTTGGAACCCTGACACACAACATTTTTTGATTTCAATTATTGTAACCATATAAAACTAATCTGACTATCTAACGGGGTGAATCTGTGGTTTCAAATGCATTATTTGGGATAACATAAGGAATTTATGGATAAGCGAAAAGAGCTTTTAAGTGGAGAAATTATTAGTCCTCCAACTATTACTGATCATATCTCTCTGGTTGAACTTGTAGAAAGAACGTTTCTTTCTTATAATGCAGGTCGATTAAGAGAGGCTTGTCAGGTTTATACCCAGAAAATGTTAAAGGAAGAAGTGACTATTGGCGTTTCACTGGCTGGAGCACTTACCCCTTCTGGTTTAGGAGCTTCATGTCTGGTTCCCCTTATGGAAAAGGGTTTTATAGATTGGATAGTAGCAACTGGTGCAAACTTGTACCATGATATCCATTTTGCACTTGGATTACAGCTTAGACAGGGGAGCCCGTTTTGTGACGATGCTATCCTCAAACGAGAGGGAGTA
>RCNB010000995.1_pt1 | contig 18234 bp, 13 predicted proteins | sample 2041321 | NCBI WGS metagenome assembly RCNB01 (sample SAMN09708232, study PRJNA481090) | Marine sediment metagenome, whole genome shotgun sequencing project. | reverse complement strand
ATTTAAAATAACACTATTACCATGTATTGGACATTAGAACTAGCATCTTATTTAAGTGATGCACCTTGGCCGGCAAGTAAAGATGAGTTAATTGATTACTCCATCAGGACCGGAGCACCTTTAGAAGTTGTAGAGAATTTACAATCTATGGAGGAAGAAGGTGGTGAAATCTACGAATCTATTGAAGAGATTTGGCCAGATTACCCAACGGAAGAAGACTACCTCTGGAACGAGGACGAATATTAGTATCGATCTAAACGAAATAGATCTATCTTATTAATTTTAAATTAATATATAATGCGGGTTTAGTCTATTTTTTAATCAAATTCCCGCAATGGGCATACATATCATAATAACTACTTAAAAGTCTCCTCGGAGGCTTTTTTTTTATGTAATTTTGGCAGTATTAAAAGGTATTTTGGACTATAATTAAGTATGGAATGGCTTTTGTTCTTAAGAAATGATCGATTATAATTATCGAATTGAATCAATAAAATATTAAAACCTTTTAGAAACTAAGGTTTCTAAGTTTTCGGTACAAATACATACATTATGAGTTTTATAAATTCCGTCCTAAAGGCATTTGTCGGCGATAAATCAAAAAAGGACGTAAAAGATCTTCAACCTTTAGTTAATCAAATAAAATCTTTTGAAGCGAATCTAGAAAAGTTAAGTCTTGATGAAATCCGTCAAAAGACTAACGATTTTAGAGAAAAAATACAGGAATCATACAAGGACATTACGGCCCAAATAGCCGAACTAGAAAAAGAGGTTCATGAATCTACGGACATAGATAAGAATGAGGACAGCTATGCAGAAATAGATAAGCTTAAGGAAGAAGCATACACCATTTCCGAAGCCACCTTGAACGAAATATTGCCAGAAGCCTTTGCTGTGGTAAAGGAAACGGCCAAGCGTTTTACCAACAATGAGAACCTTATTGTAACGGCATCTGAAAACGACCGAAAGCTTTCTGGTGCTAAAGATTATGTTTCCTTGGATGGCGAAAAGGCCATTTGGAAAAATTCATGGGACGCTGCTGGAAAAGAAGTTACTTGGGACATGGTACATTATGATGTTCAGCTTATTGGAGGTATTGGTTTACACCAGGGGAAAATCGCTGAGATGCATACTGGGGAAGGTAAAACCTTAGTAGCCACCTTACCGTTATATTTGAATGCACTTACCGGGAACGGAACACACTTAGTAACCGTAAACGATTACTTAGCTAAAAGGGATAGCGCGTGGATGGCTCCCATCTTTGAATTCCATGGCCTATCCGTAGATTGTATAGATTATCACAAACCAAACTCAGATGGCAGAAGAGCAGCCTACAACGCTGATATAACGTACGGAACCAACAACGAATTTGGTTTTGATTACTTAAGGGATAATATGGCCCATACGCCAAAGGATTTAGTGCAACGCCCACCTAATTATGCGATTGTAGATGAGGTAGATTCCGTATTAATTGATGATGCCCGTACGCCGTTAATTATTTCTGGTCCAGTACCGGAAGGCGACCGCCATGAGTTCAACGAACTAAAACCAAAGGTTGGCGAAATTGTTCAAAAACAACGTCAGCACCTAACAGGAGTCTTGGCAGAAGCCAAAAAATTAATTTCGGAAGGTGATACTAAAGAAGGTGGATTCCTATTACTGCGTGTTTTCAGAGGACTTCCAAAAAACAAAGCCTTAATCAAATTCCTAAGTGAAGAAGGTGTAAAGCAACTGTTACAGAAAACGGAGAACTTTTACATGCAAGACAATAATAGGGAAATGCCAAAAGTGGACGAGGACCTGTTGTTTGTAATCGATGAGAAAAATAATCAGATAGAACTATCCGATAAAGGGGTAGATTATATTTCTGGGGAACAAAACAGAGACTTTTTTGTAATGCCAGATATTGGTGGCGAAATAGCGAAAATAGAACAGCAAAACCTAGAAATAGAAAAAGAAGCAGAACTCAAGGAAGAACTTTTTAAGGACTTTACTATAAAGAGTGAGCGTATTCATACCATGAGTCAATTACTCAAGGCATATACCCTTTTTGAAAAGGATGTGGAATATGTAGTGATGGACAATAAGGTGATGATTGTAGATGAGCAGACCGGCCGTATTATGGATGGTCGTCGATATTCTGATGGTTTGCACCAAGCTATTGAGGCGAAGGAAAATGTAAAGATTGAAGCCTTGACCCAAACTTTTGCCACGGTTACTCTACAGAATTACTTTAGGATGTACGGCAAACTATCTGGCATGACAGGTACAGCGGTTACCGAAGCTGGTGAGTTTTGGGAAATATATAAATTGGACGTGGTAGAAATTCCTACGAATAGGCCTATTGCAAGGGATGATAGGAATGATTTAATTTACAAGACCAAAAGGGAAAAATACAATGCTATTATAGATGAGGTTACGAAGCTAAGTGAGTCTGGAAGACCAGTCTTGATTGGTACCACTTCGGTGGAAATTTCTGAACTTCTTTCCCGTATGTTGTCTATACGTAAGGTCCCACATAACGTGTTGAACGCGAAACTTCACAAAAAAGAAGCGGATGTAGTTGCTGAGGCCGGTAACGCGGGTATAGTTACCATCGCCACGAACATGGCGGGTCGTGGAACAGATATTAAATTATCGGATGAGGTGAAAAATTCAGGTGGTCTGGCAATAGTAGGAACAGAGCGCCATGACTCCCGTAGGGTGGACAGACAATTACGCGGACGTTCCGGTCGTCAAGGAGATCCAGGAAGTTCTCAATTCTACGTTTCTTTAGAGGATAACCTAATGCGTTTATTCGGTTCTGACAGGGTTGCCAAGATGATGGACAAGATGGGACTAGAAGAAGGAGAGGTCATTCAGCACAGCATGATGACCAAATCCATAGAACGTGCCCAAAAGAAGGTAGAGGAAAACAACTTTGGTGTTCGTAAGCGTTTGTTGGAATATGACGATGTGATGAACGCACAACGTGAAGTAGTCTATAAAAGAAGACGTCACGCTTTACAAGGAGAACGTTTAAAAGTGGATATTGCAAACATGGTCTACGATACGTGCGAAGTTATTGTAGAAAGCAATAAAGGTGCTAACGATTATAAGAATTTTGAGTTTGAACTCATCAAGTATTTTTCTATGACCTCTCCTGTAACAGAGGACGATTTTGGAAAACTTGGCGCGCAAGATATTGCTAGAAAAGTATACAAAGCCGGTTATGAGCAGTACAAACAGAAGATGGAGCGCAACGCTGCTGCTGCCTTCCCAGTTATAAAACAAGTATACGAAGACAAATCAAATAATTTTGAACGTATCGTTGTGCCTTTTACGGACGGTATCAAAAGCCTTAGTGTAGTAACCAATCTGCAGGAAGCCTATGATAGTGATGGAAAACAATTGGTAACGGACTTTGAAAAGAATATCTCACTTGCCATTATTGATGACTCTTGGAAAACCCATTTAAGAAAAATGGACGAATTAAAACAGTCAGTTCAGTTGGCAGTGCATGAGCAAAAAGACCCGTTGTTGATTTATAAGTTCGAAGCGTTTGAGCTTTTCAAAGATATGATTGAGAAAGTGAATAAGGAAATTGTTTCTTTCCTGTTCAAGGGAGAACTGCCTTCTGGAAATACAAATGAAATCCAAGAAGCGGGCAATGTAAAACGAAGCAAGGAGAATTTACAGACTTCCAAGGAGGAGATACCCAATAGCGATGAACTTGCGGCTCGCAATAGGGCTGTAGGACAAAACCAAGGACAACGTCCTGCGGTAACCGAAACTATTGTAAGGGAACAGCCCAAAATTGGAAGAAATGAACGTGTAACGATAAAAAATGTACTATCCGGCGAAAGTAAAACCGTTAAGTTTAAGCAAGCGGAACCTCTTATTAGTAAAGGGGAATGGGTAATTACAGAAGAATAACACACACAAATAACACTAAAAAACGACCTTCATTAGGTCGTTTTTTTTGGTTCTACCCTTTGCAAACAGGGCTTCCTGGTAACATAAAATTAACTTTTCATAAAGTTTTTTGAAATATGGCCAAAACATAACTAGCTTTACATAACTAAAGAGCTATTGAAACTTAAGGAACCACAGCACGTTATGATGAATTTCAATACGGATGAAGAGCGTACAAAAGACAAGGTTAATTTACTACTCAAAGTAAACTACGTATCCAGTATTATTGCAATCGCCTTTGGTTTTGTCTCTTTTTTTATTTTTGACATTACGCAAGTTATTCCACACTTTTTAATAGGATTTGGTGTTCTGAATTTGGCAAATACCCTTGTTTTTAAAAAACATCAAAGCCTTACCACTACTTACAATATTTCTTCCGTATTGGCACTCATAACTGCTTTTGTCATTACTCTTTTTAGTGGAGGCATCAACAGCTCCTTTATTTTTATGCTTGCCCTAGTTGTTTTTGCAGGATACGTAACTACGCGTCGTTATGGGCAAATATACCTTATCCTTGTTTTGTTTCTTACCCTCGTCATTTTCTCACAAAGCATTCCAGAATTTAAGGTAACAGAAAATTTAGTTCCTTCAGATTCCAAAGACTGGTTCAATCTGTTTTCTGTGTTTTTCTCTATATACCTATTGGGTAATATTTTTGCTAAGAACCTTTTAAAGACACATCATGCACTCTACCGCTCCAAAAAAGAGTTAATGATGCAAATGGAAGAAAAAGAAACCCTGCTTAAAGAAGTCCATCACCGAGTAAAAAATAATCTACAAACCGTATCTAGTTTACTAAGTCTTCAGTCTCGTAATGTGGAAGAGGATCGTATGAAAACCTTACTTAAAAGCACGCAGAACAGAGTCATATCTATGGCCATGGTTCATGAAATGCTATATATGAGAAAAGATATTGCCCATATAGAGTACAAATCCTATGTACAGGAATTGAGCGAATACCTTATCCGTTCCATTAAAGGTCTTGATAGCAAAGTTCAACTTAAGATAGATATTCCAGATATAAAACTAGGAATAGATACTGCTATTCCCTTAGGATTATTAATTAATGAAGCCGTCACCAACGCATTAAAATATGGATTTGCAGATGAAGAAGAAGGGGAAATCTACATTGTATTAAAGAAAGAATTAGACAAACAATACGTCCTTAATATAGGGGATAATGGCGTTGGGTTTCCAGAAACAGTAAACCATAAAACCACCAAATCTTTGGGCTTAAAACTCATACATAACCTCACCAGACAATTACGAGGCACTATACAACGAGACAATAGTAAAAAGGGAACCAATTATATCATTAAATTTCACGAAGTAAAACAGCAATTATCACCAGCTCTTTAATACCCCTACTCCTTTTTATCAACATCATAATAAAGTATGTAAAGTAATTATACTAGGATAATACCTATATTTAAACGGCTAACTTAAAAAACCGTTTCATGTTCAGGAAATTCCTACTAATGGTAGTTCTCTATGGGAGTACCGTATCCTCACAGGATTATTTTTATCAAAAATTTAAACCATTTAATGCAGACATCCCAACTCCAGAAGCTTTTTTAGGCTATGGTATAGGAGAGCACCATACAAGGCACGACCTTATAGTAGCCTATCTCGAAAAACTTGCCGAAGTTTCAGACAGAGCGAGCATACAAGAATATGGTAAGACGCATGAAGGCCGTAAACTGGTTATGCTGACCCTAACGACGCCGCAAAATCAAAAAAACATAGACGAGCTGCAAGAAGCGCATTTGGCTTTCACCGACCCTTCAAAATCGGTTTCCAATTATGATGCTGTTCCTATTTTTATCAATCTGGCATACAACGTTCATGGAAACGAACCCTCTAGCTCAGAAGCCGCTTTATTGACAGCTTACACTCTTGCTGCATCGGAAAACCCAGAAATCCTTAACTATCTAAAAAATGCCGTCATATTCTTGGACCCTACTATTAATCCGGATGGTCGCGACCGCCACACACAATGGGCCAATACTTATCAAGGAAGTCCGGAAGTCGCAGATCCACAAGACGCGGAACACAATGAATATTGGCCTATGGGAAGGACCAATCACTATTGGTTTGACCTTAATAGAGACTGGCTATTGGGTATTAACCCCGAAAGTAGAGGCAAATTAACTTGGTACCATCAATGGTATCCGAATGTGGTAACCGATTTTCATGAAATGGGTTCTCAAAGTTCCTATTTCTTTGAACCTATGAAAACCAATGCATCGCTTGATCCCATCATGCCAAAAGAAAACTACGAGGACTTGAATACAATGTTCGGAAATGAATTTGCAAAGGCATTAGACAGTATCGGTTCGTTATATTTTACAAAGGAAGTTTTTGATGGCACCTATCCCGGGTATGGTTCCTCTTACCCTGATTTACAAGGAGGCCTTGGACTATTATTTGAGCAGGCAAGTTCTCGAGGACATAGACAAACGACGGCGTTCGGTGAAATTACTTTTGCCTTTACCATAAGAAATCAATATACCTCCAGTATAACAACCGTTAAAACAGCGGTGAATAACAAAGCGTACATGCGCAAATATCAGCAGGAGTTCTTTAAAAGTGCACTTACCAATGCTGCAAAAAGCAAAATCAAGGGCTATACCTTTGGTGATGCTTATGACCAAAACAGAACCAAGGCCTTTATAGATAAATTATTATTGCACAAAATTGATGTGTATCGGTCCGGGGACACCTATTCTGTTCCTACGCAACAGCCGCAGTACAGAATGGTACAGACCATGTTCGAAACATACGAGAAATATCGAGATAGTGTATATTACGATGCATCTGCCTGGTCATTAGCAAATTTTTACAATATGAAGTTTAGCACCGTAAGTTCGCTAAAACTTGATGAAAAAATTACTACCACGGACAATTTAATAGAACAAAGCCCGGTTCAAAAATCTGACTATGCCTATGTACTGGACTGGGACGATTATAATGCCCCAGCTGCCCTTTACTATTTACAGCAAAAAGGCATCATTGCTTCTTCCGCTGCTAAACCCTTTACCGCCAAAACCGGAAAAAATATTAAAAATTTCAACTATGGGGCGGTGTTAATTACCGTCAGTCTTCAAAAACAAGATGCTACCTCGGTGTACAAAGCTATCAAGGGGGCACAGGATAAATTTAAGGTGCCAATTTTTGCAGTAGATACTGGGCTTAGTTTAGGAGGTATAGATTTGGGAAGTGGCGCTATTAGTCCAATCAAAAAAACAAAAGCAGCGATGCTAATTGGAGATGGCGTACGCTCCTATGAGGCAGGAGAGGTTTGGCATTTACTGGATACTCGTGTTGGTATGCCTATTACCAAAATTCCAATGCGAAACTTCAACAGGGTAAACTTAGACAAGTACACTTCCTTGGTCATGGTTTCCGGAAGGTACGATCTATCGGAAAAACAAGTAGCAAAAATTAAAGATTGGACCAGTAAAGGCAATACCTTAATTACGATAGGTACGGCAAGCAAATGGGCAATTGATAAAAAATTAGTGAATGAAAAACTCACGAAAACAGAAAAGGATTCTACTAAAATCACTGAAAGAAAGTCCTATGTGGATGCACGAGAAAATACAGGAAAAGAAAGTATTGGAGGTGTTATTTTAAAGGTTGATTTAGATGTAACCCATCCCCTAGCTTATGGGTATCATGACAAGAGTATTCCCGTTTACAAAAACAATACAGTTTGGCTTGCACCTAGCAAAAATTCGTATGCTACGGTGGCTAAATATTCAAAAAATCCTCATATTGATGGATTTATTACCAAAAAGAACATGGAGGAAAAAGTAAAGCCTTCTGCTTCTCTATTGGTAAGCAAAGTAGGTGGCGGAAGAGCTGTGCTTTTTGCGGACAATCCCAACTTTAGAGGTTCTTGGTATGGAACTAACCGATTATTTTTGAACGCACTATTTCTTGGGGATAAAATAAACATTCCCTCTGAAAAATAACAACTTCTGTTTACTGACTACTAAAACATACATGATGAAAAAAATACAGTTATTCTTACTCTTGACCCTTATATCCGCAGGTAATCTGGTCGCCCAATCGCTCCAAGGAGACGGACCACATTCACAATTAATCATTAGAGGGGTTATGTTGATTAATGGAAATGGTGCCCCACCACAAGGCCCAATCGATATTGTGGTTGAGAACAATATTATTAAAAAAATTCAAGTCGTTGGTTATGATGGTGTTCCTATAGATGAAAGTAGGAGACCTCAGTTAGCAGCTGGAGGAAAAGAACTGGATTGTAACGGTATGTATCTTTTACCCGGTTTTATAGATATGCACGGCCATATTGGAGGAACTGCACAAGGAGCGGAGCCAGACTATGTGTTTAAACTGTGGATGGCTCATGGTATTACCACGGTTAGGGAACCAAGTGGAAGAGGTATAGATTTTGCGATGGATTTAAAAAGGAAAAGTGCGAAAAATGAAATAATCGCACCTCGTATCCTTACGTACACAGGTTTTGGACAAACGAGTAAAACTTTTAATCCATTAAATGACATTCCCATTTCCACTCCGGAACAAGCTAGGGAATGGGTACGTGCCAATGCAAAAAAAGGAGCGGACGGAATTAAGTTTTTTGGAGCAGAACCAGAAATTATGAAAGCGGCATTAGAAGAGAACAAAAAACTTGGACTGGGCTCTGCTTGTCATCATGCACAATTAAGCGTAGCAAGATGGAACGTACTACATTCTGCTCGGGCAGGACTAACATCTATGGAACACTGGTACGGACTTCCAGAAGCCTTATTTAACGATAGAACGGTACAGAACTATCCCTTGGACTACAATTATCAGAATGAGCAACACCGCTTTGAAAATGCAGGAAAACTTTGGGAACAGGCCGCAGAACCCTATTCCGAGCATTGGAATGCGGTAATGAACGAATTGTTGGAACTAGATTTCACCTTGGACCCAACCTTTAATATCTATGAAGCCAGCAGAGACCTACAACGCGCAAGAAGGGCTGAGTGGCATGAGACCTACACCCTACCCTCTTTATGGGAGTTTTACCAACCTAGCAAAAAATCCCATGGATCTTATTGGCATGATTGGGGCACGGAACAGGAAGTGGCTTGGAAAAAAAACTACAAACTTTGGATGACGTTTATTAATGAATATAAAAACCGAGGCGGACGTGTAACTACCGGGTCTGATTCTGGGTTTATCTTTCAATTGTACGGGTTTGCGTATATAAGGGAACTGGAATTATTACGAGAGGCAGGTTTTCATCCCTTAGAAGTGATACGTGCAGCAACTTTGAATGGAGCTGAAGCACTAGGCATGGCAGATAAAATTGGATCTGTATCTATAGGAAAACTCGCAGATTTTGTTGTAGTTGAAGAAAACCCACTCAAAAACCTAAAAGTACTTTACGGAACGGGAGCTGTTAGACTTACAGATGATAATAAAGTAGTGAGAGCTGGTGGTGTAAAATACACCATAAAAGATGGTATCGTTTATGATGCCAAAGCATTATTGGCTGATGTAAAAAGACAAGTTGATGAAGCAAAAAGCAAAACCAACTATACCATTAAACAACCAGGAATGAAAGATTAAAATTTCCTTGATTAGAATTTTTTATAGGTGCTTCGAACCTTAATAGGACGAAGTACCTTTTTTGTTTTTGGTATAATAGAAATGTATACAGCAACCAAAGCGATAGGCACTAAAAGAATAGTTAAAAACATACTACTAGTTTTTGGAAAGCACTGTAGTGTACTCTCAACAATTATAAAGCAAAGACTAGGCCAACTTTGGTCTATCTTTTTTTGTTTTGAAAGATAATGCCTTTTTTACTCTAGAATTTTGGTAACGGTACAAACGTGTTATGCTATTCGGCTTTTCCATCCCAACTTTTTCCAAAGAGATAAAAACTTGTAGGCCAGTAACCAAAACAACATCCATTTTAGTAGCGTTAGTTTTATCATGATTTTGGGTGTCTTGTGCTACCGCGGCAGCGTTAAGAAAAAGAACTAAGAAAAAGGTTAAAGCAACGTTCATAACAATTATTTTAGTTACTTTAAAGATAAGCTCAACATGGGGATGTCTCCTGTGTTACATCGCTGAAATACAGCCTTTTTAGGTCAAATAAAGAAAGTTAGATGAAGTGTTATAAAGAACCGATAAGCAGAAATGACACGCATAACACTTCATCGAAACTACGCTATGTTTTACCGAGGTTTTCTAATATTCCAAGGATATAATTTTAGATTTTAGGTTTCAAGTGAGACTCATTTAATTCAAGCATAAAATCAAATACTAATAAAAACGATTAAGGTCATTTACTTTTCGTTTTTTAATTTATGTTTTGACTGTTCACGACTTGTTGTTTACTTCCATAGGGTAACTAACCCATAAAAATTACTAATTTTACAGTAATGAAAAAGAGAAAATTCAACCTCGGAAACATTCTTCTTCTTTTGTTTTTGGTGTTATTACTTATTCCTCAGACACGAACGCCTATACAGGTTGCCGTTAATAAGATTAAGATATTTGTATTTACACCCTCGTTCATAGAGGAAAGCGACCAGACCCAGCTCAAAAGTTTTAATTACCAAGTGACGGCTTTCAACGGAGACTCAAAATCGATTGCCATTGGAAAAGGTAGGATAACATTTATAAGTTATTGGGCTACATGGTGTCCTCCCTGCATTGCAGAGCTACCAAGTATTCAAAAACTATATGCTGATTATGGTGACAAAATTGATTTCATACTTCTAACCAATGACAAACCAGAAGTGGTACAAAAATTTTTAGAGAAGAAAGCGTTTAAGCTACCTGTATATTTTCCCAAAATGAAAACTCCCAAATCGTTATATGATAATAGTATTCCCACCAACTATATCATTGACGCAACCGGCAAAATTATTATTAAAGAAACCGGGGCCGCAGATTGGAACAGTACTAAGGTCCGAAAGGTATTGGATGGCCTACTCACAAGATAAGCTTACCCCTGTATTATTTCGGTTAAACTTTGGCAACAAACAGTAGTGTTCAATCAGGTGTATTGGAGAACCTAAAATTATTTAAAACCGCTCAAACCCATATCCCTTCTTCTTGAAAAATACAATAAGCGTTTCTAAATGCAGGTATAACTTATCCATTCTTTTAGGACTGGTACCGGGGTGGATTAGCAGGTGAAAACCATTTAGCCCTAGATCTCTTTCATACTTATAGATACCCTCTAAGATACGATCGCTGGACCTATAGTTTTTCATGTCCGGAGTAGTGTAATCAGCATTGGAGCGGGTACCATATGAAAAGTTGACTGTGATCTGGCCCATAGACTCGACTAGTCTAACAACTTCTGCATTGTACCATTCGTAAGGTGGCATAAAATATGTTGGAGCAATTCCTAGCTTTTTCAATTCCAAAAGATTGTCACCAATATCCATCTTTATTTCATTTAGTGTGTGCAACAGACTATCTCGTTTATTCCAGTCGTTATACAATAAATGTTTATTGGAATGAGCTCCTATAAAATGTCCGTTTTTGGACCACTTTTTAATCCATTTTTTATGGCTCCTAATAAAATCTCCCGTTACGAAAAAGGATGCCTGTATGCCTTGTTTTTTCAATACTTTTAAAACATGGTCAAACCCTTCATCATAATCATGTCCCGTAAAACAGAGATAGATTTTTTTCTGTAAGGTATCGGATCGCACTAGCGCACCATATTCGTCCATTACCTGTTGCGCTCCAGCCAAGGCTACATGGATAAAACAGAGAAAAAAAAGTAGCTTTCTAATCCCCATTCAATAAGGTTAGGATTAGCAGTAATTCTGCCGAACCGTCCAAAGTGGGTTCGTTGGTACTATAATCAGCCCAATCATCGTGGTATTTCACATATTTAGGTTGTAAATGGGCGTATTCATCGGGTTCAGATAACTGTATGCCAATCATATCAGTGTGAATCGTTGCCCATAGCGGTCCGTCTACCAAACTTCCTTTTATTTTTTCCTTATTGATACGCCAAAACGGCATATGTACATCAACAGGGGTATCGGTATTTTCTGGAATTTCGGTAATCATACTGGAGTTCCATGGGTTTACGCCTAACAACCAATCTATATGGTTTTGCATAAGTGGGCGGAATTTTTTGGACCCTGTCATTTCTTCGTATAGCATTGCTTGTGTCGCTACGGCCGCTGCTAGGTTGTTAGAACACCAAATAAATAGATGCCCTACACCATAGGGATTTGATTCCGCTCGGTTCTGTATCTTTTTTAAGTTTTGCTCAAAATAGGCTGCAGTTTGCTTTTTATCCATCTCAGACCCCACCTGCCAAAGCGCGTAATGCCCCATATTTACATAAGGGTACATTTCATAATGGCTGGCCGTATCCCGCTCCATCCATGACCAAGCGCCAATCGTTTGGGCATAATTACGGGCATCCTTTAAATACTGTTCCTTTTTGGTAATCTTGTATAAATTGGCGGCCGCCCATTCCATATCATCAGCCCATGTATTTTCCTCGTAACGGTAAGGAGCGCCATAACTATTGCCTTGCTGATACCCTTCCTGCTTTTGTCCCATGGCATATAGTTCCAAAGCCGCTTTACGGCATCGTTCTGCAAATACTTCATAGTCCTTCAAAGTACTAAATACTTCATAGCCCATAGCCAAGGTGGCTGCAGACCTGCCAGCCAAATTAGCTATACCTGTGGCCTTACTCTTATAGTTAGAAAGACCCTGTGGTTTTCCCGTTGCAAAATATGCCGGTCTAAAACTATTGGCTCCCCAGCCATAATCTGCATTTTCCTCATGTGGAAGTTTAAACCCGCGGTGGTCACGATCATCCGCAACCTGATGGTAAAGCTCATTGGAACTTGGATGCAATTTTAATATCCATTCCAATCCCCATTTTGCTTCATCAAGAATATCGGGAAGGCCATTCCTTCCTTCCAAGCCCTGTGCGTTTACCTGGTCCTTAAATTTTTCAGGCTTCATCTGATAGGCCATTAGCAACCTTGCCGCAGTATTACTACTGGTGATCAAATACTTTAGCTGATCACCTGCATCATGCCAACCACCGGTAGCATCTATACGGGTAGAATCTGCTCGTATTCCAAAAAAACTCAATCCGTCTTGTTGATGACAGAGTTTTTTAGTGTGAGGATTAAAACCGCAGCGCTGCGTGCGTATAAAACCCACCACATCTTCTTGCCAATCGGGATACGTTCCTATTTCAAAAATATGACTTCGTGTATTACTTTCCTTTAGCTGAAAATAATAGGCTCCTTCCCTCTGAAATGAAGAAAAATCCACTGAATAGTAATCTGAAAAGGGATACCACGCGCTTTTCTCACGTTTGGCCTTAAACTCGGTTACTACAGCACCATTTTTAGTTTTAAGCACTAGTGTCGGCTTCTTTAAAGCCTTACGGCTAAGTATCCGCGCAGTTTTTGGCATATGTGTCAAATATCCTTGAAGGTTTACTCGAATTTCAACATCGGCTTGTGCCTGCCCTAAAAGAAAAAAACAAACAAAACATAGTGTAATCCAAAATTTACCCATAAATAATAATTTGATAGAACATGGAAACCGCTAGAAATTAACAGTGCTTATGCAAGTTACGGATTTGGAGTAAATCAAAAAAAGCCCTTTCAAACTTCTGTTTGAAAGGGCTTTTACAATTTATTTTAGTAGACTTATAACGTTCTAAGATACTCAGCCACACTTCTTGTTTCTTCCTCGCTTAAGTTTTGATTTAGCATAATAGCGTTATTATATTCTTTCAATAAAGCCATCGCAATAGGATCTTCCTTTAGCATCCCATCAGGATTTATAATCATATTCATGACCCATTCTGGGCTTCTACGCTCATAGACACCTTTTAATGCAGGACCAATCATGCGTTGTTCCGCCATATGACATGCTGTACAAATCGCTTGGAACTTCGCTTCTCCAGCCGCTGCCATTTCCGAATTAATTGCATCCGGGAAAGTAACGTCATTAAAAGGTCCAACTCCCTTATTATCCATATCTACTGGAACACCCGCTGAAGCAGCTTCTTTTTTGACTTCTTTCTTAGCACGGTTCATTTCAAAGCCGTCCTTTTTTTCTTCTTTCTTTTCGCCGCAGCCTATTATTAAAGCTCCTAGAGCTACTAAAGTGAGTAGTTTTCGCATTTTTTGCAGATTTTTAATCGTGAATTTTGTTTTTAATACAGTCACTAAGATACATATTTTAAGCTATACAGCGCAGAAATACTACATCCTTGACTACCTCTTTTTCCCTTTTTTTCCAAAATTTTTATCGCCCCGAGTTTTGGGTTTGGAATATTTCTTTTTAATAATTCGCTTATACGAGCCTCCTTGATTCTGCTTGCTGTTCTTTTCACTTTTTTCATGAAAACTTGCTCCTCTTTCATCCTCATTTTCTCGCAATGGATTCTCGTGCTCTATATGCTTGGGTTGTTCGTCTCGAGTAAGTTTCTCGGAAATTTCAACATTTTCAGGAATTTCTAAAAGCGCTATTTGACGAATCATAAGACCTTCTATGGCTTCTTTTGCTTCTTCCTCTTTTTCGGTATATAACAAAATGGATTTACCTTCTTTTTCAGCCCTACCGGTACGGCCTATACGGTGCATATAATTTTCCGGAAATGCTGGAGTATCAAAATTAATAACATGGGAAATTTCGTCCAAATCCAAACCACGAGCCATAACATCAGTAGTAACTAAAATCCTATTTTGGCCAGAATCGAACTGGTTGATGGAACGCATTCTATAATTCTGGGTCTTGTTGGAATGGATAACGCAAATCTCTTCACTATAAAACTCTGCTAATTCCTGAAACAATAAATCTGCGGTACGCTTACTAGAAACAAAAATCAATACTTTATGAAAGACTTCAGTATCCTGAAGCAAATTAACCAACAAATTTACTTTGGTATAAAAATTAGGTATAGCATAAGCGGATTGCGCTATGTTTTCCAAAGGGGTACCACTTACAGCTACTGAAATTTTCTCCACGCCAGAAAAGAAATCATTTATAAGCAATTCCACATCATCGGTCATGGTAGCGGAAAACATTATATTCTGCCTTCGTTTGGGCAACAATTCAAAAATATTAATCAATTGAAATCGAAAACCTAAATCTAACATCACATCTACCTCATCAATTACCAATTTTTTGATATTCTTGAGCTGTAATGCTCGAGACAAAACCAAATCGTAGAGTCGTGCAGGCGTGCCCACAATAATATCGGTACCTAAGGCTAAGGCCTCTTTTTGTTTATTCATACTGGTACCACCGTAAACTCCCAAAACCCTTACAGACGCATATGTGCCTAGTTTCTCTACTTCCTCCACTACCTGTACTACGAGTTCTCGGGTAGGCACCAGTATCATGGTCTTAGGATGTATATCTTTTGAAAAGGTATGCGTATTGAGGATAGGTAAAAGATAAGCAAAGGTTTTTCCAGTACCGGTTTGCGCAATGCCTACAATATCTTTACCGCTCATGGCAACAGGAAAGGCCTGTTCCTGAATGGGTGTTGCCGTATCAAACCCTAAATCAGAAAGGGCCCTCAATAGCATGTTGTTTATTTTAAAGTCGGTAAATGCAGACATACGAGCGGCTTTTTTAGTGCTGCTGCAAAGCTATGGGGATAATTTTTAAAAGAGGGTAATTAGGCAAATAATATGAGCCTTGGGTTTGGTCTTTGTATCAATAATATGTTTACTCGCTGTTATTTAGTTGGCTTGAGCTTTTTTTTCCTATAAATTATGAAGGTACTAGCGTTATATTACGATATGTCAGTTCGAGTGAAGTCCTGAAAGAGACTTAGTATCGAGAACCTTTGGAACATGAAAGAAGCTACAGCCATTTGAACATCAAAATGCTGTATTATTTAATGACCAAAATTTTAGGATTAATAGGGTATAGCCATTCTACACCACGCTCCGTAATTAGAGCATCGTCCTCCAAGGGAATACGCAACTTTTTACCTCCCCATTCCGGCACTTTGGAATACGCGAACAACTCGATAGAAATTAAATTTGAGGGCTTTAGTTCATAACTCAACCGAACAGGATTGAAAAAGGCAATAGATGGCCCTATGCCATGTCCCCAATTCCCTACCGAATGGCAACCGATAATAACATCGGTCTTATCCAAATCGGTGTACTTGTTGAAACCTTTCATTTTATTGAATCCCGCTTTCGTCAAGGCAGCGTAAACGGCATTCTCCGCCTTTTGCGCCGTAACACCCGGTTTGATAGTCTTTTTGATAATATCACGGACTTTCACACCTTGATCAAATGCATTCTGAATTCCCGCTGGTACTTCTGTTTCCCCTTTTTTAAGCACATAGGCAATGCGTTTCATATCGGTAAACATATTCATTAACCCTACACCCCAATCCAACATTAACACATCACCGCGTTGAATGATGCGGTCTGTTGACGTAGCTATTACCCCATCAGGGCCAGTAACATAAACCGATGGCATACCAAACGAAGAACCCAGATTATTTTTGAATTGTTGATCTTTCATAAACCAAGCAACATCCTCCAAAGTGGTGACTCCCGGCGTAATTACTTCATTGGAAAAAGCCTTTTCTGCAATGGTATACGAAAACTCACCTGCTTCCCCATAAATAGCAATTTCACTAGCTACGCGTCTAGACCTAAAATCCGAGACCAGTTTTTCTGCCGAAACAAAACGTTTTGTATAGTTGTCACCTAAAATTTCAGCTAGTTCCAAATATGAGGAGTGGGTTAGACCGTCTGCACCTCCAAAATTTTTCGAGATATTGAGACCAATAGTTTTGGGGTTCCGTTTTGCAACAAATTCCTTCAGCTCATCTGCGGTACCAAAATAATCGTAAGTACCACCTTCTTTAAGCAAATAACCTCCCACACCAAGCGCGGCGCGTTCAATACGCTCTTCCCCAGTATCCGTAAAAATGTAATACGCATTACTGGTTACATAACCTTCACCCATATCGGTGTATAGCGGGTCCAGATTTCCTTCGCGATTGGTAACGATCCACATCCCGATGTTATTTTCACGCATCACCTCAGGCAATACCAAATCAAACTTATCTGCACGTACCTGGTTCAGTTTACGCCAACGGCGCATGGCTTCTTGTCCAAAGGTTTGTACGCCAAGTAGTAGTACCAAGAAGAGGATAACTTTTTTCATAGTTGGTGGTTTTGAGTGGGATTAAAAATAGGAAAATAAATACTAGTGCAGCATCTAGGTAATAGGTATTTAAATGCGGCACCAAACCTCCTTTACCTATTCCCTAACTAGCGCTAGCGCCAAGCATATTGTCCATTTTAAATCTTTAATTCCTGCACGTTTTTTGTATGGATACCGTTATCTTACTTCTAAGGGCACGAGCAGAAAGATGCTCGCTAGCGGAGTTACTTTGATAAATTTTAAAATTTTCCTTTAGCTTGCATACATCGTTTGGTATATGATTCGTTGCATGTTTAAGCACCTTATTTAGCAAACAAATCACAGATAGAAAATTCCAACCAAATTTTCTTAAGTAGGTTAGAACAAGTAAATTAATTAAATACGTGTTGGCAACTATTTTTATATTAATTCGTAATTTTTTAATTTTAAAATCGTTTCTTCTTTTGAAAGAAAAGGTTTTCTTCCAATATCTGTAAATCCATATCCATTATCTTTAATTATTGGTTGAAAATATTGATTGTCAATTTCGATTAAAAGTCCGAAATCAATTAGGTTTGAAAATTCAGGCATATTATTTTCAATAGATTTTGGGTTACTTACAATTTCATTGTGTCCAGTTGAAGACATTGATAAAATTTCTGATACTATATCATCTTCTCCAGTTATAAATTTTTTCAGTCGAGCTTTAACGTTATTTTTATTATAAGGGATTGGTTCAGAGTCATTTGATTTTTTATATTTAATATTCTGTTTTCTAATTATACAAATAATAGCTTCGTCAGAATCATTAATTGATTCCGCTATTTCGTCTTTACATTCTAATTCGATATAACTATTTTTAAACTCAAAACTTATTCTGACGTACGCACTCCATATTTTAATTGGTGTGGAATTTTTCAGTTCATTTATTAGAACTTTATCATTATTATTAAATAGGAATTTTTTCATTCTCAAATTGTTGCGAACAATTTGATATAGTTAAAACTTAATCCAACTTATAAAACCTCTTTAGCTATTTACTAAAAAAACAAACCGTACTATTTCCCTTCTTTCCGCAACACCTGCAAGGGCGGACTGTTCAACACA
>RCNB010000994.1_pt1 | contig 18245 bp, 19 predicted proteins | sample 2041321 | NCBI WGS metagenome assembly RCNB01 (sample SAMN09708232, study PRJNA481090) | Marine sediment metagenome, whole genome shotgun sequencing project. | reverse complement strand
ATATGTTAGACGCAAATCCACTGCTGGCATAGGCATCTTTCCAGCTTGATACTATTTCATTATTTTCGATTTTCTTAAAAGCTTTTCTTAATGATTCTTGATAGCTAATCGGCTGAATACCTAAAATTTGACTCAGCTCATTATCTCTGCATACAACTTCTATTTTCATACTATCAACTAGACTCATTGCCAATCTGTATGAAGTTGAGGTTACAGACCAAACTATCATAGAGAGAAATAGAGTTGCCTTAAGAGAAATAGCTGCAAAATATATTGATAATGATATTGTGAATTCGGCTTTTGTATTTTATTATCATAAAGATAGGGAAGATTTTCGCTTTAGTTTTATTACTAAGAGTTCCGAGTTTACTAATGAGGGCCAATATATTATGACCAATTCCAATTAATAAGACATAATGAATATAATTATTGAATACGTCTAAGTTATTTGAAAATGCAATTACAACAATGGCCGCAAAAACAATTATAGACATTGGCTTGAGGAAAACGGTTAATTTTAAGGCAATCGATTCATACTTATGTCTTATTAACATACCTAAGCTAAGCGGTATCCCCAATATTAGTATAACCAATTTTACAATTTCAAAAGGCTCTAATTTGACAGATTTTAAAATTTGAGATGTAGGCTCATACAAATTACCATAGAATTGAAAATTAAACGGAGTCATAAACATTGCCATAAAGGTAGCAAATGCCGTTAAACTTACTGAAAGCGCAGTATTTCCTTTGGCCAAATGTGTCATGAAGTTAGATATATTCCCACCAGGACATGCGGCAACCATCATCATCCCTAGAGCAATACTTGGCTGTGGCTTTATGAGGACTACCAACAAAAAGGTAACAAGCGGTAATACTACAAACTGAGACAAAACGCCAACCAAAACCAATTTTGGTTGTTTTATCAGCCTCTTAAAATCTTCAATAGAAATTCCCAATGCAACACCAAACATAACAACAGCTAGTGCTATATTTAATACCCAAAGCCCATTACTATCAAAATTTATTTTAACACTGTCTAGCTCTTGCATAATCATTAAGCTACGGTAGATCCGTTTTTGACTCTTTCCTCAGGTTTCAACAAAATAACGTCTTTACCATTAACTGCTCCCATAACCAAACACTCACTCATAAAATTTGCAATTTGCTTTTTAGGAAAATTAATTGTTGCTACAATTTGCCGGTTAAGCAACTCTTCTTTGCTATACAACGTTGTAATCTGTGCTGATGACTTTTTTATTCCTAAATCACCAAAATCAATAGTTAATTGATAGGACGGATTACTAGCTTTTGGAAAATCGTTAACTTCTATTATTGTGCCAACGCGTAAATCAATTTTTGTGAAATCTTCAAAATTAATAGTATTCATATATTCTAAAATAGTAAAAAGAAACCATTGCTTAACTAATTGGTTAAATAAATCCTCTCCCAAGCAAAAAAATACTCCAAATTACGTATTGCTTGTGCTACTTAAATCCTTAATTTTAAAAAGCATAAAGAAGCACATATGTTTGGCTTATCAGATTTTCTAAATTACAAACGTTTTATAATTTTTATTGGCAGTTTACTTTCTATAAGCATGTCTCTTAATGCTCAGCTTTATGACATATATAGATATGCCGATGATAATGGTTTACCATCACGTATTGTTAGGGATGTTATACAAGATCACAACGGGTTTCTTTGGGTTGCTGGGAATAATGGTCTTTACAAGTATGATGGTCAAAAATTCTTACCATTTTATTCAAAATTAAAAGATTCAACAGGTTTAAGAGATAATAGAATTAATTCGGTTTTTGAATCTCAAGATGGTAAGATTTGGGTGGGGACACCAAAAGGGCTTCACACTTTAGAAAACGATGAGATTTCGTACTTCAAACTAAAAGAAAATCCAAACGAAAGTGAAAATTTTATAAGAAACATAATTGAAGATACGAATAACAATATTTGGGTGAACACTTACGGTGGGCTATTTATTATAGACAAACAAAGAGACCAAGTAAACTATGCATCTCATCGCGATATAAGTGATATTCCAGAAAAAAATATTACAGGGATTAGTATTAACAAAAATGATAAGGTTTGGATAACTACACCTAATAGTGTTTATATAAGTTCTGGAAAAGACGTACATGAATTTACAAAGCTCAGGCTCAATTATAAGAATGGTTTAGATAGAAACGAAACCCATATATTTAAAATAGTTGATTACAACGATAATTTTATGTTAGTTGAATCTAATAAAGGTTTACTAAAGGGCATTTTAGAAAATGATTCAGAACTCAACTTGAGTCCATTTCTTGATAAAAACAATAACCCAACTGCCCAAGAACATATTTATCACGTACTTATTGACCATGAAAAAAAAATATGGACAGCTACTTGGAAAAATAAGTTCAAAAAATATAAAATCGTAGATGGCTACCTTGAAGAGCAAGAAGTTATTAGCACTTCAGGAACTATGCTTGACATGTCGGGCAATGCAAAGTCGGTTTATGAAGACGCGCAAAATAACATTTGGATCCCTAATACCAACGGATTATACAAATTAACCAGATCAAAAAAAACAATCTTAACCTTCCCTCCTCCCTACCTTTCAGATTGCTTCACTAGTGGCTTAAGTGTATATGCAATAACTGAAGATAATGGAGGCCATTTTTGGGTTACAACACCATATAATCTATATCGTTTTAATACGTCTGATATTGTTAACGGAAACTGTCCTACAGATTATATTCATATAAAAAATGAATATCTACAACTGTCAAGAAACCTATATGTTGATAGTAAAAATAGACTTTGGATTGGGGCAAACGGTAGCTTAAGCATAACACAATTAGATGCTAATTTTAACCCTGGAGAATTTGTGCATCTTACAAAAAAAGATGGATTACCTCATAATTGGTCTTTCGATATCTTTGAAGAAGACCCTAATAATTTTTGGGTGGGGAACTATGCGGGCCTTGTAAAACTAAGCTTACCCAATGGAACATTAGACGATGTAAAAATAAAAGTATATGAATCTAATCCGTCCCAAATTGACGCATTAGTAAATTCATATTCTACAGATATAGAAAAAGATGAAAATGGCGATTTATGGATTGGCACTTTTCATGGCTTAAGCAAACTATTGTCTGAAGAAGATCAAGGTGCTTTTGCTAATTATATTAGTGAAAATGGAAATTACAATAGCCTAAGCAGCGATGCCATAAAACAAGTTTTTAAAGATAAATCCAATCGTTTATGGATTGGAACGCAAACTGGGTTGAACTTATACAATTATGAAAAAGACAATTTCTTACAACTTGGACGTCAAGAAGGTTTACCATCTGAGTATATTTTGGGCATTAATGAAGATTCTCACGGTTTTCTTTGGGTTGCTACAACTAATGGACTTATTAAAGCAATATATGATGATGACAATCAAACCTTTACAAATATTCAACATATTACAACTAGAGATGGGCTTGCAGATAATATAACCTACAGAAATGCACTCTATATTGATAAAAATGATAATGTTTTTGCTGGGAGTAGAAATGGTCTAAGCATAATAACTAATGAAAAACCCGTAAGAGCCTACTCTAATTATAATCTTGAAATCACGGCTCTGGAAAGCACAAAAAAAGATAAAACGAGATTTGAGGTTATCAAAAATATGGATGAAAATCTCAAAATTGAATTATCACATTTTGAGAATTCAATAAAAATCAATTATGCAGTTCTAGATTTTACCAACCTGGAATATAATCGCTATCGACACAAAGTATTACCTTTTAATGAAGAGTGGACTGAAACCAATAGTAGGTCAGAACTCACGTATTATAATTTAGCGCCTGGAGACTATCAATTTATTCTTGACGGGAGTAACAATCAAGAAAATTGGTCGGAAAAACCTATTACATTATATGTAACAGTACTGCCTCCTTTTTGGAAAACTAATTTGGCAATATTAATTTATATACTCATTCTTGCTGCAATTATACGTTTCTTATATCTTTTAAGACTTAAAAAACAGTTGAGAGAACTCGAACATAAAACAAAATTAGAAAATGCCTTGGTTAATGAACGGGAACAACTACGACAAGAAAATACAGCCGATTTTCATGACGAATTAGGCTCTAAAGTAACCAAGATTTCCCTGTTTCTAACACTTGCAGAGCGCCATTTGAAGGATAAAAAAGACCCTACCGAGTGGTTTATAAAAATTAGAGAAAACATTAAAGACCTTTCTGGAGGTTTTCGAGATTTACTTTGGGTGATAGATCCAAAAAAAGACAGTTTGGACGATTCTTTTTTGAGGCTAAGAGATTACGGTGAAGAATTATTTAACAATGGAAAAATACAATTCAATTCTCGTGGATATTTTAACGAATCAATATACTTAGATCCAAAGACCAAAAAACATGTTGTCATGATTTTTAAAGAAGCCATGAACAATTGCGCAAAATACTCAGATTGTGAACACGTAAATCTTATTGTAAAATCAGATAATGAATATTCAAGTTTTGAATTAACTGACGATGGGCAAGGATTTAATCTTGAAAAGAAATCAAAAGGAAGAGGTTTAAAAAATATGGAGGATCGTACTAAAAAGATTAACGCAAGACTAACTATAACATCTAACGAAAAAGGAACTTCAATAATTTTAAAAAGAATACCACATATGAGTGATAAATTTAACATAAGTTAATTGTAACTTTATGTCGCAATGAGGAACGATACCATACATATTGCAATTGTAGAAGATGATAATGAAATACGGCAAACTTTAACGCTTATTATCGACGGCACTCAGGGGTTTTCATGCAAATACTCCTTTCCAGATGGCGAATCTGCAATGGCATCAATAGCCAACTTACCAATAGACGTCGTTTTAATGGATATTGATCTTCCTGGCATATCGGGCATTGAGGTAACAAAACGCTTAAAACAGAAATGCCCAGAATTAGATTTTATCATGCTTACGGTACAATCTGATGATGATTCAATTTTTGAATCCCTTTGTGTTGGGGCGTCTGGTTATTTACTTAAAGACACTAATCCAGCAGATTTATTGGTTCATATTAAAGAGGTTTTTGATGGCGGCTCTCCCATGAGCAGTCAAATCGCCAGAAGAATATTCAACTCCTTCAGAATCATTGATAACCCACTATCAGATAGGGAAACAGAAGTTATAAGAATGCTTAGTAAAGGCATGAACTATAAAGAAGTTGCAATAGATCTTTTTTTAAGCCCACACACCGTAAAGACCCATATCAAAAATATTTATGCCAAGCTGCATGTAAATAGTCGCGCTGAAGCTATTTACAAAGCATTTAAACAAAAATTAATTTAATTTCTTCTTTTCTCCAAATTATAAATACCCCATTTAAGCGATTGACTCTAACTGTTCTAAAACAGATATTTGTGAAGTATTAATCTTTAAAAATTCATAAATGAAAACAAAGAAAATCATCAAATTATGTACTTTTTTTATTATGTTCTTTTTAGTAGCCAATACCTATAGTCAAAATATAGGCGGTATCTTAAAAAAGAAAACTGAAAAAGTAGTTGACAGAACTTTAGACAAAGGCATAGAAAAAATCGAAGGTAAAGATGGTAAGGAGAAAGATAAGGACGGTAATGTAATACCTAAGGTTGAAGACCGTGTACCTGTTAAAAATTTCTTAGGAGGTAATCTTGTTTTTTCTGACGACTTTAATAATGAAAAGCCCGGAGAATTCCCAAGCAAGTGGACGCAACTAAATGGGACTATGCAAAACTCTCAAGCTATTGCTTCAGGAAAAAAAGAAGGCGTCGTTCAGTTTATTACAAGTAGCAGAATGAAACCTACTTTTAAAAAAGATGATTATTTAGGCAACTCTTTTAAAATAGAAGGACAATTTTATTTCCATGGTAAAGGAAATGAAGCGTACACACTAAACTTAATGAATAACAATGATATTTATAAAGCCTATCAAATAACAATACGAGGTGATGGTATTGTACCTGCTGGAAGCAGCTCACAATATGCTCGAATGCCCTATAAACCATCAAATCCTGGGTGGCGCACCATTCAGTTATCGTTTAACAGAGGTATTTTAAAAGTATTGTATGATGGCTATCAATTAATAAATATTCCAGATCTTAAAAAAGGTGACAACAGCCATATTACAGAGTTTACTCATTTAGAAGTAAGTGTTTTATCCCGTGCGGGAGATTATGGAGCTATGATTAATCATATTGCAATTGGGCATAAAGGTTTACCTCTTTACAAAAAATTAGTATCAGAAGGACGTCTAGTAGTTCATGATATTTTGTTTGATGTAGATTCTTATTTTATAAAACCATCTTCTTACCCATCAATGGACAGAATTGTAAAAATGCTGGAAGACAATCAAGAAACGTCTGTTACCATTGAAGGTCATACAGATGCTAATGGAAGCAATACCTCTAATCAGAAATTATCAGAATATAGAGCTAAAGCTGTAATGAATTATATGGTTATAAAAGGCATTAAACAAAACAGATTATCAAGTGTGGGCTATGGTGAAGATCGTCCTATGGTAACAGGAGATAATGAAGAGGCTTGGTCAAAAAACAGAAGAGTAGAATTTGTGCTTAAACAATAAATTCGTAATTTGAAAGGGGATTTTATCCCCTTTCAAATTCATTAATAAATTCAAACTCATGAAAACAAAATTAACAATCATTTTGCTTGCCCTATTAGCTTTTTCATCTTGTAAAAAAAAGGCTTCTGATACGACTGTCAACGATGAAGCAGTAAGTATTGAAACCGAAGCTACACCTAAAAATCTTAAAGAATCAGAAGATTTAAAGACCTGTGATGACTTTCTAGATAATTATGAAAAATGGATGGATAATTATATTGAAATGCTTGGCAAATATAAAGACAACCCTTTAGAATTTGCAACATCCAAAGAGTATGCCACTACAATGGCCGAAGGATCTAACTGGATGATGAAATGGGTGTCAAATCACGCATCATGTGCGCAAAATAAAGCATATGCAAAGCGAATGAAAAGCATTCAAGAAAAAAGTGATGAAAAACTAAAGGAACTGGGCTTTAAAAAATAGATTAATATTTTGTTTCATCACCTATTATAATAAAATTAAAATACTAGATTATGAAACTTTCAACAATTTTAAAACCATTAGTGTTCTTCTGCTTTGTACTTTCAATGCAAAGCAATGCTCAAAACCAAATACCAAGCGAAGAGCGCGTTGAGGAGTTATTACAACAAATAGACAATTGTAAATCACTTGTTACCCAAACCGAAAACAATATTAAAAAAATGGAAGACAATCCCGGTAGTTATACCTTAGCAGAGTATAATGCCGCCAAAGAGTTTTTGGATAGGGTAAAAACCTGCCTTAATACGAGTCGTGGAGAACTAGACAGTATAAGAAAAGAATATCCTGGCTGGTTTAATTCTCCAAGTGCCACTATGCCACTAGGAAGGGGCAAAGAAGTAACACCGCGATCATTGGAAGAAGAACTGAGTGCAATAGGCAAAAAAATTAAAGCTGCTCTTAAAGCACTTGACGCTATTGATGAGCCTCATGATTAAGATTTGCTAGGGCCCTTTTAGGCAGTCACTATTCGAGTAATTTTGCCATATTGAACGTGTCAAAATAGATAAAAAATTACTCTAATTGGAATAATCAAAAAACAGAAGTTTTAAAATTCTTTTGTACCTTCAAGTCTAAAATTTTAGTATCAAATACATCATAATTATTTATGGCTAGAACCCCTTCTAACATGGTGCCCTTAGGCACAACAGCACCACATTTTGAATTATTGGATACAGTAAGTAATGCAACACTTAGTTTATCAAACCTTAAAGGAGAACATGGCACTGTGGTTATGTTTATTTGCAATCACTGCCCATTTGTAATTCATGTCAACTCTGAACTTGTTTCGATTGCCAAGGATTATGCAAAAAAAGGCATCGGCTTTATAGCTATTTCAAGTAATGACGCCATTCACTACCCGCAAGATGGCCCGGACAACATGAAGATACATGCACAAACCGAAGGTTACACTTTCCCATATTTATATGATAAAACTCAAGATATAGCAAAAGCCTATGACGCTGCCTGCACACCCGATATATATGTTTTTGATGCTAATTTAAAACTCAAATACCGAGGCCAATTGGATGATTCACGGCCAGGAAATGGAATCCCATTAACGGGTAAAGATTTATATCATGCTTTAGATTGCTTGTTATCTGAGAAGGAAAATACAGAGCCTCAAAAACCAAGCATAGGCTGTAATATTAAATGGGGAAATGATTAAAAGACTCAAGCAAGAAGATGTAAGCATTTCTAAAAAAATTCGAGATGTTTTCCAAATATCTTACGCAATTGAGGCAAAGCTACTTAATGCAAAAGAGTTTCCACCACTCAAAAGGACCATAAATGGTTTTTTAAAAAGTAATAATACATTTTATGGATATTGGAAACTAAATGAATTAGCTGGAGTAGTAGAAATAAAAAAGGAGACAAACAGTGTTTTAATCCAAAGTTTAGTTGTTAATCCAATTTTTTTTAGACAAGGTATCGCAAGTCAACTTATCAATTTTGTTTTTGACAAATTCAACTCGAAAATAATTCATGTAGAAACTGGAATAGATAATATTCCTGCCATTAAACTCTATAAAAGTTTCGGTTTTAAAGAAACCATCCAATATGATACGGATATTGGTATTAGGAAAATACGGTTTAAAAAAATTTCTCCAAGTTAATTTTGTCGATTAAAAAGAAAATACTACTCATAAATTAACTGCCAAAACCCAACATCCAACCATTTCCCAAATTTTAATCCCACTTCTTTAAAACGGGCTAGTTCTTTAAAGCCAAATTTCTCGTGAAGCTTGACACTGGCTTCGTTGGGTAAGGTTAAACCTCCAATAACGGTATGATAGTTTTGCTGTTTTATGAGTTCTAAAAGTTCTGCATACAATCGCGTTCCTATACGTTTACCACGTACTCCATTTTTAACATATACTGTAGACTCTACAGTGTGCTGGTACGCAGGTTTTTGCCTCCATTTACCTGCATAAGCATAGCCTAGAATTTCATTATCTTCTTCAAAAACAATAAAAGGAAATCCAGCATTAATAGTCGTAATTTTATCTTCAAAGGCTTTTGCTACTAAAGGAACATCATCAAATGTAACGATAGAATGCAAGACATAATAATTGTAAATATCTACAAGTTGTTTGGCATCGTCAATATGTACGTCCCTAATCATTTATATCAAACCTTCAAGTTTCAATAAATTTTCAACATGGGCATAGTGATGGTTGCTATGCCAGGCATAAATACCGATGTTCTTCTTCAGCAAAACTTCATCATTATGTTCTGGGTGAATGAAACTTTTGTTCAGGTCATCTGCGTTGAGTCCTTTTAATAGATATACCAACTTGGTATGAACGGCTTTTAGATGGTCCAGAGACATTTGTATTGGTGCTGTTTTTGCATCTGGTAATTCTGCCCAAAGTTGCTCATAATAATATTTAATCACTGGTTTGTCTTCGGTAAGTGCCCATTTAAAACGTATATAACTGTGATTGTGACTATCCGAGACATGATGTACAACTTGACGCACCGTCCAGCCATCAGGTCGATAAGGCGTATCTAATTGCTCATCGCTTAAATTCCGAACCAAATTCTCCAATCGATTAGGGAAATGCTCCAAAATCGATATCCAACTCTCTATATGATTTTTAGAAATATTATTGGGACATTCAAACTGCCCGATAGGATATCTCAGTGTTTTGAGTTCTTGTTCTGTCATACTTCAAAAATAAAAAAAGCACTTCAATTGAAGTGCTAGATTATTAAATATTATATACTCAGTCTTTAGTTATGTTTTTTATTATATGCATCAACAAAACGCTTAGCCCTCTTGTTATCACTATTATGTTCGAATGCTTTTTTATAATTATTAAACGCTTGCAAACTATCGCCGTTTTTTAAATACGCATCACCCAAACTGTCATAAACATTCGCGCTTTTAGGATATAAAGCGACATTCATTTCTAATACATCAATAGCATTTTCATATTCATCTTTACGCAATAATGTATATCCAAGGTTGTTTAAATCACCTTCATCTATTACAACACTTGTAGAATCTTTAGCTCTAATCTCTAAATAACCTTCAAGAGCTTTATCGTAATCTTTATTTTCCAAATGCATACTTGGTGTTGTGAAATTGTCATCAACTTTTAAATAATCATAAGTGATTACATCAGGATTGTCTTCGGATACAATGGATAAATAGTGCTCTTTTGTTTCTGGATGCTGAACGAAATGCATTTTCTTATAAAAATCCACAACAAAAAAAGTATTTTTATCTACAACAACGGGTTCGATGATTTTCACTCCTCCCCAATTTAAAAACAACTTCTTATTGTCATAATACACATCAATCACATCATTTTGATTAAATAAATAACGTCCGGAAGTTTGTTGCATATATTCTGCTGTATAGTCCCCGCTTTTTGAGCAACTTGGAACAATAATTATAAGGAATAAAGAAAATAGTAAGGATTTAGTCTTCATTTTGATTGGATTGGTTGGAAAATAAATAATGAGCAAAAAAAAGTCTCATTATAAATGAGACGATTTTTTTTGAAATATGTTACTTAATTGTATTTAAAATCAATTTAATTATTTAACATCCATTAATTCAACATCAAAAACCAAAGTTGCATCTGGTGGAATAACACCTCCAGCACCAGCACTTCCATAAGCCAAATCACTAGGGATTACAAAACGTGCTTTATCACCAACTTTTAGTAAACCTACACCTTCATCCCAACCTGGGATTACTTGACCAATACCCAAAGCAAAATCTATGGGTTGGTTACGTTTGTAAGATGAGTCAAATACAGTACCATCAGGCAGTTGCCCTTTATAATGGACTGATACTGTTTTTCCTTTTTCAGCTTTAATACCACTTCCTTCTTGAAGAATTTGATAACGTAATCCGCTATTTGTTTTATTAAAACCTGTGGCAAGTTTATCAAGTTCAGCATCAGCTTTTGCTTTTGCTTCTGCTAATTTTGTTTCTCTAGAACCTTCAAAACTTCTAAACGCTTCTACCGCATTATATGCTTCAGCTCCTGCTCCAACTCTTATAATTTCTAAACTTTCAATAAGGTCTCCTTGTGCTATGACATCAACTATACCCTGTCCTTCCTGAACTTTACCAAAAACAGTATGTTTACCATCTAGCCAACCGGTTTCAATATGTGTTATGAAAAACTGACTTCCATTGGTTCCTGGACCAGCATTAGCCATGGATAATACGCCCGGGCCATCGTGTTTTAGGTCTGGGTGAATCTCATCATCAAATTGGTAACCAGGGTTTCCTGTACCTGTCCCTTGAGGACAACCTCCTTGAACCATAAAATCAGGAATTACCCTATGGAATTTTAATCCATCGTAATATGGATTTCCTTGAGGTTTTACAGAATTTTCTAAATTCCCTTCTGCCAAAGCCACGAAATTACCAACTGTTCCTGGTGTTTTTTGATATTCTAAAGCGACTACTATTGCGCCTTTACTCGTATTAAATTTTGCGTATAAACCGTCTTGCATTGTATCAATTTTTAAGAAAGAGCAAAGATATGAATTGATTTACTAATTATGATTAGTGATTTACGATTTTTATAAATTTTCATAAAGAGGCTCATCGTAATTATAAGTTTATTAGTTTTACTCAAATTTTAATTGAATGAACTTTTCTATAGACAAACTCTTAGCCGCATTTGGAAACAAGCGTGCTACGGAAGGTACAAATATTGATAATGATACCGAAGATATTATAAACTCAATTGAGGTTAAAGCCTTTGCTATTTCTGAACAAAATGTAATGTATACTTCTATTAATGAACTCGGAGGTTATTACTATTTAAAAACTATAGTTATTGGCTCATTTAAAATAAAAACAATGAAAGGGGCTACTCTTATTGCAAAAAGTGATGATTTTGAATTGGAATTACCAACAGAAATGGATGAATTTGAGTCAGATCATTCTAACATATCAAAAAGATACATTACAACAATTGATTTTCAGATTCAAGAAGAAGATGTTCCAAAATTAGATTCTTCACTGCTTAACTCTGTTACGTTAAAAGCAAAGAAAAAAGAAATTACATTTAAAGTTCAAAAAGAATAATTTTTATTTCAATATTTGAAACTTAAAGTATTGTTAACCGTTTTTAATTAGCAACTTCACTAATAAACTTAATACGGTAGAGACGTAATTCATCATCGTCATAATCGCCGTCAAACTCCTCAATGGCATCATCTATCTTATCGGTTTCAGACTCCATAAAATAATCATGAATCTCTTCCTGCTGGTCTTCGTCCAGAACATCATTTACCCAATAATCAATATTCAATTTAGTACCTGAATAGACAATAGCTTCCATTGCCTTTACAAAGTCGACCATTATCATCCCTTTAGCAGAAGCTATATCATCTAGTGGTAATTTCCTATCAATATTTTGAATGATGTACAGTTTTAATGCCGAATTTGAGCCTGTAGATTTAACGACCATATCTTCTGGTCTAATAATCTCATTGTCCTCTACATATTGCTCGATAAGCGCTACAAAGTCTTTACCATATTTCTTAGCTTTGCCTTCTCCTACTCCGTGCACATTAGAAAGTTCTTCTAAGGATATGGGGTACTTAAGTGCCATATCTTCTAATGAAGGGTCTTGAAAAATAACAAAAGGTGGAACCCCTAACTTTTTAGCATTTCGTTTACGCAGATCGAGTAACATTTTCATTAAGTTCTCATCGGCTGCGGCTCCTCCTCCTTTTGAAGCTGTAATAATACTATCATCATTAGTCTCATCAAATATATGGTCCTCTGTCATCATAAATGATTTTGGAGCATTTAAAAAGGCCTTGCCTGCTTCAGTAACTTTCAAGACACCATAGGTTTCAATATCTTTTCGTAACAAGCCCCCAACTAAAACCTGACGTATAAGTGCCATCCAAAATTTATCTGTATGACTCTTACCTTTACCAAAAAAAGGTTGGGTATCCGTTTTATGCGACTTTATAAGCGCATTTTCTTTACCAATAATAACATTGACCAAGTCCTTACTTTTATATTTTTCGTTTGTTTTAGAAACCACATCTATTAAAATTCCCACTTCATCCTGAGCTTCATTTTGCTTTTTAGGGTTTCGCATATTATCATCTAAATCTCCGCCATCACCAGTTGCATTGTCAAACTCTTCACCAAAATAATGTAAAATGAATTTTCGTCTTGAAATAGAGGTTTCCGCAAAAGCAACTACTTCCTGTAACAATGCATGACCAATTTCTTGCTCGGCAACTGGTTTTCCTGACATGAATTTTTCTAACTTTTCAATATCCTTATAAGCATAATATGCCAAACAATGACCTTCTCCTCCATCACGACCAGCTCTACCTGTTTCTTGGTAATAACTTTCTATGCTTTTAGGAATATCGTGGTGTACTACAAAACGAACATCGGGTTTATCAATACCCATACCAAATGCAATAGTAGCAACAACCACATCGGTATCTTCCATTAAAAACATATCTTGATGTTTCGCTCTAGTTTTAGCATCTAAACCAGCATGATAAGGCACTGCTTTAATACCATTGACTTGAAGTACTTGAGACAATTCTTCAACCCGCTTTCTGCTCAAACAATAAACTATACCTGATTTGCCTTGATTTTGTTTTACGAAGCGAATAATATCGGCATCAACATTTTTTGTTTTAGGACGTACCTCATAAAACAAGTTTGGTCTGTTAAAAGAAGCTTTAAACGTTTTGGCTTCAGTAATTCCAAGGTTCTTTAAAATATCTTCCTGTACCTTAGGTGTAGCCGTTGCTGTTAAGCCAATCATAGGGATATTGTCCCCAATACGTTTTATTATATGTCTTAAATTTCTATATTCTGGTCTAAAATCATGTCCCCACTCACTGATACAATGAGCTTCATCTATTGCCATAAAAGAAATTTCCTGTGCTCTTAGAAACTCAACATTCTCTTCCTTGGTCAACGATTCAGGGGCCACATAGAGCAATTTAGTAATACCATTGCTTATATCTGCCTTTACCTGTTTTACTTCTGTTTTATTTAATGATGAATTAAGAACATGCGCAATACCATCTTCTTTAGAAATCCCTCTCATGGCATCCACTTGATTCTTCATCAATGCAATTAATGGAGACACAACAATAGCGGTTCCCTCCTTCATCAATGCAGGTAGTTGATAACAAAGTGATTTTCCACCACCAGTTGGCATAATCACGAAGGTACTATTACCAGCAACTACGTTTTTTATAACGTCTTCTTGAAGCCCTTTAAATGCACTAAAACCAAAAAACTTTTTTAACGCTAGGTGCAATTCATTTTCATCAATACCCATCAATCCCTCAATTTGTATAAATTCTATTAATCAAAATTAAATAAAAGAGTGTCCAAATATTCAAATTATACTCTATTTAGCAAACTCTCATAATTTTTTTTCGTTTTTTTGTAGTAGGTTTAAAACAATATAAATTTAATTGATTTTAAACTAAATTTAAAGATAGTAAAATCTTTAAAATACATCATGCCAAAAAATTATAAATTTTGAACACTTCTGATTCAATTCTTAAGATAGCAAGAGAGACCATAAATATAGAAAGTGATGCTATTTCAAACCTCGCCAATTTATTAGATGAAGGCTTTTCAAATACTGTCAAGCTTATATTAAATTCAAAAGGGAGAGTGATTATTACTGGAATTGGAAAAAGCGCCATAATAGCTAATAAAATTGTCGCAACTTTAAATTCTACTGGCACGCCATCGGTGTTTATGCACGCAGCGGATGCTATTCATGGTGACCTTGGACTTATACTTAAAGATGACGTGGTTATCTGTATTTCAAAAAGTGGAAATACTCCAGAAATAAAAGTATTGGTGCCATTAATAAAAAACGGGCCAAATAAGATGATTGCAATTACAGGTAATAAAGAGTCTTTCTTGGGTCAAAACGCTGATTATGTCCTTAACGCCTACGTTGAAAAAGAGGCCTGCCCTAATAACTTGGCACCAACCACTAGTACAACAGCACAATTGGTAATTGGCGATGCTTTATCTGTATGTTTATTAGAATTAAGGGGGTTTTCAAGTAATGATTTTGCAAAATATCATCCAGGTGGTGCTTTAGGAAAAAAATTATATTTACGAGTAAATGATTTGTCATCCGTAAACCAAAAACCTTCGGTTGCAATTGATACTAATATTAAAGACATCATTATAGAGATTACCGAAAAAATGCTTGGAGTTACTGCCGTAGTTGAAAATAAAAAAGTAATTGGGATAATCACAGATGGTGATTTAAGACGTATGCTTAGTAAAACTGATGATTTTTCTAATCTTACTGCAAAGGACATAATGGGAACAAACCCAAAACTTATAAATGCCGATGCCATGGCTGTAGATGCTATGGAACTTATGGAAACAAATGGTATTTCACAATTATTGGTTGAAGACAATGGTAATTATGCTGGCGTTGTACATTTACACGATTTAATAAAAGAAGGTATTATATAATGGCTAAAAAAAATATCAATGAGATGTCTTTTCTAGATCATCTTGAAGATTTAAGATGGCATTTAATAAGAGCGACATCGGCTATAATGATAGTTGCTACTATTGCTTTTATTTTTAGTCGATCAATTTTTAAACTTATTATTTTTGCGCCTATAGAAATGAGTTTCCCTACATATAAACTTTTATGTAAAGCTGGCCAGTTTATTAATGTAGATTCTACTTTTTGTGGAGAATCATTACCAATGATAATTCAAAATAGGACTATGGCTGGACAGTTCTCGGCCGATATATGGACCTCGATACTTGCAGGATTTATAATTGCTTTTCCTTATGTGATTTATCAGTTCTGGAAATTTATTAGCCCAGGAATGCAAACAAATGAACGTAAGCATTCACGAGGTTTTATAATTATCTCATCCTTTTTATTTTTTCTAGGCGTACTCTTTGGCTATTACATTGTAACGCCTTTGTCTTTGAACTTTTTGGCGAATTACAGTATTTCAGATGTGGTAGACAACCAAATAGATATAAGCTCATACATTGCCTTAGTGAGATCAGCTGCTTTAGCTTCTGGTTTGGTATTTGAATTGCCAATTATTATCTATTTTTTAACAAAAATTGGCTTAGTGACCCCTGAATTTTTAAGGAAATACCGTAAATATGCATTGGTCATTGTTTTGATTTTATCTGCTATAATTACACCTCCAGATATTGCAAGTCAAATAATTGTGGCTATCCCAATTTTAATATTATATCAAGTAAGTATCTATATCTCTAAGGTTGTAATCAAAAATCAAAAGAAAAAGGAAAAGCAACATGCCTAATTTCCCTAAAACCTATATATAATGAGTATAGTTAAAGAATTTAACGAGTATCGTGAACGGATGAACGACAACATTCTTGCCGATAACAACAAAATAATAAAACGCATATTTAATCTGGACACCAATGCCTATCAAGCTGGAGCTTTAGATGTAAAAACATAAGAGCTTCTAGGTCTCGTGACATCAGCTGTTTTACGTTATGATGATTGTATAAAATATCATTTAGAAAATTGCCACAAGGTAAGGATTAACAAAAGAACAAGTTGTAGAACCCTTGAGTATAGCAACCTTAGTTGATGGCACTATTGTAACCCCACATTTACGTGGTGCATACGAATATTGGGATGCCTTGGAAAAGCAAGGTTAAATTATTTATAAAATAAACTGCGCTAAGATTATAGTCTATATGATTTTACTATTTTTAGCGTTCATTAAACACATATGATTTTAAGAGCCAAAAATTTAATGAAGTCCTATAGCGGACGAAAAGTTGTAAAAGATGTTTCTCTTGAGGTTAATCAAGGGGAAATAGTTGGATTATTGGGTCCAAATGGTGCGGGGAAAACTACTTGTTTTTACATGATTGTTGGACTTATAAAACCTAATGGCGGAACAATTTATTTAGATAATACGGAAATTACCAAATACCCAATGTACAAACGCGCACAAAACGGAATTGGTTATTTAGCTCAAGAAGCTTCTGTATTTAGAAAATTAAGTATAGAAGACAATATTTTAAGTGTCCTACAATTAACGAGTTTATCTAAAACTGAACAGGTAGATAAGATGGAATCTCTAATTGAAGAGTTTGGGTTAGGGCATATTCGTAAAAGTAGAGGAGACCTATTATCTGGTGGAGAACGCAGACGTACCGAAATTGCTCGTGCTCTTGCTACGGATCCAAGTTTTATACTCTTGGATGAACCTTTCGCGGGTGTTGACCCTGTAGCTGTTGAGGATATCCAACGCATTATTGCAAAGCTTACCAAAAAGAACATTGGTATTTTAATTACAGATCACAACGTACAAGAAACCCTTGCTATTACTGACAGGACTTACTTAATGTTTGAAGGCAGCATTCTTAAAGCTGGAGTCCCTGAAGAATTAGCGGCGGATGAAATGGTCCGTAAAGTGTATCTAGGACAAAACTTTGAGTTACGTAAAAAGAAGTTGGAATTTTAGACGCTAAGCCTCAATTTAATATTTCTCAATTTCATCTTCAACGTGCTATTTTAATAATAAACTTAACCAACTTAAAGCATAAGAGTGCCAAAACCCCCACGCCTAAACCAACAACAAAATCCCTCAAAACACCAGGCCAAGATTCCAAAAAGTGGTGCAAGTATTCTATATTATGAATAAAAATGCCCCCTGCTACCAATAAAAGTGCAATTGTACCAATTACAGAAAGGGCTTTGATAATTAATGGTAATGCATTAACCAACATTTTTCCAATAAAGCTTAGCACATTTTTTTTACCATTACTCATTCGCACTAATCGCAAACCTAAATCATCCATTCTAACAATAACAGCAACAATACCGTACACGCCAACGGTAGCTATAATAGCGACAATGCTAACCACCAATATTTGAAACAAAAGTGGTTTCTCCACAACAGTTCCTAATGCAATAATGACAATTTCTATTGAGAGAATAAAATCAGTTAGAATAGCAGATTTTATTTTCTTTTTCTCCAATTCTAAAATAGAAATTTCAGATAAATCTTGATCTTCATCAGCGTACGAATCATGATTATGTGGAACTAAATATTCATATATTTTCTCT
>RCNB010000993.1_pt1 | contig 18249 bp, 16 predicted proteins | sample 2041321 | NCBI WGS metagenome assembly RCNB01 (sample SAMN09708232, study PRJNA481090) | Marine sediment metagenome, whole genome shotgun sequencing project. | reverse complement strand
ATGTTTTAATCTTGTCTCGGGACATAGAAACCTTTACTTCTGAGATGACAGCATTAGGCGCTTCATTTTATCCACCTGATTTTGAGTATACTGGTTTAATTCTTCGAAATGATGGAGACGAAGTCATGCTCTTAGATCCAGATGGCGGTCTTAAAGATGCATGTGTTTGGGGTGATGTAACACTCTCAGGCCATACATCATGGACAGGCACAATGACAGAAGATATGTCATTACATAGAGATCCTGCAAACAAAGATACAGATGATTGTTCAGTCGACTTTACTGCAGATGCACCTGCTCCAGGATATGTTACCATTGAAATAACTACGCTACCATGGCCAGGATTCCTTATAATAGGAACAATATTCGCAATATCAATAACTTCAGTATTTATCAGAAAATATTCAAAGAAATAAACAGTTAACGGATGAAAGTAATTTCATCCACAACTTCTCTTTTTTTTAATTAATAATCGATTAATACCTAATTAGTTAAATATAATCAAAACGAAATATTCATTGTAATTCAGAATTTTGCTGAGTTACGGTGAAATTATTTGGCTAAAGAATTGGTCTTCCGGTTACCATCAGATTCCGCTGTGGAATCTCTTATTGATAGATTAGAAGAAAAGGTAGAGCTACGAGAAGCCACCCAAAATGATTCTTTAAGATACAGTTTTCGCAATAAGGATCGTTCTTTTGAGTTGCAAGTTTTTCCAATGAAGGAAGGTGAACTCAGCGAAATTATTGTGAAAACGACAAGCGACCAACTAGAAGATCTTTCCAAAGAAATCTTTGGTAAACCAATAAGAGAGTCAAATTCAGATGCTTCTTTTTTGGATGTTACCGAGTTTATCGCAGAATTACCTCGAGACACGGAAACAGATGAAGTTTTCCTTTTAGTAAAAGAAAAATTTGATATCAATGATGAAAAACTAACGTTTTATACATCGATGATTCTCAAAAAAGCTTCACAGGAATCTGCACGAGACTATCTTAAACAAGCAGCAATGAGATTATCATAAAGGTTTACAGAGACATTTCTTCATTTTCATTTCAAAGAAATTATGTGTATGAGCAGGTTTTATTTGCCAGACTGTATCTGCACCTCTTCCTGTTCCCCCGACTGCTAAAACATCTTTATCTAATGGAATTAATCCTGCATCTGCAGCCATGAGAACAATTTCTGCACAAACTTTTGTTCCTTGACCAAAGGTTCGATAGACTTCTGCTATCAATTCTGCAATTTGCCAAGTGTTATGCTTCTTTCTAATGGCACGATCGACCCCAGCAAAAGCATGAGTTGTTGTTAGAACGGTTAATTCTTTGCTCTTTAACAATTCCAGTAACTCTTCATCCATTTCTTGCTCACCTGGTTTTAGGAATCCGCAAGAATGAGTGATGACCACTAGTTTGCTTAAATCTTCGAAAATATCTAAAGCTTCAACAGCTGTTGCTCCTTTTGTTGTAGCAATAATTATTTTTGGAATATCATACTCTTCGGCGTACTCGTATGCTAATTTGAGTGCTTTCGTAGTATTTACTTTCCCTTTTTCTTTAAAATAAACGATAGTATCTACTTCAGACATTTTTATCAACAAAATTCTTCTGTACTCACGTATGAGTTGGTATTACTTAAGTGCTAACTTAAAAAAAGATTACTATTAAGCATTAGTGGTACCTATCTGGTTTAGTTACGATTTTGAATCCTAATTTTTTTATTATTTTGAAAAACTTCATTGTATCCTTTTCTTTTAATTTAAACAGATGAGTTTTACATTTACAATCTGACGAACCAAAATTTTTCACCTGAATCAGTTCATCTTCTGCATAGGAATTTTGTATTTTTTGTGCTATTTCACATTCAATTTTCTCTTCACTTTCTAATTCACCCGCACCAATGATCTTGGTTGAGTCTGCCATTAGAAAATAATCTATATGCCAGTGAATTTTTTTGTCCTTTCTAAAATGTCTCCAAAGACGACTTCCTAATCCTCCAGGACCTAATGCAGAACCAATATAGATGTAATAGCTATTCGAGAATGCGATATCCCCTAAAGAACCAATTCGTATAGTATTCTTTTCAGTATTAAAAATAATCAAAACATATGTGCCTTTCTTTTTAGAAAAATGAGATGGGATTGAATGTTTGCTATTCATTCCCAGATTCTCCTTGGTGTTTCGAATAAGAATTCGCAACCATCTTTGCGAACTACAACATCATCTTCTATTCTTACACCAAATTCTCCTTCGATATAAATTCCAGGTTCTATTGTATGACACATACCTGCTTTCAACACGAGTTTATTTCCTGTAACCATGTATGGTCGTTCATGTACTTCCATGCCAATACCGTGGCCTAATCTATGAGTAAAGTATTTTCCATAGCCATCTTTTGTTATCACATCACGTGCTGCTTTATCAACATCTTCTGCAATCGTTCCTTCTTTTGATTTAGCAAAAGCGGCTCTATTTGCACGGTATACACTATCGTAGATTTTCAGAAATTTGTCACTAGGTTCACCAATAACTGAAGTTATAGTAATGTCGCCCATATATCCTTCATAAACTGGTCCAGCGTCGATTAGTATTACATCATTCTTTTCAATTTTGCGTTCCGATGGTCCAGCATGTGGCAAAGCAGTATTTGGTCCAGATTGCACAGTAGCAAAGCTTGGTTTTCCACTATCTTTAGCCAATTTTTCATTTACAATCTTAGCAACATCAAGCTCAGTCATATCAGGTGTTGCTTCACCAATAGAAGCGATTATTGCTTCTGAAGCAATTTGTGTTGCTTTTTGCATTAATTTAATTTCGCCATCAGATTTTACCAGTCTAGCAATCTGGACAATCTTAGACGAATCTACATAATTTGCATCTGGTAGATTTTTCTTTACTCTCAGAAACCATTCAAACCATAATTTACTATCGAGAGCTATCTGTTTTTTATCCAAATCAATTTCTCTTAAGATATCTCCGAGCATCTTAAATGGATCTTGATCTTCTTCCCAAGTTCGTACTGATCCTGATTGAATGCTTTTTGACATTCTGTTTGCTTCAAAACTTGGGCAGATAAAAATCGGTTCTCCTTCTTGTGGAATTATTGCTGCTGTCAACCGTTCACTTTGATGTGCATTTAGCCCAACACTGTAAAACATATCCACACCAGGAACTAATATTAACCCTTCAGATCCACTTTCTTTCATTAATTTTCGTAATCGTTCTTGTCTTTCTTTAATCATGCAAATTGCTCCATATACTATTAATTAAAATGAATTGAAATAAAGATTACTAACAAATAAGCAACTAGTCTTTTTTTATTTTGCTGTGTTTATTGCTTCAGTAATAAGAGTCAGGAAATCATTTGTTAGTTTGTTCTCTTCTGTTAGAGCATTCTTATAGGTAAAACCGGATCTATGCTTGTGACCACCACCACCAAATACAGCTGCAACAGCAGCTACATCGGTATTCTCACTTCGCAATCCAATTCGAAAATTAGTTGTATCTATTGCTAAGATAATGTCTTCTTCTCTTATTTCTGAAAGATACTTGGTCATTTTGCCTCGAGGTAATAATGCAGAAGAAGCAACTACTATGCTTTTACCATTATCCATTTGAATTATCTCGAGACTATTTTTAATTCGGTCTCGTTCAGCTTCAAACATTTTGTATGCTTCCAAGTATTCTTCCATTATCTTACTATCTTCGAAATCTCCTGCAATGAACATATCACGAACTCTGAACAAATCCTTCATAGAACTTCGATAATAATCAATTAATATGTAGAAAATATTGGCTAATCTATCTTCGATATCATAATCGCCATTGTGACCTATTTGAGCTATTTTTTTAGAAATTTCATCATTTGGCATAAACCGTTTCTGTACTAAAACTGCGGCACTAACTTTCGTATCATATACAAATTCATCAACTGCAGCAACCACTTTTTCATGTAATTCAGGGGTTGTTTTATGATGATCTATCCAGATTTTTCTTGCTTTCAAATTCTTTAGTGGTTCGATAATATGCTTAATTATTCTACTATTAAGACCAATATCACTAATTATGAGGACATCAGGTTTTTCTGCAATGGCTTTTTCGAATGTTTCTATAAAATTGTAGTAATCAGCCAAGTAACCAATTGGTTCAATTTTCAATTCTCGAAAATACCTAAAGATGATTGCTTGTGAACCCAGACCATCCGGATCGATCTGATGCGAGATAGATACAACTTTTAGTTTCGCCATAAAGATTCTTGGGACAATTTGTTGTTTAAAAGTATCTATATATTACCAAAAAAAATGCTTTACCTTTTCTTCTTTTACACGAAAAGTACTTTTTGTTTTCAATAAACATTCTAGCACAATAATTTATATAGTAAAACTCATCGTCCCCAAAATAAGAATACCAGATAATCTCTATTGTTGTTGATTATTTTAGTAGATTTACTTAATATCAACTCAAGGTGAGGATACATATGAATATAATTCGTACTAGTGTAAACGGACTCAGTACTCTTGGTGCTTTTGGTGTTGCTACAGATAGATTTGCCATTATTTCCGAATCATGGCCAGAGAAATCAGTAGAGGCCATTGGAAAAGCTCTTGAGGTACCAGTAATTAAAACAAATATTGCAGATACAGCACTAGTGGGTATTTTATCAGCAGCAAATTCAAATGGGATTATTTTACCACGTATTGCTAACGATCGAGACATCAACAATATAAAAGAGGGTTTGGAAGACGATATCAAAATTGGTATTGTCTCGAGCAATATCACTTGTTTAGGTAATTGTATCCTAGCAAACAAAAATTGTGCTATTGTTCACGAGAAACTCGAAGCAAAAACTATCTCAATAATTAAAGATGCTCTTGATGTTGATGTAGAAAAAGGAAACATAATTAGATCACCTCTTGTTGGATCACATGCATACGCTACTGATCGCGGAGTAGTTTCTCACCCATTAACAACAGAAATGGAATTAGGTTGGTTAAGTGAAACAATGGGTGTGCCTGCAAATGTTGGCACAATTAATCGTGGTACTCCATATGTCAGTGTTGGTTTCTTTGCCAATTCAAAAGGAGCAGTTGCAGGTAAAAATACAACCGGTCCAGAGCTCCAAAGACTCTATCAAACACTACGAGGAATGTAATAATTATTAATCATCACATACAAAAATAATAAAAATGGTATGAAAAGTTCTTTTGAATGAAACTAAAATAGTAGAAGGTTAAAAAAAATGGCAAAAGAAGTACAAGTAAAAAATTATCGAGTTGTTTTATTGAAAAAACCATTGCATACAAAAGTAAAGATAGAAACTGATGTAAGAGCAACAAGCAAAGATAATGCTTTAGAAAAAGCTCTCTCTTTAATTGGTAGCAAACATCGTCTTACTCGACAACAACTCACTGTAAAGGTTATCAAAGAGATTGATGAAGTGGATATCAAAAATCCAATCTTATCTGAAATTGCTACTAATGATGAAGTAAAAATTCATTAATTAGCGAAAGAGTACTAAGTAGTTACTGAAGGTGTAGAAATGAGTGATCAATTAAAGCAAGAATATCAAAGAGTAACACAAACTCTACAATACTTTGAGAATTATAGCAAAGAAATCCAAAGTCAAGTTGAAGTTCTAAATAATTATTTATTAGATATTCAAAGATCTAAAGCAACTCTCTCAAATGTTAAAATTGAAGAAAACATGGATGAAACGCTAATTAGTCTTGGTAGCGGAGTAATGATGAAAGCAAAGCCATTAGAATCCGATAAAGTCTATTATAATGTTGGAGCAGGCGTCATTGTTACGAAAAAGATTGATGAAGCAATTGATGATTTGGATTCACGAGTTGAAGAAATTCAAACAAAAATGTCTGGTCTAACAGATCAACTACAACAAGTTTACCAACAAATACAACAATTAGAACAACAAGGTCAAGCAATTGTTATGCAACTCCAAGGCGGCGGAAAAGACGCACAATACGATCCTAGTTTAATCAGTTAAATTACATTCTAGAGAAGTCTCTACTTCTCTTTTTCAATTCATTTGTAATAGTTTAAGTAACGTTTAGAATTATATCTCCAGTAGGAAAAATATGTTATTGAAGTGATTTTCTTGTTTAAAAAATTAAAAACCGGTCTTGGTTCAGCTGTTGAGAAATTAACACAAAAAGAACTTACAGAAAAAAATCTTGAGAAACCATTATACGAATTGCAATTAGCATTAATAGCTAATAATGTAGCAGTACCTATTGCTGAATTAATTACAAAAGATGTTGAAAAGGCCTTAAAAAATACAAAAGTAAGCAGATTAACCACTCGTAAAAAAATAACTTTTCAAGCACTAAGAAAATCGATTATTGACATTCTCGATATGGCTGAGGAAGATATTGATATACTTGAGATAATAAAAGAAAACAAGAAAAACGACGAAACGACTATTTTAGCTATTTTTGGTCCAAATGGAGCTGGAAAAACAACAACCATTGCTAAATTAACTCAATACCTTATTGACAATAAGATTTCAGTAGTTATTGGTGCAGGAGATACTTTTAGAGCAGGGGCTATAGATCAAATTAGTAAGCATTGTAAAAAATTAGGAGTAAGAATCATCAAGCAAGATTATGGTTCTGATCCCGCTGCAGTAATTTACGATACGATACAACATGCTCGTGCTAAAAAAATAGATGTTGTAATAGCAGATACTGCCGGAAGATTACAAACAAACAAGAACTTGATGAGGGAATTAGAAAAGATTGTTCGAGTAGCCGACCCCGATTTGAATATCTTCGTTGCAGATGCATTAACAGGAAACGATGCAGCAATGCAAGCAAGCGAATACGAGCGAATGATCGGAATAGATGCTAGCATCCTCACAAAAGTTGATGCCGATCCAAAAGGTGGAGCAGCTTTATCAGTTGTTTACGCAACAAAAGCACCTATCATCTTTATTGGAGTCGGACAAAAGTACTCTGATTTCAAACCATTTGATTCCCAATGGTTCGCAGATTCAATTATTCCTGAGAAATGATAGTTTCTAAGGAATCAGTTTTTTATTTCTTAATACAATCTGTACTTTGATTGTTATGTCTGTGAATAAAATAAATCAACTTACAAAAGATCCAAAATTAACTCCAAGAGTAGCACTACTCTACTCTCAGTTGGTAGAAGTACGAAAAAATTTGTTGAAAATGATCAAGGGAATAGATGATTCTGTTTTAGATTACACTCCAGATAAACGTAAAGTAGAAACAATAGGTACTCTACTTTTGCATATTGCTGGTGTTGAATGGTCATGGTTAATTAGTGATTTAGAAGAAAGAGAATTTTCATTTAAAAAATGGCAGAAAGCATTTCCATTAAGAAAAGGAGTAGACCAACCACAGCTTGTTGGGAAGGGCTTAACTTTTTATCTTGATAAATTGGATGAAGTACGAAAAGAAGTCTATGATAAAATGAAAGAATTAACAGATGAAGATTTAGACACTATTGTTAAACCTGAAGATTATGAGTTTACAATTGAATGGATACTCTATCATGTAATTGAACACGAAGCAATGCATTTAGGGCAAATTTCTTTACTTAAACGATTACATAAAATAAAAAATAAATGAAGTGATAATTAGTCACTTCAACCAATTAATTTTTGTAATTTGATCAAGTCTTTTACTGGAGCTTTCACTTTGACTAATTTCTTCCTAAAAGCCTTTAATGCATCTAATTCTCCACGCATCATCCCAACAAAAGCAGAACCGGATACTACATAGGAGATATCAGGTTTGTCAATTTTGCCTTTATTTAATGCCCCAGGTACACCATCTTTTAGAGTGAAGTGATAATATTCATCTAAATCTGTGAAATAGTAAAGGAACGTTTTATTCCATTTTCTGAAGGCTTTAATATTATCTTCTCGAGTGAATTTTGCTTTTGTTTCTTCTAAAACTTCTATCACCGTAGCTCTATTACTAGTAACGGATTCATCGACTAATGGTTCATCATCGTCCTCATCTAGATCCTTTGGGGTAATTTTACATTGATCAGGTGGGAGAATTGGTAAACATACATCGCGTTCATCCTCGATTAGTTCTATCACATCAACTTTACAATGATGATGACATTGCCCACAACCAACACACAACTCATCTGTGATCTCTGGTAATTCATTTTCATTGAGTTTTATAGCACTTGTTGGGCAGAATTTTACACATTCACCACAACTTGTACAATTATCAATATTAGCGATAGTTGCTCTATAATATGATTTTAGCATGTAAGGAAGGTATCCTCTGTTGTAATTACCTAATATTCCACAACAATCCCAACAACAGTTACAGAAAATATCTATTGGATACTTTGCTTGAAAGTCCTTCAATGGAATAATTCTCGTTGCTTGATGAATAGCGCCTTTATCTTGATAGTCTTTGATCATTGCTATTGCTTCACTTTTGGTAACTTGTCTAGCTATTCCTTGTTTGATAACATGTTCTGCACCTGGTCCTATTGAAATACAGGTTTCCATTGGTAGTTCAGTTCTACAATGATCCCCTATGAGTTCTTTTTCAAATCTACAGAAACAGTGACCTGCAGCGATGATTTCATCTTCATCAAGACTATCAAATATTGCACTCACACTTTTTGTAGCAAAAACACGGTTTTCATTTTCAGGTAATTTCACATCTACCTTTAATGTTGCAGTTGGAGGATTAGCAGATAATACCTTAATATGTGCTCCAACATCGCGCAATGATTGAGTAACAAGTTCTGGATCTCCAGATTTGTAGGCAGATTCAAACAACTCTTCAATTCGTTTAGCGAAAATTCTTGTATCTTCTCTATCTTCTCCTCTCATAAGATACAATTCAAACCAACCGGGAAAAATGGTCATTATATGATAAACATCATTTCCTTGTTTGTCTTTTATTATTGCTACTTGTCCTTTGTAAACTAGATTATCTAAAATTCTCTTGATATCCTTTTCCTGGAAGCAGGTATTCTTTACTAATTGCTCAAAAGAGTGGTTCCCACCACCCATTTCTAACAAGAAATCAAATTCTTCAGGAGTCATAGCAATGTCAAAAGCATAATAAAGATCATCAGTGAATTGCATTGGATGAATGGAAGATTCATTCATAATATCTGCAACTTTAATGATTTTGCTTTTCGGTGTTCTCCAAATTTTACCTTGAGAATCAACTTTTCCCTCTTTATTTTTATCTGATATAACATCATGATCCATACTAACTCACCATTTGAAATACCATTTAAGAAAGAGAATCCAGATCTGTTTGCTGAACTAATCTAGATTAGATGTTTCGAGATTGATTCTAATATCATTATCTCTATAGTTGAAATTCTTTCTTATCGTTGGTAATAGATTGATATTGATAGTAATTATATGAGAGAATCATTTATTATTCCAAATTAAATAGTTTTCCTAAAAACAAATTTGTGTATAGGTGAATTGTTATGCCAGTTATTACCGTAGAAGGACCACCAAGAAGTGTTGAAGAAAAAAGAAAGTTAGTTGAGCTTCTCGATAAAGCATTGAAAGAAGCATATGGGTATCCAGATGATTTTAGTCACATTGTTGTAATTATCAATGAAAACAAACCGGAAAATATTGGTTCTGCTGGAAAATTACTTGTGGATATGAAAAAATAACAATCCAACAATAATAATCCCATCATGTTTTCCAAACATAATTCAATTGTGTCCATCTAGCTTGAAAACCAACTTTAAGATATAGTTGATGTGCTGGCTCATTGAAACTGCTTACATTCAAACTCATAGTTTTAAAATCTAATTTTCTAAGAGCTTTTGTAACATGTGTGAAGATTCCTGTACCAATTTTCTTTCTACGAAAATCAGGATGAACTCCTATAATCCAAATATTACCATTTCCCTCTCCATGTGATTGTTTTACTATGGAGAAGCCAATTATTTTTCCATCTTTTGTAACTGTTATGGAAGCTTCATCAATATTGTTGAACGGACCACCAATAAGTTCATTGTTAAAATATTCTTTTAATTCATCCCTTGTTTTTTCCTTCAACCAAGGATCATTTGAATTCTCAAATGTTTCAATATAACAATTAAGAAGCTCCTCTTGATTTGAAAGTGAAACTTTAGTAATCTCAAAATTATCTGATAATGATTCGATATTCTCATCAACGCTTTCTAAAGATTTTCTCATATGATTTGTGGTATCCAAATGAGCGAATTTGTTTGTTTGGTAAAATTTCTCAAATTTACCTTTAGTTTCCTTATCTTCGTTGTACAAAATTTCTACTTTTCTAAATCCTTCTTTCTTAGCTAAGGAAATTGCTTCTTCAAGTAATAATTTTGAAAGTTCGAGTGATGAATCATGATCAGCTAAAGCAATTGGATGCCCACCTAATGCCCAGGGATTAATTTCTATCTCTGTTGGAGAGCATTTGAGTAAAAGAACCCAACCAACGAGTGAATCTCCTATAGTTGCTGTAATAGAAAATGGAGGAAAATCTAAAGCAAGATTTTCTAGCCAACTAATCCATCTTTCTGATGTAATTGGATTTTCCTTGGTAGACCAAACGGATTCGAGAAATTTAGCCATTTTAGGGATGTCAGTTTTCGGGAAATCGTCAATATGGAATTTTACTTTACTCATAATAATACCTCAACGAATTATTGTTCTCCTAAATTATCAGCCTTATTGTTAGTATAGGCTAAACGAGCTTGTTCTTCTGTAGCAGCTTTCATCAAGATTTCACTTTTCTTTCGACGCCAAATAATACCTTGTTTGATCCATTTTGATTCTTCATTACGCTTAAATCGAATTAATAGTAAAGGACCGAAATTATAAATCAACAAACCACTAATGATTGTACTGAATGCAATTATGATGTATCTTGTTCGAATGGCATAAATGTTATCATTGCTATTCAAAGGATCAGTATTATCTTCAATTTCTTCTCCGTCTGATATACCATCGTTGTCGGTATCATATAACGTTGGATTTGTTTTGTAGATATGCACTTCAATACCATCAAGTATGGAATCATCATCTGTATCAGGATCATGAGGTAAGGTACCGTAAGTAAAGATCTCGTCAAAATCAGTTAAAGAATCTTCATCAGTATCATTTGAGTAAGCAAATGTGTAATAGACCATTATCTCGAGATAATCATTTAAACCGTCGGAATCGGTATCATTAACTAAAGGATTTGCTTTGTAGATGAATTCTTCACCATTACGAACACCATCGTTGTCTGGGTCTTCTTTACTATCATCATATAGAGGATTTAAACTGTACAACCATTCAAAGTAGTCATCCATACCATCCGCTTCGGTATCTTGAAGAACGGGAGAGGAACCAAAATCAATTTCATCTTTATCTTCTAATTTATCCCCATCTGTATCTCGTACTGTTGGATTTGAACCATAGGTATTTACCTCTTCTCCGTCTAGTAAACCATCTTCGTCGGAATCCTCCTTTTTAGGATCAGAAGAATAAATATGAACTTCTTGATAATCGGACAAACCATCGTAGTCGGTATCTGGATTTGTGGCATTTGTCTTCAAAACAATTATTTCAACATAGTCACTTAAACCATCGAAGTCTGTATCGTATCTAGTAGGATTTGTTCCGTATTCTAATTCTTCATTATCTAAGAGCGTATCTCCGTCGGTATCTGTCGAGAATGGGTTTGTTAATAGATAAGACTCTTCTAAGTTGGTTAAACCATCTCCGTCGAAATCATAAGGCCAATCTGTGCCATTTAGGGGATCTAACCCGTAATACCATTCGAAACCATCAATCATTAGATCTCCGTCGGTATCATTATTTGTTGCATTTGTAAATGAGGTGAAAATTTCAACAACATCATCAAGATAATCGCTATCTGTGTCCCTCATCAAAGGATGAGTACCATATGTATGCACTTCTTCTCCATCCCAAAGATCATCATCGTCCGTATCAAAATTGACTGGATGTGTGCCCCAAACTATTACCTCATCATAATCATTCAAACCATCTCCCTCGGTGTCTTGTCTATCTGGTCTTATTCCATTTTCATATTCTAAAATATTAACTAACCCATCAAAATCTAGATCACCATAAGAATCATTAACCAATATTTGTAAAGCATAAATCCATTCAAATTTATCAGGCATGCCATCGGAATCTGTATCGTTTAAATTTGGATTAGAACCTAAATCAAAGATCTCTACTCCATCTGGAACATCATCATTATCGCTGTCCCCATTTCTAGGATTTGTAAAGTAAGTTTTTACCTCGTCATAATCAGATACTCCATCTATATCTGAATCATTTGTATTTGGTAAAGAACCTGCTAGAAATTCTTCTATATTAAGTAATAAATCAGAATCAAAATCAAGATAGGAATCATTTGTGTATGGATCTAAACCATTGTGGAATTCATACCCATCGTACATTCCATCTGTATCTTCATCTGGATCAAATGGATCAAAGCCAAATTCTATTTCTTCTCCGTCTAAAAGTTGGTCTCCATCGGTGTCTGGATTTGTTGGATCAGTACCATAGATGTCCATCTCTTCTTTATCTATTAACCCATCTTCGTCCGAATCCGTCCAACCAATGGTATAATGAATGGTTTTGTTAAGATCTATTTTATCAACCCAAGTCATGTGTATATTGCCGACTGAATCCAACGTCATATGATTTAACTGAATGTATCCTGGGTCTTCAACAAGCAAATATTCACTTCCCCAACCTCCATGGTTGGGTGAATACATTTTCATCCTTAAATCGGCTATTTGTGTTGGACCAACATAATAGAGCTCATTCCAAAAGATCAATATTCTTCCTACAGTGTCAACTTCTGCAGTAACATCACATTTTAATGCCAAGTTTGTAGAAATTACAATATCTGAACCCCATCCAGAATCACTCTTTTTTTGATATCTTAATTCAAAATTATAATTATCAATTGGTCTATGATATATTAGATGAAATTCACCGTCTACTGAACCTTTAACGACTAATGGTTTTGATAAGTAGTATAGGGGACCTGGAAGTAGAAAATATTTATTTAATCCTGCAAAGTAGAATCCACCGGTATCATTCTCTCTTTTAAAGAGTTCATATGCTACATAGTAATCTCTATCGTAATAACTTCCTGTTTCAATTATTTTACCCATGTAAAGATAAACTACTTCTTGACCATTTTCTTTTATGAATTGGAAATCATAACTTACATAATTTGTTGACCAATAATTATTGTAAATAGCTTCAATGCGCTCTTGATACCATACTTGTTGGAATTCATTATATTTTGCAAAGAACCAATCTTGCGAATATGAACCTGCAGCTAGTAAAAAAATAACTCTTGGTTTATCATCACTGGTTAAAGCCAAATTTGGTCTTTCACCTGCACCTACATTATTTATAATTTGCCAATCGCCATCATCATACATTCGATATATTAGTTGTGTATTTGATACATAGACGAGATGAATTCTTCCTTGTGAATCGGTTTCAACGTCTAAAATACCATTAGTTTTAGGCGAAGAAATACCTAAATTTTCTATTGTAGACCATGAAGAATTCTCAAAGAAATTTATAATATGAAGTAACACCCAATCACCATCGATTTTTGTAGACCAAAAAATATGGGCATTATTATCCTCATCATTAATTATTTTTAAATTATTAATTAGTGCGGTGTTTTCTATTCTTAGTGATTCGTTCCACCAACCAAAGCTGTTTATTATTTTATAATCTTGTTCGGCAGTAAATACTGTACCATCATTTATTGGATCACCAATCATTTGACTTTCTACTACAGTATCTCCTCTGATAGTCATCCACTTATAATTTGTAGTAATCTGATTTACTATAGAACCATTAGACAAATGATTTACTGAAGCAATATCACTTACAAGAAATAAACTCATTACGAAAATACTTAGAATGCTTATGATTACTACTCTTTTTTTTGCCATTGTTCACGCAGCTCTTTGGAACGATACGATTCACTTTCAGTAAATATCTTTTGAATATTCAATATTGATTTTATAATGTTGTTATTATTCTATTCTTATTTTTATGAGAACCTATTCTGTTTTATATAAGTATCTGCTCTTATATATATTTTCTTTTTTAGAAAAAAAACACTATTTTGAGTATCGACGAACATTTTATTAGCATCTATATCTGGTAGAAAAGTAATCCGAGTTTATCTTTTCCTCGGTCGCCAGAAGTGAAAAGAGCTCAAGTAACAGCAGATTTTAAATAATGAGAAGTTAGTCAGCTGTTCTTGAAAAATATTAAGCTACGAGGAATTATTATGAACCTTAAAGGGCGACACTTACTAACTCTTTTTGATTATACACCAGAGGAGATTATTTATTTCTTGGATCTCGCTGATGAATTAAAAGAGGAATACAAAAAACATGGGGAACATCCAAGCAGGAAACCCCTAAAGAAGAGCTTAGGTATGTTGTTTGAAAAAACATCTACTAGAACAAGAGTTTCTTTTGAAACAGGCATTTGGGAACTTGGTGGACAACCATTATTCCTAAGTTTCCGAGACACTCAACTTGTCGGCACTGGTGAAGCAACTAGTGATACCTCACAAGTTCTCTCGAGATATTTAGGCGGAATAATGGCTCGAGTCTACAAACACAAAACATTAACTGATTTTGCAGAATTCTCTTCGATTCCAATAATCAATGGATTATGCGATTTATACCATCCTTGCCAAATTCTTGCTGATTTACAGACCATACGAGAACATAAAGGTGATCTCAAAGGATTAAAACTCGTCTACGTTGGCGATGGAAACAATGTCTCTCATTCACTTATGATCGGTTGCACCAAAGTTGGCATGGACGTATCAGTCGTTTGTCCGGATGATTACCAACCTGATAAAACTATCACCGAGAAAGTATTAGCACTTGCAAAAGAAGCTGGTACTAAAGTAGAGATTACTAGTGATGTACCAAAAGGTGTCAAAGATGCAGATGTTGTCTACACCGATACTTGGATATCAATGGGTGATGAAGCACAAAAAGAAATTCGATTAAAAACTTTCAAAGCATTTACAGTTAACGAAAAACTCATGAGTTATGCTAAAAATGATGCTATCTTCTTACACTGTTTACCAGCACACAGAGGATACGAAGTTACTGATGAAGTAATTGATAGCAAACAAAGTGTTGTTTTTGACGAAGCAGAAAATCGAAAACATTCTCAAAAAGCAGTAATGCTTGCTCTTATGAGTGATTAAGAAAACTAACGGTGGTGATCAAACCACCTTTCCACTTCTTTTTATTTTAGTTCATTCACATAATACTTTTAATTTCACACAGTAAATCAACTTTAGTTAGTCAATTACTATTATTCGGTGTTCATATTGAAATTGGAAAATCCGGTTATTATAACAACTGATCACAATATATGTGGAAGAAATATTCGTCAAGCACTACTTGATAATTGGGATTTTCAAGAAAAAGAAGTTAGATTTGACAAAACACCGATTTTTGAATATCAAAAAATCAGATTAGTTCAATCAGAAAAAGATGTTATTTTTTCGGAACATTGTGATTCCTTAGAAGCTGATTTACTTGTATTTGGTTCCAGACATAAAAGTCAAGCAAATAAACCAAGTCTCTTAACTCATGTTACAGGAAACCTCAGTGATGATAATAGTCATGGCGGTAATCCTCTGGAATTATCCTTTGCTAGTGCACAAGCAATAAGAGAAGCATATTTAGAACTCTTGCAGCAAAAAGATTCCCAAGGCTTATCTGAGTTTGATGTAACAGTAGAAGCAACACATCATGGACCAACTTCTATGAAAACACCTTTACTCTATGTAGAAGTGGGCAGCACAGAAATTGAATATCGAAACGAAAAAGCTGTTTTAGCAGTTGCTAATACGATAATGAATCTTTGTTCTCAAAACGAAAAGACAACAATAATTCCTAGCGTTTGTTTTGGTGGTGGTCATTACGCTACTAGATTCAATGAATTAATGGAACTAACTTCAGTTGCTGTTAGTCATATTCTACCAAAATATCAGAGAGAACACTTGACATCAGATATAGTTGTTCAAATGATAGAAAAAACGATAGAGAATGTGAAATGGGCAATTATTGATCGTAGTAGTTTAAATGCCACAGAGATTCAAATCATCAAAGATGTTTGTTCAACAAAAGGAATTGAAGTAGTAAAAGCTCGAGATATAAAGTACGGAAAAATTGTATAAAAAAACAAAAGAGAAAAATATCTCATAATATCTCATCTTAATTTTAACAAAAGAATCTCATCTCTCTAAAGGTTAATTTAATTGCTTTTTATAGCGATTATCTTTACCTATTCATAAAAGTATAAAAAATAGAACCGCACTAATCATCATGTGATTACTTTGAAGGGTTATAAAACATTAATCATTATAACAATAATTTTTATCTCATCTTTTGGATTTTCTGTAGCTAATTCTCCTGCAAGTCAAGGGAACTTTGTAATGGATTATAGTTACAATGATATAACAATTGGAAATTTCAAAACTGAAGCGATTAATAATGGCGAAACTGTTGGAATAATAGTTGATCCTGTATTATGGGCTACTTTTCTAACGGTTCAAAACGCAGTAAACCAATATAAGAAAGATTTAGAAGATACTGGTTACCAAGTCTTATTACAAACAGCAGTTATTGGTGCAACAGTTCAACATATTAGAACCTTCTTGCAAAATTGGTACACTGTGAATGGAATTTCGGGTGTTGTTCTTATAGGGAATCTACCATATGCACAGTATTATCATCCTGCTAATCCAAGTTTTGCTGCTGAAACTTTTATCAGCGAGCTATATTTAATGGATTTAGATGGTACGTGGGTTGATAATAGTCCCGTAGATGGTATTTTCGATGGTCATTCAGCAGGTACTGGTGATATTTATCCAGAAATTTACATCGGTCGAATTGATTCATCTACTCGAACATTAGGTGGTTTATCTCATGATGTTGACATAGTCAACTTATTGAACAAAATCATTACTTATCGACATGGTGGTCTTTCTCGAACTCACCGAGCAATAACCTATATTGATGATGATTGGCAATCGTGGGCTGATGGTACTTTTGATAATTGGCCTGCATGGTTAAATAATGCATATTCTACTAGAATAGATGTTCACACTCCAACAACAGCTACTACAGCAGCTGATTGGTTATCACGAATTACTCAGGATTATGAATGGGCACATCTTTGCGCTCACAGTGGAATTACTCCATCTCAACATTATTTTGGACCCGGTGGAATAGGAGAAGGTACAGTTACTGCAGCTCAAATACATAGTGCAGCACCAACATACAATTTCTATAACCTATTCTGTTGCCATGGTGCTGATTTTCTAGGAGCAGATAGTTTAGCAACAACTTACCTTTTTTCAGGTTCATATTCATTAGCTGTAATTGGTACAACAAAAACAGGTGGGATGTTGGACGGAACTAGTTTCTATAATTCTATTGGACAAAATGAAACCATTGGTCAAGCCTTCAGTGATTGGTTCCAAGGAATCTCTGGATATAATCATGGTGGTTATCCCCTTGAGTGGTTTTATGGAATGTGTATATTAGGAGATCCATTTTTAACAACTGCATATGATTGTTCAGTATATGATCCAATAATTAATTCAGTTACTCATCCTGTCGAATCAACATGGTACACAAATAGACAACCAACATTCAATTGGTCGGTCCCAGTAGATGTTAATGGTATTGCTGGTTATTACTATATAATTGATCAAAATCCCAATACTATTCCAACAAGTTCATCAGGTACTTTTACAGCAAATAATTACACTTCTGTTTCATCACCTTTAGGTGAAGGGACGTGGTATTTACATGTTACAGCTAAAGATGGTGCTAACAATATAGCAAAAACAGCATCTCATTATCAAATCAATTGTGATTCAACTGATCCCATTGTAGCAATTAGTACCCCTATTGATGGCATACAAATTCAACCAGGAGGAACTGTTGAATTAACATGGACTGTAACTGAAACAGGATCAGGATATGATCATGCAGATATTTTAATTGATGGCGTACTAGAAACAACAGTAAATGAACCAACACTTCTCTATAGTCTAGATTTCCCAGATCAAGGAGCTTTTGCAGTCACAGTACAAGTATTTGATGTATCAGATCTTACCAGTACAGATAGTGTTACTATAAATGTAATATCTTTCTTTAGAACAACAACATTCTACATAATTGCGGGTGC
>RCNB010000990.1_pt1 | contig 18272 bp, 21 predicted proteins | sample 2041321 | NCBI WGS metagenome assembly RCNB01 (sample SAMN09708232, study PRJNA481090) | Marine sediment metagenome, whole genome shotgun sequencing project. | reverse complement strand
AAAACAATGGCCTTTGAACATTTCTTTTTTTGATGACAACTATAAATGTTTAGCTTTTGCTAACTTAAATGCGACAGAACCACTATTACACCTCATAGTTTTTATTTCAATCTTGCAAATTAGAAATATCGGGAACATCAGATTTTTTTGATAATCCTTAAATTACCTACCTAAAATGCAGTAAATCACTCTTCAATGGGAAATATTGCAAAGTCTAATTCCTTGTTGCTTAATTTGAAAGGGCAACATTCTGATTTTTAACTATATTGGTAGTCATGAATACTTGGCATATTGGCATTAAAGGAATGGTTCAGGGAATAGGGTTTCGACCTTATGTTTATCGACTTGCCCAAGAAAAAAATCTAAATGGGATGGTCTATAACGACCTTGATGGCGTGCACATTTATATTTCAGCCCAAGAAAAAAAAGCACTACAATTTTACAACGAATTACTAGAACAAGCGCCTGCACTTGCCAAGATTACAGCACATACCATTTCTGAAGTTAAGAAAAGGAGTTTTGAAAATTTCCAAATTTTACAAAATCAAGAAGCAAAAACTGTGACACTGATGGCTCCACCAGATTTTGCCATCTGTGTAAACTGTCGAAAAGAAGTCTTGGCCTCTGATAATCGAAGAGCCTTTTACCCATTTATCACCTGTACTCAATGTGGACCACGTTATTCTTTAATCAAAAAACTCCCCTTTGAAAGAGAGTTTACGGCAATGAATGATTTTGAGATGTGCTCGTCTTGTAACACGGAGTATGTAAATCCCAAAGATCGCCGATACCATTCACAAACAAATTCTTGCCATCAATGCGGAATACAGCTGAGTCTATTAAATCCAAAAGGAAAGGAAATTGAAACCGATTCAAAATTGGCCGTTAAAAAAGTTATAACCTTGTGGAAGGAAGGAAAAATTGTTGCCATTAAAGGAATTGGAGGGTACCTCCTAACATGTGATGCCTCTAATGCTGAAGCAATCAACACCCTCAGAAAACGGAAACACAGACCCTCAAAACCTTTCGCCTGTATGTATCCCTCTATGGAGTATGTAAAACAAGAATTTCTGATTTACGGTTCTGAAATTGATGCCCTAACTAGCGAAACAGCTCCAATTGTTTTATTGCGATTAAAAAAAAAACAAGTCAATATTGCAGTAAATGAAGTGGCACCAGGCCTTAACCAAATTGGGGTTATGCTGCCTTACACTCCTTTATATGTTCTCGCATTACAGGGTTATGGAAAACCCATTGTGGCAACTAGTGGAAATCTAAGCAATGCCTCCATTGTTTTTGAAGATACAGCCTTGTTTTCTGAACTGTCGGGTATTTGGGACTATGTTCTGACCAATGATCGCGAAATTATAACGTCTCAAGATGATAGTGTAATCCGCTTTAGTCAGCGTAAAAAACAGCCCATACTTATTAGAAGATCGCGCGGTTTGGCACCAAACTATTTTGGTCAGGTATCAACCAGCGGGCGAGAGACCATCTTAGCTATGGGTGCTTCACAAAAAAGTGTTTTTGGATTGCTCAACCAAGGTCTGTTTTATTTAAGTCAATATTTAGGTGATTTGACATACTACGAGAATACAAAAAATTATAAACGTACTGTTAATCATTACTTGAAATTACTGAACTGTACACCCGATGTTCTTCTTGTCGATGCACACCCCAATTATTATTCGACTCAATATGGGCAAACACTTGCTAATGAGCTCGGTTCGAAGTTAATATCCGTTCCGCATCATTTTGCCCATTTCGCATCAATTTTATCGGAGCATTCACTTTTGAAAAAACAAGAGAAAATACTAGGAGTTATATGGGATGGTACAGGATATGGAAATGATGGAAATAGTTGGGGAGGAGAATTTCTGACTTATGAAAATAGAATTTTCAAACGTCTGTTGCACCTTGCTTATGTTCCTTCTATTTTGGGGGATAAAATGTCCTTGGAGCCTCGTATTGCAGCTTTGGCCCATTGTTGGGGAAATACAGAGGCGACGGAGATGATAAGGGAAAAGTTTACCGAACAAGAATGGTTATTATATCAAAAAATACTTGACAAGGGCCAATTTGTTAAAACATCGAGCATGGGCCGTTTGTTCGATGCTGTAGCGTGTCTATTAGGAATAATGGATATCCAAACCTATGAAGGCGAGGCAGCCTTGAGGTTAGAAACCTTGGCGCAAACTTATTTTGACCAAAGTGAAATTATAGAAGAGACGAATTATATCTCTCTAATATCGTATATTGAGGAAGTTACCTCTTGCGATATTATCGAAGGCGTAGTGAACGATTTAAAAAGTGGTGTGGATTTAGGTCAAATTGCATTTAAATTTCACTACGCTCTTGTAAAGATGGTTGAAAAAATAGCCTACTCAAAAGGTATAGAAAAACTAACTTTTAGTGGTGGTGTTTTTCAGAATGCTTTTTTAGTTGATTTATTACTGTTGCATTTAGACAACAATTTTCAACTCCATTTTAACAAAGAAGTATCACCCAACGATGAGAATATTGCCTTAGGACAATTAGCATATTATCAAATAACAACCAAAGATGAAATTTCTTAGCGAATACCGAGATGCCGATTTAGCAAAAAAATACCTTGACGAAATTCATTCCACTGTTACCCAGCCATGGAATATAATGGAAGTTTGTGGTGGGCAAACACATAGTTTGGTCAAAAATGGTATTATACAATTGTTGCCCGAAGAGGTTCAAATGATTCACGGACCGGGTTGCCCAGTTTGTGTAACTCCATTGCACTTAATTGACAAAGCTATACACCTTGCAGAAGAAAAAGATGTTATGCTATGCTCTTTTGGCGATATGCTTCGTGTACCTGGTTCAAAAAAGAGTCTGCTACAAGCAAAAGCTTCTGGTGCTGACATTCGTATTTTATACTCCCCATTAGAGGCCGTACAACTAGCAAGTGAAAATCCAGATAAGGAAGTAGTCTTTTTTGCAGTCGGTTTTGAAACTACAGCTCCTGCTAATGCCCTTTCCGTAGATAAAGCTGTGGATTTAGGGCTGACAAATTATTCTATTTTGGCTTCGCAAGTATTGGTGCCTCCGGCAATGGAAGCTGTTATTGAAGATGAAGAAAGTAAGATAGATGCCTTTCTGGCGGCAGGTCATGTTTGTACCATAATGGGTATTGAAGAATACTATCCCTTAGTGGCTCATTACAAAATCCCCATGGTGGTTACTGGCTTTGAACCTGTAGATCTTTTACAGGGAATACTTTTAACCGTTCAACAATTAGAAAAAGGTGAAACATTGCTTCAAAATCAATATAGTCGGGTAGTAAAGCCTAAAGGCAACCCAAAAGCACAAGAAGTAATTCACAAAATTTTTCAGGTATCTGACCGGGAATGGCGCGGAATAGGAACAATTCCTAAAAGTGGTCTCGAAGTACGACCTGAGTATGCATCTTTTGATGCCAATCTCAAATTCAATATCCATATCCAGAAGGTAGAAGAACCCAAAGAATGCATTGCTGGCTTGGTTCTGAAAGGAATTAAAAAACCAATGGAATGTTCTCAGTTCGGAAAAAAATGTACTCCTCAAAACCCAATGGGGGCTCCTATGGTCAGTTCTGAGGGAGCTTGCGCAGCATACTATCACTTCAGCGGAGCTGCAGAAACCGTTTCGTAAACTATCCAATTCCAAAGAATGTCCAAAACCCTCTTAAAAATGAAACTGCAATGTCCGATGCCAAAATTGGACTTTGACATTATTACGCTAGGTCATGGAAGTGGCGGACTTTTAACCAACAAATTATTAGATTCGGGGGTCTTTCATCTTTTTAAAAATGACCATTTACAGCAGCGACATGATGGAGCAATATTAGAATTACCAGGTAAAACGGCTTTTTCAACGGACAGCTTTGTAATCTCTCCTATTTTCTTTCCAGGTGGTAATATTGGTGAACTGGCGGTGAACGGTACCGTTAATGACTTAGCCATGTGCGGTGCGATTCCAAAATATCTTTCGCTGAGCTTTATACTTGAAGAAGGTTTAAAGATGACCGATTTCTGGGAAATCTTAGTTGCAATTAAATGGGCATCAGAAATGGCCAATGTGCAAATTGTAACCGGGGATACTAAGGTGGTTGAAAGGGGTAAAGGGGATAAAATATTCATAAATACTACCGGCGTAGGCCAAGTACATGACCGAGCAAAAATTTCAGTCAAGAATATTAAAGCGGGTGATAAGATTATTGTAAGCGATTCCATTGCTACCCATGGCGTGGCCATCATGTCCGTACGGGAAGGTATTGAGTTTGAAACTGCTATCAAAAGTGATACTAGGGGCCTAAATCACATTGTATCTGAGCTGCTTGATGATTTCGGGGAAGCTATTCATCTATTAAAGGATCCCACGCGAGGTGGCGTGGCGACGGTTCTTAACGAAATCGCCAGAGATAGAAATCTAGGGGTGGAAATAGTACAAAAACACCTCCCCATAGAGCGGGAAGTAGATGCGCTCTGTGAAATACTTGGTTTGGACCCGCTCTATGTAGCCAATGAAGGCATCTTCATTGCTGTGGTAGATGCCGAAGTGAGCGAAAGAGTTTTGAAAGCACTTCGGAAAATAGAACATTGTTCAAACGCATCAATTATTGGTGAGGTGGTAGAAAATCATCCAAAACAGGTGGTATTAACCAGCGCTATTGGTGGTAAACGTGTCGTAAACATGCTCGTGGGAGAACAGCTACCACGCATATGCTAATTTTTTTTATATTGAACGACCAAAAAACCAGAACCAATTGAAAAACTACAAAATCACTTTACTTTTTTTATTTTTTACTGTTATAATTAGTGCTCAAGAGCAGGTACAGGATACGATACAAATTGACCCTGTTGAAGTGACCGTTACTAGGTCTTCTTCACCCTTAAAGAATTTGCCCATAACAGTTGCTGTTGTGAATCAGCGAAGCATTCTTGAAACACAACCACAATCTGCAACCGAAACCTTAAGGTATATTCCAGGTGTTACAATACAAAGTGATGGAGGTATTACAAGCACTCCAATCATTCGCGGTTTGTCTAGAGAGCGAGCACCCATACTTATCGATGGAAATTCATTCGTTGGGGGCCGTATTCGTAGTTATGCCTTAATCGACCCCTGGCAAATAGAACGTGTTGAAGTGATAAAGGGTCCTGCTTCTGCTTTTTGGGGAAGTGATGCCGTAAGTGGGCTTGTTAATGTCATAACGAGAAAAGCCGAATCGGGTTATGGTAAGGACTTTAAAGTCGGCGCCAGTCTTTATGGAGGTTATCAATCTGTGAATTCCTATTCCAGGGGCCGACTCGAAGTTGAAGGAAGTGGTAATGGCATTGATTTTTTAATTGGAGGAGGTCTTCGCGATGCGGGTAACACCGATACCCCTGGTGGCGAAGTACCTAACAGTCAATTTCAATCGAATTATTTCGATTGGAATATCGGGTATTCGCCAGCTGAGAACCATCGATTTGATTTTAGCGGCAAGTATTTTAAAAATGATAATGTTGGATTCCCAGGAGGACTCGGAGCACCTGGACCCCCTGTACGCGTCCGACTATTTTCACCCGATGAGCAGACAGGCTACAATTTTAACTATAGTGGCAAGAAGCTCCCGGGCACCATCGAGGAAGTAGGATTTAGTGCCTACCTAAAACAGCAACGCCTACATATTGATCAGGTAACCAATGTCTTTTTTCCGAATACTATGAACATCAATAGAAGAATTGATGTAAATCTGGACGTGGATGTAAATTTTGGCGGCGCAAAGGCTTTTATGGCACTTCGATTGGCCGAAAATTCCAAGTTGACCGTAGGCTCAGATTATCTTAAAGAGCACCGCTTTGGAACAAAGAGAGAGCTAGTTGTAGATATTTTCAATCCAATGGGAGACCAAGTAAACCAAATAGCTCCACCGGCAGGTCAAATACAACCCGATAGTTATGCTACCTCATTTGGAGTGTTTGCCGTAGAAGAACTTAAGATCAGCAATGCGGTCGATCTATTGTTTGCACTCAGATTTGACAACATGAAGACCGAAATCGAAGAGGAGCCCTTTTTCATTCCCGAAATCGCTGATCTGTACGACGCGGATAATGTCTCCGACAACAATAGTGCTCTTACTGGAAACATAGGTGCAAAATTTCACCTCAATGACCAAATGGATTTGTCTGCAAATGTGGCAAATTCCTTTAGGGGCCCCGATTTGTTTTCTAAGTATAACTTTGCCGATGGGGTAATTCCTAATCCTGATTTGGAGCCGGAAAAAGGGGTGTTTTATGAATTTGGCTATGCGTATGAGGGTAAAATATTTGATTTTAGCGTCAACTTTTACCAGAACTTTCTTGAAAATTTGTACGGTCCAGTTAGTGTAGATTTTCAAGGAACTCCTGCCATACAAATTCAGGCCGTCGGAGAAGCAAAGCTTACTGGTTTTGAGTATCAGCTTAGCTACTCAATTGGAAAATTGTCCAATATTTTTTGGACAGGGTCGTATATCAGGGGAAAAAATGAGATATCGGGTGATGATCTGGCCTTTATGCCCGCTGACCAAAATATTATTGGTTTTCAAATTCGAAATTATAATGATACTTTTTTTGGACGCGTTGAGGGATTGTTTGTAGGTAAACAAAACAGGCCAGCTCCAACCGAAAGAGAGACAGACTCCTATTCCCTTTTTAATATAAGTGCTGGCGTAAATCTGCATAGAGCCTTTCCAAAATTTCCATTTTCAAAGTTTGTGCTATCTGTGGACAATCTCGCCGATAAAGAATATCAAAGTCATGTTTTTAGAGGTACACCCGGAAATCAGACCCGGTTTTTTGCACCAGGTCGTAGCATCAACGCCCAACTTATTATTCGTCTAGGTGTGGCTGGCCAACATTAAATAGATAGTGAACAGTACGAAGCAAAAAATATTGAAATCGGCTATTGAACTCTTTAATAGAAAGGGCTTGGTCAATGTGCGGCTGCAACAAATCGCTGACGATTCGGGAATAAGCGTTGGAAACCTTGCTTATCATTATTATAGCAAAAAGGCCATTGTACAAGCTATCGATACCGAATTAGGAGAAGAATTAGAGTTGTTACTTTCCATAGATCAAAATTTTCCTTCGATTATTGATTTTGACAATCATTTGGGGCGCTATTTTTTTCTGTTGAATCGTTACTCCTTTTATTTTTTAGATCTTTTAGAAATGGAAAGAGCCTATCCAAAAATGCACTCAAAACGGCTCATTTATATTGAAGAAATGATTTCTCAAATACTTGAGTGGTTGCGGTTAAATGCTGAGAAAGGAATATTAAAACATGAACTATTAGATAACCAATACCAACATACAGCAGAATCTATTTGGATGATTATCACTTTTTGGCTTACCCAACGTCAAGTACGTGGTAAAACGGATATTGGTGAAGGTCATTTTAAAAAATTTATCTGGAATCAACTGATTCCAATACTTACAGAAGGAGGCTGGATGGAATTTGAAGCCGTAATATTGCCACAATTAAAATTTCATTTGGACGACACAAGGTCATTGGATTTTCGTAAATTAACCTAATCTTAAATCAAAAAGAATGTGTTTAGCTGTACCCGGGAAAATCATAGGCTTTGTGGATAATGTAGAAAGTGTCTTCAAGATTGGAAAAGTCTCTTTTGATGGGATTATAAAAAAGATTAACCTAGGACTCGTACCTGAAGCAATAGTAGGAGACTATGTATTAGTGCACGTAGGTGTGGCAATGAGTGTGGTTGATGAAGTAGAAGCCAAACGTACAATGGATTTTCTGTTAGGAACGGATGATTTAGAAGATATTCGTCACGATGATGAATGAAAACTAAACCTAATTAGATGAAAATAGCAATAGCTGGTAAAGGGGGTGTCGGTAAAACAACTATTAGTGGCACCTTATGTAGAGTAATGGGAGCTAAGGGAGATACAGTTTTGGCGATAGATGGTGACCCGAACCCGAATCTTTCGATTGTTTTGGGCATTGACAAGTCAGACGAAGGCCCTCCAAATCTAAGCACAGACATTATTGAACGTGTGGAAACCGAAGATGGTAAATGGAAATTTCAGGTGAAAATTCCTTTTAAAGAAGTTTTAGAAACCTACGGACAAAAGGTGACTGATAATGTAACGCTGCTGAAGATCGGAAAACCTGAAAAAGCGGGTACCGGTTGTATGTGCGGTTCGCACACCGTGGTTCGTGAATTAGTCAATGCCGCATTGACTTCAGAACAAGGTCAGATGATGGTTTTGGATACCGAAGCCTCACTGGAGCATATGAAAAGAGGAACTTCTAAATATGTTGATAAGATATATACTGTGGTAGAACCTTATTACAGATCCTTAGAGGCAGCCTCACGCTTTGCAGAAATGGCCGAACAATTGGGTATTGGTAAGGTAGAGGCCATTGCCAATAAAGTACGTACTAAAGAGGACGAAATGGCCATACGTGAATACTGTGCCAAAATAAATCTCCCTATTGCTATATTTGTACCCTTTGATGAACAAGTAATGGCAGCAGATCTTCTGGGTAAGTCTGTTATTGACTTTGACCCTGAAGCTAAGGTAGTAAAGGCTTTAGAGAAGCTACGCGATGAAATACTTAATTAATTTCTAAAGCTCAACTATTGTAGAACCGGATCTTCGGTTAAAAAAACCATCTGGCAACTCACTGTCAAGGTTTACATCAGAATAAAGATATTCATCCATAACCTTGCCATTAGGCCAATAGCGTGTCCAGCGATGGCTAAAGGTAATTCCATCAACGGTCTTGTGGTCGGTCCAATAAATTTCCTCTGGGCGTGTTTCCCCTTTATCTGATACATTGTAGTATTCCATTTTATGAATCAGATTGTCCTTTGGATCTACATAGAATCTCCATTTGTCTTTTCCTACTCCTTCGTTATAAGAAATATCGAGTAAGGTGGGTTCTTCCCCAGATCCGCCTAAAAGATTCAATTCGGCCAGATTTAAACCAGTAGAAGCCAAACTTGCATTTACTCCTTTGTCTTTAAGTTTAAAGGGCATAGAAAATCTAAAAAATGCCATCGAGGAAGCACATTGAGGGTCACAAAATTTAGAATCGCACATCATTCCTTCATCTTTCGCTGCAGTCATAGGGTCTACAGCTTGATTATCTTTGGTCGCCCAAAACCCTTCTAAATCCTTACCCACTAATACTTCACTATTATCATCACCAACGGATTTTATCTGCAGTTTTAATCCTTCCTTTCCCCTTTTAAAATAAAAGGTCTCCTCTGTGGTTCTCAGCATTTCCCCATTATCTGCATAAAGATTGTGAGTTCGTGTAAATTGTCCGTGTTCTATACTTCTCCAAGTATCCATTCCTCCGGCTGCATCAACGATTTCGTTTACAAATTCCTCTCCCGTCGGTTCTCTAAGATAGTTTTCCCATGTATAGAAGCCACCAGCCAATAAAGCTAAAACTAGCGCACCCGCAGATAACAATTGCATGCGTTTTATTATAAATGGCTTCACCAAATCTTTTACCTGAAGATCAAACCACCACGGGGCTTTTTCTTTGGATTTCTTTTTAGTTTTATTTGGACCTTGGGTTGGTTTAACTTCCTGACTCATAATGCTATATTTATATTCTAAAGTTACAAAATTTGTATTTAATACTAAATAATTAATCCGCTTTCCAAATTTAAAAATCACTAAGTTCTTATAGACAACCAATTGAGCAGCTGGGCTATAGCTTTTGGAATCGCTTCTGTGACCACAGTAGTCATGCCTATTGCAAAATCATCATGCTCAGCAGCTTCGCAACCCAGAATATATACTTCAGCCGGCAAGACCTTCAATGCCTTTGCCAACATCAACGCCCTAATAGGGTTGGTATAATGCATATCAGCTAAAAATACTCGTTTTTCAAAAACGGGCATCTCCTCAATATCAGATATCTTTTCCATTTCCCGAAAGTAGATATGTCCGGCTTCCTCTCCCCAGTCCACGGCATCTACGATAACCAAAATATCATAACCTGCATGCAACTCTTGCACCAAATGGATACCACCAATACCCACTTCCATTACCATAATATTATCAAAATGGGTAACCTTGGTTCTAAACTTTTTAGCAAATTCAACCCCAAAGGCATCATCTTGTTTTAATACATTACCAACTCCTGCGATGAGGATTTTCGGTTTGCCCTTTTCCATCCCCAATCCTTATTGTTTATCCAAAGTGAACAAGTCCTCGGACAGCTCCTCATCGAATCGAATATTAGAATTACTATATATGGTCTTTAACTGAAGAGGCTCATTCTGTTCATTTGAAGTATAGCTCTTTCTTTCTTTGGTCAATGTTAATGCGTCTACTTCAGAAAATGTATCGTAATCAGTATAACTATATCCTTTTCCGTGATTCAGGAAATTGGCCTCGAACTGGAAATTCTCGGTGTTCAAAAAATAAAGCCATGTATGCATTCCCCCAGAACTTCCTGCTCCTTTTTCATAAGTGACTTTAAGCTTATGAACTACTTTCTTGTTTGAAAGTGTATCGATACCCATATATTTTAATTGAATACCAGGGTCATTTAGTTTAAACGGCATACTGACCATATAATGCGAACCAAAGGAAGAATTCCAAGCATTGTTCACAGATGCTTCATCCTGCTGAATCTCTCCATCGACCAGTTTCCAAGCCTGCTTGCCGTTGTTGATTATTTCATGCGAACTTCCATTTTGCTCCCATCTTATATTGGCCTTAAAGGAAGGACGCAACTGGTATTTATGCGCTTGTGCAACGGTACGGAGTAAGGTACCTGTGTAATCATAACTTTGAATCGTTTTGGTATAGGACAATGTTTTTTTTGTAGCCCAATTGTCCATTCCCCCAGCACGACTGATGGCTTCATTCACTAGCTTTTCCGCCTTGCTTAATTCGTGATTCGTCTGCTCAGATTTTATAGCTTCTGCCTCTTTTCTGGAGTCTCTTTTACAGCTTAAAATGAGGAAACTTACTAGTAAAATAAAAAATACGTTAGGTCTTTTTTTTAATATTCGGGAGGTTTGTATTCTCAAAATCATATAGTTCCAACAATGTATTTATGGTATAGTCTTGTTTTAGAGTGTCTATTAAATCAGGATAACTGCTTTCAATTGCCTGCAGCATTCTGGATAGTGGTTCTCGATGCAATAAATCAAAATACTTCAATATTTCAGCAGTAAGTTCTTTGGTATTCTCATCTGGGATAGTGTCTGCTTGCTTCACCAATTCTTGCACATACTCCATGATTTCTTTGAATTCTACATTATTGAATAGTATTGGTCTCATATTTAAAGGGGGCTGCTAGCACAATTATGAACACAATTTTCCAGTTTTATGCCATCCGTACCATAACAAAATTCACAATCAGGACCACATTCTCCGTGACCAGCTTTTTGCATCCCTTGAAATGCCTCGGCAAACTGACGTCCTCCTTCTTTTTTGCCAGATTCAGACAATTTGTAATAGGTGATGTCCTGTTTCCTATCACCTAAAAGCAAACCATCATCAGTTATCTTTTTAAGATGATATTCTAAATTTTGATAGGATGTATTTAAAAAGGGAAGCATTTGAGGTAGACTTACTTCAGACCCCATACCTTCACCATGCATCCAGTACAATACCTGAAGTATCTCATCCTTCCAAAATAGGGAACGTAATGGGCTGTCTTCTATCGTTTCTTTTTTCATGTTCTTACTCTTCGAAAAGGGTGTCCCCTTGCAGCTTTTTAGTCTTTCTCAAAACCTCTCCATCTTTAGTGAGCTCTTCTAAAATACGTAAAATATCAGGAACCTTAGCCTTTACTTCAGGTGTAAGGTGTTCACCTGCTTGTTCGGCTCCTGGTTCAACATCAACCAAAAACACCTCTTTGGGCCAAATTTTGAAGAACTCACCTATTACAAGTAGATTTTCAACTGAAATCACACCTGTCGCAGCATCACCAACACAAGCTTGAATCTGTTTTTCGTCGGGTAACTGTCCCATCCATTGATAAACAGTGATATCTCCAATTTTCCGCTCTGCTCTCTCTAAAGCCACTAAAAATACAACTCGATCAAACGGAATTTCAAGTGTTTGAAAATATTGGACAATGGCAATAGGACCCCAGTTCATTTCTTCTACGGCAACTTTTTCATTCCATTTCTTTGCGTTTAGTTGAGGGAGCAAAATAGGACCTACAGAATGATTGCGTAATAGTTGATAACCAACCGTACCAATTAAGATATTATTCAATACCACATGCACAAGTTGTCACCTCTCGCGTTACCATATGATCAGAATCCTTGGCCATGATATGAGTGGTACAAGGCATACAAGGATCAAAACTACGGATTGCTCTTAAAATATCGATGCCCTTATAATCCTCAGGTTTATCGAATTTTTCAAGAATGGGTGTATTAAGGACTGCTTCTTCATAAGGGCCCATTTCACCCCAGGGGGTTCTTGGTGCCGCATTAAGTGTCGAAGGAGTAATAATTTGATAATTTTCAATGAGACCATTCTCGATTACAAGGTGGTGGGTAAGGAAACCTCTACCAGCACCCCACGCCCCAAATCCGATATGTGTTCCTTTTTTAGGAATTTCGTATGGTACACTAACTTTTGTTTCTCCGTTCTTGATTAAGTCCATTGCCATTAACCAATTTTCCATGGCGACCATAGCAGAATAAGGTATACAATACGCCCTTGCTCTGTTACGTTCAAAAGCGTTCCAATGTTCAGGAATTTTCCATTCCAAAGTTTTTTCAGGCAAAGTGTGTTTAGGTATTTTAATTTTCATACTCGTACCTGTATTTTCCAAAAACTTACTGGCAGGTGCTTTTTGTGCTTTTGCGGTCATATACATTCTGGTGTACGCACCAGCTTCCATCGGCATTCTGTCCCAAGTGGGGGCAGTATCCCAACTATAACGATCTTTCCAGCTCTGTTTCCCTGGTTTTGGGATAGTTTCTTTGTTCCAGGGGTGGTTTGGGCTTAAAGGCATTCCATTGGGATCTTCTTTAAAACGATGTCCGTCCCATTTTTCATAGTAAGAATGTTCGACAAATTCTTCCATACCAGCGTTTAATTCGGTAAGTTTTGTGGTGACCACCTCGCCATCTACCAAAACACCTGGTGTAGACCATCTTGCCTCTCCCCACTTATCACAATTCTCAAATGTGGCATCGTAATGGTCTGGTCTGTCCCAAACTCCGGTATCCATCATGGTCGCAGGTCGAATACCACACTTCGCATATTCTGGATTACTCTCAAGGAAAAAATCAAAAACATCATCCCATATCCCCGTAACTTTCTGACTATAGTCGAAAAACTTAATCAACCTACTGTAGACTTCATTGAGCATAGAAGCCGTCACTGTAACCGAAAGTCCGCCCGGCACAACAGACTGAGGATGGGGGTATTTACCTCCGATTAAAACGTATGCTTCTCTTGCTACACGAGTCATAGTCAATGCCTCGAGGTATAATTTACCTTTAAGCGGGTTCAAATCTTTCATGATATCCAAAACGGTATCATACCCATGAACATCTTTATTCTTTGCTTTAGTCTCTGCCGCCAGATCTATGAGTTCAGGATTGGTCTCACGAACCAATTCTTCTGAATAGTCAGGGCCTGCCAACAAGAAAAGGTGTAGCGGATGATCGTACATATATTCAATAGCCAATAAAATATTACGCATAACGATGCCCAATGGTGGTGGCTTGATGTTTAATGCCATTTCAATAGCCAAGGCCGCCGTTGTAGCGTGTACACCTCCACATACTCCACAGGCTCTACTACTAATATATGCAGCATCCCTAGGGTCTCTTCCTTTGAGAATCACCTCATAACCACGAAAAAGCGTAGCCATAGAATTTGTAGATAATACCTTCTTTTTTTCTAAATCTACAACGCTATGAAATGCAAGCGCCCCAGCAACACGAGTTACAGGGTCATAGTCTACATTTCTGATAAATCCGTTGCGTTCCAACAAGCCTTTTAAAACTTCTTGCTCTTCCCCTAAATCAACTACTTTATGCTCATAAGGGTCTTCAATACCCTCCTTTAAATAGGCGTTTCCCTCTTCATCAAATGCAATCGGTAAATTCTTAAAGCACATAGGCAATATTGTTATTTAAATTATTTTTATCAGACTAGTTTTAAAACTTTGGCTATAGCTACTAAATGAGAATCTACGGAGGATAATCCACCGTGGAGTTGCCCTAGTGCACCATTAATGACACCTACTTTTTCTCCTAAGGGTTCAGTATCATTTTGTATTTTTTGAAGCCCACCGGTCAGACCTTCCAAATAGGTTCCAGCTCTTCTAAGGGCAACGATAATCAATATCAGATATACTACCAACACCAACACCAACAAGGTAACGATAATTAAGGTAGCCAAAAATAGTGTTGTAGAATCCATCGAATTTCTAATTTATTTGTTCCGCCCTGACAGCCAATGTTGTTTTTAAGGTATCTGAATGTTCATTTATTGACCCAGCAACTCCTAAAATGCCTGACGCGACACCTATAGTATCATCCAAAGCTTTGACATGTTCTGTATTGTTTGCAATTCCAATACCTGCTTCTTTCATTTCTTTAAAATAACGTTCAATGGATCTAGCTGCCTGCCATGTTTTATGTAACAAGTATATTAGGTACGGTAGCACAAGTACCGTAACTACTAATAATATCAACCATAAAATATTTACTACTGCCATACTACACTTTTTGTTTTACTGCGGCATTTATAGATGCTTCCAATTGCTCGTCAACTACCTTAAGTCCCCCTGCTACTTCAGTCAGAGCACCATTCAATTTTGTTACTTGCGTAGGAAGATGTCCCGTTTCTGTTTCAATCGCTCTAAGACCTAGCCTTAATTTAGCCAAATAACTAGACCCACTACCACCAATACTGGTTAAAAGTTTGATGATTCCTCGTAGATAATGCACTAAAACATACACTAAAAGGAGTACCGCTAGAATTGTTATAATCATTAATAACACACTCATAGGTCATTATTTTTAGAGGATTGTAAGATGCAATGCGGACAGCCCGGACAGCCTTCAATATGTTGCGTTATGGCCTTTGAACCTCCAACAATAGCCACTGCTGCTTTTAGGATTTTGCCTGCCACTTGGTTCGTTTTAGTCAAAAACAATGGGATATGAATAGTGTTGTTTGCCGTTAGTTTTCCTTGCGTCCAAATGTCTGCTGCGGTAGCATCAATTTTAATGGCAGTTTTCTTTACCAAATTGAGAAGAAATGCCACTACGGCAATGACTACTAGGCCAATGACCAACGATATTATCCATAATTGTATTCCTGTGCTCATACTTTTTATTCACTTATTATTCCAAAGCTTCAGCTACCAAGGTAGCATGTGCTTCAATTGCTTCTGCTTCGTTTTGAATATCCACGGCTACCTTATTGGTCGTTTCCAATTCCCATATACTAATTGTATTGTTTTTAATCTGTGTAACAATTTCCAATGCAGCCCCAGCCAATCTCAAGATTCGCTTTGCTGCTAAGAATACTAAAATCAAAAGTACTGCGGCAATCACGACAATTACCGAGACCAATCCAAGTCCGATTAACCATTCGTTAAAAAGTGTTTCATTCTCCATTGAAGTGATTATTTTTTAGAACCTGGTTTTGGGCTATCACTAAATTGCATTTTTTCATAGGTATAATGTATTACCTTCTTTAAGAGATTGGGTTCTTTAACGTGACCCCAACCGGAAGGAACCTTTCCATTTTTATTCCATCTATCTGTTCGATTATGAAAAGTCATAGTCATTTCGCGGAGATTGCGGATCACCGTACCAGTTACCCTAGAAATATTAGATGAGACCATAGTTCCTGGTGCCGTTTTATAGAATGGTGCGAAACTATCTGGAAAACCTGGCATCGTACATCCAATACAAGGTGCTCCCACATTCATGCATCCACCAACATGGTTAATAGCTCCCCTTGAATTAATGTTACATTGAACAACTGGTCCCCAGCAGCCAATTTCAACAAGACATTCTTTATCGCCATGTTCCTCAGCAAAATTCCCTTCTTCATAAAACCCTGCCCTAGTACATCCTCTATGTACAGTTTCATCAAATAACCAAGACGGACGTCCTAATTCATCAAACTCAGGCAAGGGAGTCAATCCGTTCAAAAACATTAATACAGCTACTATTGTTTCGGTAATATTATCTCCCTGCGGTGCACAGCCTGGTATATTGACAACTGGTAATCCTAAGGTACTTCTATAATCTTCACCTAGTAAGTCCATTACACTAGAAGAATTCGTAGGGTTATTGGCTGCAGCTGGTACGCCTCCCCATGTTGCACATGTTCCGACCGCAACAACAGCCGCGGCATGCTCAGCCATTCTGGTAACCCAACTAGATGAAGGAATGGGCTGTGGATCTCCATTTTCGTCCTCATCAGCACCAAGCCCTGACCAATAGCCCCCAGTTTCGGCCGCCAAACTTTCGTCCATTATAGAACCTTCACACAACACCACAAAGGGAGCGCCTAGCTCTCCTTTAGCAGCTAGTCTGAAAGGTTTCATAAATGCTTCACCTGCATTGACTGCTAACACCGGGTGGTGTAAAATTACTTTTGCTGCCCCTGGTATTGTTCCATTTAAAAGGTTTTCAATAGATGGACTGGTAGCACCAACAGTTGCTATAGAACACCCATCACAGCTGCCCCCTGCAATCCAAAAAGCGTGTACCTCATCAAAAACATTGGATATTGGGCCTTGAAATTGTTTAGCTAGATTCTGTGTCATATCTCTATAAAATTAGTAGAAAAACTTTTAAATTCTCAGTAAAACGAGGTATTAATTATAGAAAACATTTTCTAATTTTATTTTTAGTGCTTGAATTCAGCTATTACCGGTTCGGTTTGATCTCAAACTTTTAAATCAATTATGGAGTGACAAAACGATCGCGGGTAAACTAATTTTAATAGAATAGTTAGATCTTAAATATACTCAAACACCATTTTATAGATAGCACTTGTGAAAATTTAGTGAAAGCAAGCGAAACAAAGTTTCCTGCTGCAAGTCCCAAATTCTTACCCCTAAACTTTGCGCATGGTTCCTATGCGGTATTTGTAGTGTTCCAGCAGATAAACGTTAAGCAAAAACCGCATAGGGCGCATCTTGCTTATGCTGATTAAATAGTTCATTTACAATTTAGTTCTCGTTCAAGGATATCCAATTCGGTTGCATCAATTTCAATTTTGAAATACGGCTTACCGAAAGTGGGTTCTACCTTTTCTATTTTACTCAGTACTTCTCTAAACTTTCTTAGGTCATTTCCTTTAGACCGAATTAGTTTATGGTATTTATCAATGGATACAGTTCCTTCCTCCTTATGCCAATCTTCCCGCGTCAACTTTTTTAAACCCTTTTCTATTAAGACAGGTTGTTTGCTTTCTTGAATTGCATGACCTTGAAAAAGACTTAGAATCATATCATGGGTAGGCTTATGGTATTTATGTTCTTGCTCTCGAATCAGATCTGTAATATAGTCTAATCTACCCGTCATATAATTTTGGAACTTAATGAAACTAATCATCACTTCACTTTTTGGAGTGATTTTCGTTTTCTCAAAAAAATCAATAATGGTGTCAATCGTTTCTGAATGTGATTTTGATACCGTCTTGGAATATACCCGAAATCGCTCCGCAGTTATTCGATTAATACTAACAGCTGAAAATGTACTTTTTTTCTTGTTTTCAGATTCCATTACTGTAAATTTTTTCAACGTCCTAGGGGCTTGCAGCCTGTTTGATACAAATTTTCAATAAACAATTACAGGTCGTCATTTTCAATTCATTGAAAATCAATGGTTTGAAACTCGTAACATCGCTTTAGCGTGTTACCCTCTTGCTATCCCCCTTTTTTCCGCTCCGCTCCTAAAAAAGATACCTTTTCCTAAAAGGTAAAAGCCCTTTCTTTTGGAAGTACAAGGACCAAAAACTTTAAGAGTTGTTCCGTTGGAATTTTGGGGATGCTTGGCCAAATGAGGTATCGCTTGTCGGACTGGAAATAACTCCCGGAGTTATTCTATTTCGACAATACCACGGACTATTTCGCAATTGCACCCTATCCGATTTTTGCTTAACACTTATCTTTCCGAACGCTACAAAAATCGGACAGGATCCTTGTGCAAGGTCAGTCATGGTAAGGATTTGGGGGCTTCGCTTCTTTGTTTCTCTTTTTCTTCGAAAAGGTTCATCAAATTTTGCATG
>RCNB010000989.1_pt1 | contig 18276 bp, 15 predicted proteins | sample 2041321 | NCBI WGS metagenome assembly RCNB01 (sample SAMN09708232, study PRJNA481090) | Marine sediment metagenome, whole genome shotgun sequencing project. | reverse complement strand
TCTTTAAATGAAATTTCTGAAGGGAATAAATCCATTCAGATACAATTCCGGAATACTTCAGCAATACCTATAATTGAAACACCTGCTCCTGTTCAAAAAGAAGCAATTTCAATTACTGGGGCAACAATTCATGTTGGGGATGGTACAGTTATAGAACATTCAATTTTAATAATTGAAGACGGTAAAATTCAAACATGTGTTGATGGTCGATTAGCTAAAATTCCTTTAAAAGGGAAAATTATTAATGCGAATGGTCACCACATTTATCCAGGTTTCATTGCTCCAAATGCAACTTTAGGCTTGGCAGAAATTGGAGCCGTAAGACAAACCGTAGATTTTGATGAAATTGGTGATATGAATCCCCACATTAGAAGCTTAATTGCTTACAACGCCGAATCTAAAGTAACAGAAAGTATGCGCCCTAATGGCGTACTTATTGGTCAAATTACGCCCAGAGGTGGTGTAATATCAGGAACATCATCAATTGTACAATTTGACGCCTGGAACTGGGAAGACGCCGCTTTAAAAATAGATGACGGTATCCATTTGAACTGGCCTAGAAGTTTTACACAAGGTCGTTGGTGGTTGGGTGAAGCACCTGCGTTAAAACCTAATTCAAAATATGCTAAACAAATAAGCGAAATAGAAAATTTTATTAGCGAAAGCAAAGCCTACTTAAATGGTGGAAAAGAAACACAAAACCTTGCTTTTGACGCGATGGAAGGTTTGTACAATGGTTCACAAAAATTGTATATTCATGTTAATGATGAAAAAGGGATTACAGACGCAATAAATTTCATCTCAACTAATAAGATTTCCAAATTAGTCATTGTTGGTGGTTCAGAGTCATACAAAGTGGCTGAACTATTAAAAAAGAATAATGTTGCTGTATTGTTGCAACGCGTTCATAAAAGACCAAGTAGTGATGATGACGATTATGATTTGCCTTATAAACTAGCTAAAATATTAGTAGAAAAAGGTGTTCTTGTTGGATTAGAAAGCAGTGGCCAGATGGAACGAATGAACTCCAGAAACCTTCCTTTTTATGCCGGAACTGTTGTTGCACAGGGATTAGACAAAGAAGAAGCTCTTAAACTCATCACCTCTAATACAGCCAAAATTTTAGGTATTGATAATCGCTTAGGAACGATTGAAGAAGGGAAAGACGCTACGCTTTTTATAAGTAAAGGTGATGCTTTAGATATGCGAACAAACAAATTAACGCACGCTTTTATTAATGGTAGAGCCATAAGTTTAGAAACTCACCAAACAAAACTTTGGAAACGTTATAGCAAAAAATACAGCAAGGAATAAAATTAATACCTTAAAAAAGAGGAGCCAATTGGCTCCTCTTTTTTAATTACATCTAGGTTATTAAATTTTATAGTGAATTTTTACTTCAAAGAATTATGCTATTTTTGTCAATACCAAAATGAAGCACCTTACCAGCACGCAAAATCCGTATATAAAGCAACTTGTTCAGCTTAAAGAGAAATCTCGAGAAAGAAAAAAATCTGGTTTATTCTTAATTGAAGGGCAACGAGAAATAGCACTTGCATTGAAAGGAGGCTATACCCTAGAAACCGTTTTATTTTATTCTAAATTAATTTCAGTAGAACAAATAAACAAATTAACAGACCAACACCTTGATATTATAGAAATATCCAAAGATGTATATCAAAAGTTAGCGTATCGCGACACTACAGAAGGTATCGTTGCAGTTGCAAAATCAAAAGTATTGTCTCTTGAAAGCTTAAGCTTAGAGAATTCAAATCCGTTAATTCTAGTAGCTGAAGCACCAGAAAAACCTGGCAATATTGGCGCACTCTTGCGCACCGCTGATGCAGCAAATGTTGATGCTATTCTAATTGCAAATCCTAAATCGGATATTTATAACCCAAATATAATTCGCTCAAGTGTAGGCTGTATATTTACTAATCAGATAGCAACTGGAAGCACTTCTCAAATAATTGAATATCTAAACCAAAATAAAATTGATATTTATTGTGCAGCGCTGCAAGCGTCTGTAAATTATCATACTCAAAATTTCACAAAAGCATCAGCAATTGTTGTTGGTACCGAAGCAACTGGGTTATCCAATCAATGGTTAGAAAATGCAACACAAAACATTATTATTCCAATGCAAGGTCAAATTGACTCCATGAATGTGTCAGTGGCCGCAGGAATCCTTATTTTTGAAGCGAAAAGACAGCGCGATTTTAAATAATCAACTACAAGTAAAAATTATATGACAGCCACTACCCTATTTTATATCATTATTGCCATACTAATCGTCAACTTCATTATCGATAAGATTTTAGACACCTTAAACGCTAAACATTTTAATGATACTTTACCTCCAGAAATTAAAGATGTTTACGATGAGGAAGAGTATAAGAAATCACAAAAGTACAAGGCTACAAATCAGCGATTTTCAAATATCACATCAGCATTTTCGTTGTTGTTAACACTTGTTTTTTTCTTTCTTGACGGATTTGAATTCATTGACAATATAGCCCGACAATACAGCAGCAATCCGATAGTTATTGCATTACTTTTTTTCGGAATCATTATGATTGGAAGTGATATTATCACAACACCATTTGCTTATTACAAAACATTTGTAATTGAAGAACAATTTGGTTTTAACAAAACAACAAAGAAACTTTTTGTTATAGATAAAATTAAAGGTTGGCTTATGACCATTATTGTTGGAAGTGGTATATTAGCAACGATAGTCTGGTTTTATGAGTTTACTGGAAACCAATTTTGGTTGTATGCGTGGGCATTGGTAACCTTCTTCACAATCTTTATGAACTTGTTTTATTCTCGACTTATTGTACCTCTATTTAATAAACAAACTCCGCTTGAAGACGGCAGTTTAAGAGATAAAATATCTACTTATGCCAAATCGGTTGGATTTAAACTTGACAAAATTTTTGTTATAGACGGTTCTAAACGAAGCACGAAAGCAAATGCCTATTTTTCTGGTTTTGGAAATGAAAAACGAGTTACATTATACGATACATTAATCAATGATTTGGATGATAATGAAATTGTGGCAGTCCTAGCTCACGAAGTTGGTCATTATAAAAAAAATCATATTATTTTCAACTTGATTGCTTCAATACTATTAACCGGGTTAACCCTATACATTTTGTCTTTATTAATTTCGAACCCACTATTGTCGAGTGCCCTAGGTGTGGATATTCCCAGTTTTCATATTGGTTTAATTGCGTTTGGATTACTTTATAGTCCTATTAGTGAAATAACTGGTTTAGTAATGAATTATTTATCTCGAAAATTTGAATATCAAGCCGACAATTACGCTAAAATGACTTACGCTGGGGAGCCACTAATTACGTCGTTAAAAAAACTTTCCAAAAACAGTTTAAGCAATTTAACACCTCATCCAGCCTATGTTTTTATGCATTATTCGCATCCAACCTTGCGAGAACGTATCAAGAATTTAAGAGCCTAGAACATAGAGCATGACTGTAGAACAAATTTTGAAAAAGCTAGTGTCTTTTCCTGTTTTAGGTGGAGATAGCAACCTTGTAATAATTAATTGGATTAAAGATTACATCGAATCTTTTGGAGTAACGGTTACAATGGTTCCAAATGATGAAGGAAATAAAGCTTGTCTGCATTGTCGCATTGGACCATCTAAGGATGACGGTATTATTCTATCTGGCCATACCGATGTGGTTCCAGTTAAAGGGCAAGATTGGGATACCAACCCTTTTGAATTAATTGATAATGGTGATGGTAAACTCTTCGGCAGAGGCTCTTGTGATATGAAGGGCTTCTTAGCAACATGCTTGGCAATGTTACCAGAATTTGTAAAAGCCCCGTTGAATAGGCCTATATATTTTGCCTTTTCATATGATGAGGAAATAGGATGTTTGGCTGGTCCTTTGTTAGCCAGTCATATTAAAGATACTTATACTGAATCTCCCAAGTATGCCATTATTGGTGAGCCTTCTTCATTGGAGCCCATTGTTGGTCAGAAAGGCATTTATATTTTAGAGACGTATGTCAATGGGTCTGCAGGACATAGCAGCAGGATTAAACAAGAAGTAAGTGCAATTCACGAATCAGCTAGATTAATATTATGGTTAGAACACAAAATGAACGAACTGATTGATGCCGGCCGATTAGACAATCGGTTTATTCCACCTCACACGTCACTTCATTGTGGACAAATAAAAGGCGGCATTGCGCCAAATGTTATTGCAGATAAGGCTTCATTCTTTTGGGATCTGAGAACAATCCCTATGGATGATACCAAAAGCATTGTTTCCCAATTTGAAACTCACTGTAGAGAACGAGAACAAGAACTCAGTGAAATTTATCCAGATTTTAAAATTAGAACCATTGAAAATCATTGGCCAGTGCCACATCTGGATACAAAGGAAGATGACGATGTTGTTACTTTAATCAAAAATATTACAGGCAAAACACAATTACGCACAGCTGCCTATGCCTCGGAGGCTGGTCAGTTTGCCAATGCAGGATTTCAAACTGTCATTTGCGGACCAGGATCTATTGTTCAAGCGCATAGAGCCAATGAATATATTGAAAAGGATCAGCTAAAAAAAGGAATGGAAATGCTCTACAATTTAATTACAGAAATGTGTCTGCCTTGCTAATAAGAATTGTTTGCTTAATACTTCTGTAAAGCCCTATTATTATTGGTTTTTTATCCTATTTCAAAAAACAAAAAAACAGTTGGCTATTAATATTCTTTATGTTACTTTTAATTCATGACAGCGGTAGAGATAGAAAAGGAAAATGCAGCCATTGCAAGGGAGTACAAAGAGTTATTAAAGGTTAGTTATAGAACACTTTCCAAAGAAGACAAAAAATTTATTCGGAGTGCTTTTGAGGTTGCAGTAGATGCTCATAAAGATCAACGCAGGAAATCTGGTGAAGCATATATTTTTCACCCGATTGCGGTGGCCAGAATTGTTGCGGCCGAAATTGGGCTTGATGCTACATCAATTGCTGCTGCCTTGCTTCATGACGTGGTTGAAGACAATATAGATTATACCATCGCGGACATTGAAAGAATGTTTGGAGATACAGTGGCACGAATAGTAGATGGGCTTACTAAAATTTCTGCTCTAAAAAAGGATTTGGATGTTTCTAACCAAGCTGAGAATTTCCGTAAAATGTTGCTAACCCTTAATGATGACGTCCGGGTAATAATTATTAAAATAGCTGATAGACTTCATAATATGCAAACAATGGACGCAATGCGTCCTGACAAACAGGTGAAAATTGCATCTGAGACACTCTATATTTACGCTCCACTTGCGCATCGTATTGGTCTGTATAATATAAAAACAGAATTAGAAGATTTAGGTCTAAAATATACTGAGCCTGAAGTATACAATGACATTAACGTAAAAATTAAAGAAAGTAAGGAAGAACAGGATACTTATATAAAAGAAATCAGCGATATTTTAAAATTATCATTGAACAGAGAAAATCTCAACTACGGTATAAAAGGGCGTCCAAAATCTATTTATTCCATCCGACGTAAAATGATAAAACAAGGCGTTTCTTTTGACGAAGTTTATGACAAGTTTGCGGTAAGAATTATTTATAAATCTGATTTGGAAAATGAAAAGTTCTTAGCTTGGAAAATTTACTCAATAGTTACTGACCATTTTAGGCCAAATCCAATTCGCTTACGTGATTGGATATCTTCTCCAAAATCTACTGGTTATGAAGCCTTGCATATTACTGTAATGGGCCCTAAGGGACGTTGGGTAGAAGTTCAGATTAGAAGTGAAAGAATGAATGAAATTGCTGAAAAAGGCTATGCTGCTCATTTTAAATACAAAGAAGGCAAAACGGCCGAAGACAGCCTTGACACTTGGATTAATAAACTTCAAGAAGCTTTAGAAAGCCCTGACATGAATGCTGTCGATTTTGTTGAACAGTTTAAACTCAATTTATACTCAAAAGAAATATTTGTTTTCACCCCAAAGGGCGATTTAAAATCACTCCCAAAAGGCGCAACACCATTAGATTTTGCTTTTAGTATTCACACCGAAGTTGGTATGAAGACAAGAGGCGCTAAAGTAAATGGGAAATTGGTTCCATTGAGCCATGAATTACAGAGTGGTGATCAAGTAGATATTTTAACTTCAGAAAATTCGAAACCAAATTCAAACTGGTTAGATTATGCGACCACAGCAAGGGCAAGGGGCAAGATTAAATCATCTCTAAAAGAAGAAAATAAGCAAATAGCTAATGAAGGCAAAGAAATTTTGCGTCGCAAATTAAAACAACTCAAAATTACGCTCAACGAAAAATCAATAAACGAGTTGGTCAATTACTTTAATTTAAAGACTAGTTTAGATTTATTTTATCGAGTTGGCAATAGTTCTATTGACAATAAAATGCTCAAGGATTTTGCTGCTTCAAGAAGCAATGTTTTTATGAGTTTTATTAAAAATAAAATCAGAAAACCAAACACAGCACTCGATGTAGATAAAGATGAAATTACTGCCAAATATGATATGCTTGTTTTTAGTAAGGAAGAAGAAAAATTAAACTATAAATTGTCAAACTGCTGTAACCCTATTCCAGGGGATTCTGTTTTTGGGTTTTTAACCATAAATGAAGGGATAAAAGTTCATAAAAAAAACTGTCCAAACGCTCTAAGTATGCAATCCAACTATGCCTATAGAATCATGTCTGCTAAATGGATAGATTCTTCTCAACAAGAGTTTACTGCGATTATAAATTTGACCGGAATAGATAATTTAGGTTTGGTCAATGAAATCACCAAGGTTATTTCAGGAAACATGCATGTTAATATCAAAAATATTAGTTTTGATACTGACCACGGTGTCTTCTCTGGCAAGATTACAATAGTGGTAAAAAACAACAATTTGGTTAAGAAATTAATGGAGCGACTTAAAAAAATTAATGGTATAGAAAAAGTATTCAGAGTTTAAAAATTAGTTTAAATTTGCAATGAAATTATGAGTGTTAAAACTGAAAATAAAAATCAGGACATTGTAAAAAATGTATTCACTAAATTTCTTGAGGATAATGGTCATAGAAAAACACCCGAACGTTATGCTATTCTTCAAGAAATTTATGACCAAAAGGACCATTTTGATATTGAATCTTTGTATATCAATATGAAGAATAAAAAGTATCGTGTTTCTAGGGCAACACTTTACAATACAATGGAACTACTATTAGATTGTGCTCTGGTTAGAAAACATCAATTTGGTCAAAATCAGTCACACTACGAAAAGTCTTATTTTGATAAACAACACGATCATGTTATTCTGACTGATAGTGGCGAAGTTATTGAATTTTGTGACCCTAGAATTCAAACTATTAAAAAAACCATTGAAGAGGTTTTTGATATAGACATTCATAATCATTCACTCTACTTTTACGGAACAAAAAAACAACCAACTAACTAATTACATAATGGCAGTAGATTTACTACTAGGTTTACAATGGGGAGACGAGGGCAAAGGAAAAATTGTTGATGTACTCACCTCAAAATACAATATTATTGCGCGATTTCAAGGTGGACCAAATGCCGGCCACACACTTGTTTTTAACGGCAGAAAACATGTTTTGCATACCATACCATCAGGGATATTTCATGAAGATGCTACAAATTTAGTTGGTAATGGCGTTGTTATAGACCCTGTAATTTTTAAGAAAGAATTAGATAAGCTCGAAGAGCATGATGTTGATTATAGAAAATCATTACTTATATCAAGAAAAGCACATCTAATATTACCAACACATCGCCTTTTAGATGCTGCTAGTGAAACAGCAAAAGGGAAAGCCAAAATTGGTTCTACCCTAAAAGGCATTGGACCAACTTATATGGATAAAACCGGTCGTAATGGTATACGCGTGGGTGATATAGAATTTGAAAATTGGAAAGATAAATACCGTGCTTTGGCTAATAAGCATGAAGCGATGATAGATTTCTATAATGTAGATATTCAATATGACTTAGACGAGTTGGAAGTTGAATTTTTTGAAGCCATAGATGTTTTAAAATCACTGACATTTATAGATTCTGAAGAATATATTTTCCAAGCTCAAAAAGAAGGAAAATCTATTTTGGCGGAAGGTGCCCAAGGATCTCTTCTCGATATTGATTTTGGTACGTATCCCTTTGTCACATCTTCTAACACAACTGCAGCTGGCGCTTGTACTGGATTAGGTGTTGCACCAAACAAAATTGGAGATGTCTTCGGGATTTTTAAAGCCTACACCACTCGGGTTGGTTCGGGCCCTTTCCCAACCGAATTATTTGATGAAGATGGAGAAACCATGGGGCGTGTTGGCCAAGAATTTGGAGCTACCACAGGCAGAAGTCGACGTTGTGGATGGTTAGATCTTGTTGCTTTAAAATATGCATGTCAAATAAATGGGGTTACTCAATTAATGATGATGAAAGCTGATGTGCTTTCCGGTTTTAAATCTTTAAAAGTGTGTACCGCATATAAATACAAAGGAGAGACCATAACACATTTACCGTTTAATATTGAAGAAGAAAATGTAACACCTATTTATACAGATTTTAAAGGATGGGCGGCAGATTTAACAGCAATGGAAGATATCTCTCAATTGCCAAAAGAATTAAGCGACTACATCACGTTTTTAGAAAAAGAGTTAGATATTCCTATTAAGATTGTGTCGGTTGGACCAGATAGAAAACAGACCATCTTCAAATAAAATATCTAAATACTTTTTAATAAAAAGTTAAAGAAAAAGGACATGGTTAAACCATGTCCTTTTTCTTTAACTTTGTTTTATGACTGATTTAAATTTTAACATATTTAATGTCATCATTATTTCTGGTGTTCTTCATGGATTAATTTTCAGTTTAATCGTACTAACTCAAAAAAAGCATTTAACTAGTAATACCATTTTTCTTGGTCTCGTGGTTCTATTCTTATCATTGAGTAATTTTCAATATTGGTTAATCGACACTCATTTAATTAATAATTACTCAAACTTAAAATTCATATATATTCCATGGCATTGGCTAGTCCTTCCAATGTTTTATTTATATGTTCATAGATTTATTGGTAAGAAAAAAATAAATTCTATAAAAAAGTCACTCTTAATTGGCCCTTTCTTTATTGTATTATTTATTCAAATTAGCTTATTGATATATAAATTTTATATAAATCCCAAATTCGGTATACCATCGCACTTTGAAAGGGGAATCTATGTATATTTAGAATATTTCTCTTTTATTTTTAATTTATTGGTGATGTACTTTTCATTCAAGATAATAGTTGCACATGAAAAAGATGACACCTATGCTTTAAAGTGGGTTAGGTCTGAAACAAACTGGTTAAAAAAGCTAATTTATATAGGAATTAGCGTTTGTATTTGCTGGATTATTGCAATTATTATTATAACCTTCTATAATTTAAACAAATCCTATTTATTTTATCCATTATGGATTGGAATATCAGTTTTAGTTTATTGGATTGGTTATGTAGGCTTAAATAAATCTAAACAATTAAGAGATAGAATTGAACTAAGAAAAAAGAGAATAATTAATTTAGAGAAAAAAAAGTTAGTCGGACCAACTATATCTGAAGCTTTTAACAAAATTGAATACCATATAATTCAATACAAATCTTATTTAAATCCCAACTTAAGCTTAAAAATATTATCAGAGAATCTAAATCTTAGTGAAGGCTATATATCACAACTCATAAATAAAAAATCAGATAAAAACTTCTCCGATTATATTAATTCCCTTAGAGTTGATGATGCCAGAAAAATGCTTGTAAATTCCGAATATAATAACTACACCATTCTTGCCATTGGATTAGAATCTGGATTCAACTCTAAATCTAGTTTTTATACAGCATTTAGAAAAATAACCGGAATGACTCCAGCAGAGTATAAAAAAGGTGTCCAGAATAATTAACTATATTAATAATCCAAACTTCACTTATAAATTGATGCATAAATTTACTCAATAATGCTTAAAACTTTGAGCTATGAGAATTTTACCATCAAAATCAATACCACAAGTATTCAGTTTATTTTTGCTATCCATTTTATGCAATGGATGCATACAAATGAGTGAGGAAATTAATGATGTATCCGCCGGATTTAACGGTGGCTTTGAAATATCGCAAAATGATCTACCCGTAAATTGGCTCGTTTATTCGCCAAAAACAGTTAAAAATGGAGATTTCAAGATTATCATGGACAAGAATGATTTTAAGGAAGGTAAACAATCATTAAAATTTGAAGTTAAAATATGTTCTTCATTAGGTGGTCGGTTGTCTCCAGGAATAGCAAAGCAAATGACCGTAACACCTAGTCAAGATTGTACCTTGAGTTTTTGGATAAAGAATAGTGGGTCCGAATTTTATGTTTCTGCTGGAGGAGTTTCTCCCAAAACAGGAAATGTAAAAAGTCTTTTAAGTACAGATGAACAGATAGATGAATGGAAATTCTACGAATTCGATGTAACCGTTGAAAAGGAATACAAGTCTTTACGGATTGAAATAGGTGTTGTTCAACCTGGAACTTTTTGGATAGACGATATTAAACTTGAGGAATTGTAGACTAATGCAAGCGTAAACGCTGTTGATATGAAAACCCACAAACCAAAATTTGATAAACAATTTTTAATAAGATGGTTAACTGCTAATTTCATTGCATGGCCAATTGGGCTAATCTTAGCTATTATTCTTTCCTATTCTATAGTTAATATTTTTCATCCTAAAGAGACTAATCTAATTGTTGGATTTGGTATTGGAGTCTCCGTTGGATTTGCTCAATGGTTTGTTCTGAAAAATATTATCAATTTAACCAAATGGTGGATTGTGGCATCAGGATTAGGCATTGGCATCCCATATGCTACTTTGATTCTCTTAAAAGAATCAAATGTTTTGCTCCCGAGTTTATTCAATATTGAAGGATTTTATTGGGGAATGACCTATTTTGCCAGTGGTGCAATTGTCGGAATTATACAAATGAAAATGCTTCGTACAATTTTTTCAAATTCTTATCTATGGATAATTATTTCTTGTATAGCATGGGGGCTTGCATTGTCACTTAACTCATTTTTAATTTCTGGAATTATAATTGGGCTAATAACAGCGTTAGCATTTGTTTATGCTTTTAAAAAAAAATAATTAACTTAAAACCTTTTAAGAATGAAAATTTTATTTATTATCATTTTTAGTATTGCCACATTTACAACAGAAACAGTTCAAGAAAATGATTTAATTGGTACTTATAACATTATTGAATTTGAAGTCATTAATGACAATGTAAGTAACAAAACAACAAAAACTCAATTAGAAGAAAATGATTCTGTTTGGAATTTGGAATTGATGGAAGACAATAGACTTAGCCAGTCTAGTAATATGCATTCCGGACAATTGGAAACACAAGAAGGCACTTGGAAATCATCAGATAATAGTCTAACATTTCTATTACAATTAAACAACCGTGAAATCGAACTAATTTATACTTACAAGTTAAAAAATGATAGTCTTATTTTAAACAGGAGCGACCCAACTGGCACAATGAAAATCATATCCAAATTCAATAGAAAATAATTCATATTCTACCAAGTACATTTAATCTTTAGAAACGCTCAAAAAAATATGAGCGTTTTTTGTTTCTTTACAATTATCAATTATTATTATCGTTATTTTTACCACAAATTATTTCGATTTGAAACGACAACAGTTTTTATACATTTTATTAATACTTTTTTTTTGCAGCAGTTGTTTTGTTCAAGCTCAAAACAGGCGTAAAATTGAAATTCCATACTCCGGATTTTTGGAAACCAATGAAGCAGAATACCCAGGTGCTACAATTTTAACTCGTGATGATTCCCAACAAGTACATATTAAGCACAATGGTGTAGATATGTGGTGTGACAAAGCATTTCATTATTCAAAAGAAGATTTTATTGAAGCCTACGGTAATGTAATCATTAAGCAAGGTGATACCATTAATATGAACTCAAAATATGTTGAGTACAGTGGTGTAACGCAACTTGCTTTTGCCAGCGGTGATGTGGTTTTAACGGATCCTACTTCAACAATTACATCAGACACCTTATATTTTGATCGTGTTAAACAGGAAGCTTTTTACAGAAGTAAAGGCAAAGTTGTTAAGGATTCTTCCGGCACCATAACGAGTCAAATCGGAAGGTACTATATGAACATTAAAAAGTATCAATTTGTTCAAGATGTTAAACTTGTTAATGAAGAGTACGTCATTGACTCAGATCAATTAGATTTTTATTCTGAACCTGGGCATGCCTATTTATTTGGCCCATCTACTATTACTGGCGAAACAAGTAAAATTTATTGTGAACGTGGATTTTATGATACCAATAATGATACTGGATATTTCCTAAAAAAAGCTAGGATTGATTACGATGATCGCGTCGTCGAAGGAGATAGCTTATATTTTGATAAAAACCGAAGCTTTGCCTCTGCCACAAATAATATTAAAGTTACCGACACTATAAACAATACCATTATTAAAGGGCATTACGCCGAAGTGTTCCGTGAAAAGGATTCTGTTTTTATAACCAAACGCGCATTGGCTATTACAGTTCAAGAAAACGATTCTATATACATACACAGCGATACTTTAATGGTAACGGGCATACCCGAAAATAGAATCACTAGAGCATATTATAATGCTAAATGGTATAAATCTGATTTAAGTGGAAAGGCTGATTCAATTCATGTCGACCATAAAATTGGTCTCACACAGCTTATTAATTTAGCCAGATTTTCTTCTGGTGATAATTTTGCAACCAAGCGAAATCCTATTCTCTGGAATATTGGAAATCAAATAACAGGAGATACGATTCATCTTATGTCAAATCCTGAAACAGAAAAATTAGACTCCCTTAAGGTGTTTGATAATGCGTTTGTGATTAGTAAAGACACTCTTGGTGATGGCTTTAATCAAATTGCTGGAAAACAACTTTATGGTCTTTTTCAAGATAATGCACTGAACACAATAGACATTATTAAAAATGCTGAATCTATTTATTATTTAAGAAATGATAAAAACGAGCTTGTTGGTATTGATAAGGCTAAGTCGGGTGCTATAAAAGTATGGTTATCTAATAATTATATTGAAGAAATTAGAAAAATAAGGCAGGTCGATGGCAATACTTATCCCGAGGATCAATTCCCAGAAAATGAATCACGGATTCGAGGTTTTGATTGGCGCGATGAAGAACGTCCAAAAAGTGTAGATGATCTTTTTAAAGATGACCCTCCACTTAACTTAACAGTAATAAAAGGACTTGAAGATTACGTTCCTCAGGAAGAATTTTTTGATGATGCACTGCGGGAACGTGCAAAAGCATCAAATAAAACAACTACCTCTAAGAAAAAAGAAAACAAAGCCGAAAGAAACATTCCTAAAAAATCAGCATTAGGCAAACCTTCCTCCTTTAAGGGCAAGGTTATGAAAAAGGACAAATCTGAAATACCAAAACAATAATTAAGGACGATTTTTATAAATATCAAGCACAAACTTCAACGCACCCTTTAGCGATGCAAATTTCTCATGCAGAAGGCAGCTATATTTATGATACAGACAACAAAGCTCATCTCGATTTTGCAGCAGGAGTCTCGGCATGTAGTTTAGGGCATAGACACCCCAAAGTAGTTTCAGCTATCAAAACACAATTGGATAAGTATTTACATGTCATGGTATATGGAGAATATATTCAAGAACCAGCTGTAGAACTAACAAAATTGTTGGCAAAACATCTTCCAAACCCTTTAGACACAACATATTTAACGAATTCTGGAACGGAGGCCATAGAAGGATCTCTTAAACTAGCCAGAAAATATACCGGACGTTCAGAAATTATTGCAGCGAATAAAGGTTATCACGGTAATACAATGGGTGCCATGAGTGTTATGGGATTTGAAGAACGGAAGCAACCCTTTAGGCCCTTAATTCCGGATACGCGTTTCATTACTTTTAATAATGAAGATGGCATCCATAAAATTACTACTAAAACAGCTGCTGTTATTTTAGAAACTATACAAGGAGGAGCTGGATTCATTGAGCCAAAAGAAGGCTATCTTGAAAAGGTAAGACAGCAATGCACTGCCGTTGGAGCACTGTTAATTTTAGATGAAATTCAACCAGGTATTGGAAGAACAGGCAAGTTATTTGGTTTTGAACATTATAATTGCGTTCCAGATATTGTTGTTACTGGCAAAGGTCTTGGTGGCGGATTACCAATTGGTGCTTTCACTGCCTCAAAAGCAATAATGGATTGCTTAAAGGACAATCCTAAATTAGGGCATATCACTACATTTGGAGGCAATCCAGTAATCGCTTCAGCCGCCTTAGTAACTTTATCAGAAATTACATCATCTACTCTCATATCACAGACCATTGAGAAAGAGAAGCTAATAAGAAAACACCTCGTACATCCTCTTATTACAGAAATTAGAGGAAAAGGTCTAATGCTCGCTGCAATGACACCTTCATCAGAAATAACAAATCAAGTTATTTTAAAGTGTCAAGAGGCTGGATTAATTTTGTTCTGGTTACTATTTGAAACTAAGGCAATTCGAATTACACCTCCATTAACCATTACAAATGATGAGCTCATTAAAGGGTGTAATATATTAATTGACGTTTTAAATTCAATTGATCAATAGCAAGAATAGTCATTGTTTCATTTTTGTCTTATAAAGTAAATTGTTAATTACTCTGTTAAAAACATTGAAAAAAGAATAGTGTTTGTTACGAATAGAACACTAATTTTATTTCAGTGAACTTTTAATCCCGCCTATGGAGTTTAGTCAATACGACGACAACAATAATTTATCGTTAACTAAGTTTGAGTCCATGTTAAAAACAAACAATGTTTTGTTTTTCGACTCCAACGAATTTGAAAATATCATTCACCATTATCTTGATAACGGTAAAATTGCACTAGCAAAAAGAGCAATTAAACTAGGCCTTGAGCAGCATCCAGCATCAACAAACCTAAAATTATTTAGAATTGAAGTTCATATTTTTGAGAATAAACTGGATTTGGCTGACAAATTATTAACTGAGCTTTATAAGGTTGAACCTTTAAATGAAGAAGTTTATATTCAAAAAGCAAATATTTTATCTAAGCAGGATGAGCATGAAAAAGCAATAAGTTCTTTACAAAAAGCTTTAGAACTGTCAGAAGATCTTGCCGATCTTTATTCTCTCATAGGTATGGAATATTTGTTCTTAGATAAATTTGAAGATGCAAAACAATACTTCATGAAATGCTTAGATGCAGATCAAGAAGATTATTCAGCACTTTATAATATTATTTATTGTTTTGACTTTTTAGAACAAAATAATGAAGCCATAGAATACTTAAATGGCTACATAAACACCAATCCATACTGTCAAGTTGCATGGCATCAAATCGGTAAGCAATATTTCTCTATAAAAGATTACGAAAAGGCACTTACATCATTTGATTTTGCCATAATTTCTGATGAAGTTTTTATCGGCGCATATCTTGAAAAAGGTAAAGTTTTAGAAAAACTTAAGCGTTTTGAGGAAGCCATAGAAAACTACAAAATTACCTTAGCATTAGATGACCCAACTTCTTTTGCCTTATTGCGTATTGGTCATTGCTATGAGAAATTAGGTTGTAACGATTTGGCCGTACAACACTATTACAAAACAGTTGAAGAAGATCCATTGCTTGATAAGGGTTGGATAGCAATTACTAATTTTTATAATAAAAATCAGAATTACCAAAAAGCGTTATACTATATTAATAAGGCAATAAATATTGATACTGAGAATGTTGAGTACTGGAAGTTGTATGCACAAATAAATCAGCGTTTAAACTTTTTAGAAGAGGCAGAAAGAGGTTACAAACGCACCCTTGAGCTTGGCAACTATGAATTGGACACTTGGTTATCAAGGGCAGATATATTAATAGATTTAGGGGAATATGAAGCCGCTATTTTTAGTTTAGATCAAACATCTGGGTTTTACAAGGACAATGAAGAAATTCAATATAGATTAGCTGGCCTATACTTTATGATGAACAATGAAAATCAAGGTCTGGTTTACCTAGAAAGCGCATTACAAATAAACATCGAATATTTTTTTATTGTTGAAGAGTTATTCCCTACCGTATTTCAGCAAAAAACAGTACAAGAAATATTGGTAAAATATAAAAACGCTTCCAACTAAAATTACATACCTTTACTTTTCAAAAACTTAAATCTAAATGCAAAGACGTTTTTTAGACTACCTTATTATTTCATTCAAAGGCTTAGCAATGGGTGCAGCAGATGCTGTTCCTGGTGTTTCTGGTGGTACAATTGCTTTTATTTCTGGCATTTACGAAGAGCTTATTTCTACAATAAGTAATGTGAATTTATCGCTTTTTAAAACACTTTTTAAACAAGGGTTTAAACCCTTTTGGAAACAGCTAAATGGTAATTTTATTTTAGCGCTTTTAATAGGAATTGTTATAAGCTATGTCTCATTTATGAGACTTGCTAAATACTTAATTGAATTTCATCCCATATTAATTTGGTCCTTCTTTTTTGGGCTAATTCTGGCGAGCTTACTTTTTGTGGCTAAACAAATTACCAAATGGAATACAGAAACTTTAATTGCTCTAATAATTGGCGCCATAGGAGCATACTATATCTCTACTTTACCAAGTTTAGCTGAGAACGATAACCCTGCGTTTCTGTTTTTTGCAGGCGCTATTGCGATTTGTGCAATGATTCTACCTGGAATTTCAGGGTCTTTTATATTGGTGGTTTTGGGGGCTTACAAAACACTTAGTGATGCCATACACGATTTTGATATAAAAAAATTAGCAATATTTATTATAGGAGCAGTTATTGGTTTATTAAGTTTTAGCAGAATTTTAAAATGGTTGTTTAAACATTATCACAATATAACCTTAGCAGTGCTTGCCGGATTTATTTTGGGGTCCTTAAATAAAGTTTGGCCTTGGAAAAAAATATTGAGTTGGCGAACAAATTCAAAAGGTGTGGAAGTGCCATTATTGGATCAAAGTATTTCACCATTTTCTTTTGATGGTGACAACCAATTGACCATGGCCATTGTATTAATGGTAGCAGGATTCCTAACTATTATTATACTTGAGAAATTAGGTTCAAAAACAAACGACTAATGCTTAATGGAAAGCACAAGAACATTTACAGATAAATTATTCCTAGTCATTAAAGGACTGGCAATGGGTGCTGCAAATAAGGTTCCTGGTGTATCTGGCGGTGTGGTTGCTTTTGTTGCAGGTTTCTATGAAGAATTTATTTACTCACTTCAAAAAATAAACAGTAAGGCCTTTAAACTTCTGATTAACGGAAGGTTTAAAAGCTTTTACCAATACATCAATGGCCGTTTTTTAGGTTTGCTCTTTTTAGGGATGATAATCAGTTATTTTAGTATTTCAAAAGTGCTTGATTATCTTATAATACGTCATGAACTTTATGTTTGGAGTGTCTTTTTTGGTATGATAATAGGCTCAATCTACTATATAAATAAAGATTTTAAAGACTGGAATATTAGAACAATAATTGGTCTTTCGCTAGGGATAATAATTGGAATAGCAATTAGTTTTTTTGACCCTGCAAAAGAAAATGATAATCTCTGGTTTGTTTTTTTCTGTGGGATAATTAGCGTTTCAGGAATGACCTTGCCTGGATTTTCTGGCTCTTTTATTTTAATCTTATTAGGAAACTATGTACTGTTGCTAGTTGATTCGGTCAATGCCTTGTACGATACTTTATTTAATATAATAAAAGGTGATTTTAGTTTTGCAAGTGACCCCGTTAGGATTAGATCTCTAAAGGTTCTAGGAGTATTTACGCTAGGGTCCTTTGCTGGTTTGGTGACTTTTTCTCATATCTTGAATTACGTTTTAAAACACTACAAAAATATTACACTCTCCATATTAATGGGTTTTATTATTGGATCATTAGGTGTGGTATGGCCTTGGAAAAAGACGCTATACAAAACGATAGATGATGGTTCATTTTTATTAGATTCAACTGGGAAAAAAGTTATTGAGAATTACAAACGCTTTATCCCAGAGCTTTCTACCGAAACTTATTTAGCAATTACGTATATTGTAGTAGGCATATTAATCGTTCTAGCTTTAGAATGGTATGGTCAAAAAACCCGGAAAGTAAATGTCTGATTTTGGGCTTATAGGAAAAAATATAGACTACTCATTTTCGAAATCAT
>RCNB010000988.1_pt1 | contig 18283 bp, 13 predicted proteins | sample 2041321 | NCBI WGS metagenome assembly RCNB01 (sample SAMN09708232, study PRJNA481090) | Marine sediment metagenome, whole genome shotgun sequencing project. | reverse complement strand
TACCTTGATTAATTAAGGGAACTATTACAGTCACCATTGACCATACAAAGGCAATAACGTAAATTTTTAATCCGCTTATTCCTCTTAAGTTCTTACTTCTATCTAAGAAATATTTTCTAGGTAAAAATGGTACGGCATACAAAAACGTTACTATTCCTAAACCCATTACAAAAAATAATATTTTTACTTCCAATTTAAAAGCAAAATAACAAAGACCAATAAAAGACAAAAAAGAAAATATCTGAATATACTTTAACCAATTGGCTAGTTTTCTATGATGAAACTTAGCTAGTCCAAAGTACTTAACAAAATTATAGCCAGTAACAGACGCAAAAAAAGTAAAAAACAAGACATCAAAATCCTGATAAAAACCATAATCCATTAATGTTATTGCAGATAAACAGCAAACTGTCAAAGCCACATGAATACTACTATTGAGATAAAAATCTAAGAGGTGCTTGACGAATCGCATAACGCAAAAATACTCAAACTGTTAATAACGTATTTATTTGGTTAAAAAATTTCAACATTGGTAGAATAAAAACGTCATTAATTATGTAATTTTGATCTTCAAAACTCAACAATAAATCTATGAATACAGATACTTTTGCATTGCGCCATATCGGTCCTAGAGAGACAGACCATAAGGATATGCTTGCTACGATTGGAACTGAATCCCTTGATCAACTTATCTACGAAACGATTCCCGATAATATCAGGTTAGAAGCAGAACTCAATTTGGAAGCAGCGATGAGCGAGCAAGAGTATTTGGAACACATTTATTCTTTGGCTTCTAAAAACAAGGTCTTTAAGTCTTATATCGGACTTGGCTACAATCCAGCAAATCTACCTGCTGTTATTCAAAGGAATATTTTAGAAAACCCGGGTTGGTATACCGCATATACCCCATACCAAGCAGAAATAGCCCAAGGTCGTTTAGAAGCTTTACTCAATTACCAAACTATGGTTATTGACCTTACGGGTATGGAAATAGCAAATGCTTCATTATTAGATGAAAGTACGGCTGCTGCAGAAGCCATGGCATTGCTCTTTGCCGTTAGAGAAAGAGAACAAAAGAAAAACAATATTGTAAAGTTCTTTGTGTCGGAAGATGTTTTCCCTCAAACCTTATCTTTATTGCAAACTCGAGCAAACCCATTAGGGATAGAGTTGGTAGTTGGTAATCATGACACCTTTAACTTTTCTTCAGAATTTTATGGGGCTTTGTTACAATATCCTGTAAAATCTGGACAAGCTCATAATATATCTACCTTTATTGCCAATGCTAATGATGCACAAATAAAAGTAGCTGTTGCTGCAGACATTTTAAGTTTGGTCAAACTCGAAGCTCCAGGTAAGTTTGGTGCCGATGTAGTTGTAGGAACAACCCAACGATTTGGAATTCCCATGGGTTATGGTGGTCCTCACGCTGCATATTTTGCCACAAAAGAAGCTTATAAAAGAAATATTCCTGGTAGAATTATTGGTGTTACTAAAGACACAAACGGAAATAGAGCTTTGCGAATGGCTTTACAAACGCGTGAACAACATATCAAAAGAGATAAAGCCACATCAAACATTTGTACAGCGCAAGTGTTGTTAGCTGTTATGGCAGGGATGTATGCCGTCTACCATGGTCCTGAAGGATTAAAATACATTGCCAATAAAGTTCATAATTCTGCATCTGCTGTTGCTGAAGGTTTAGAGCAATTGGGCTTTTATCAAACGAATACATCATACTTTGATACAATCAATATTAAAGGAGATGTTAAAAAAGTTAAGACAATTGCCGAAGCTCATGGCGTCAACTTTTACTATCCAGATACTGATACAGTTTCAATATCGATAAATGAAACAACATCAATAAAAGACATTAATACTATTATTTCAGTTTTTGCAAATGCAGTTTCAAAAGAAGCAACAACTATCAATACTCTCAAAGAAACAAACAATATTGATGAAGCTATTAGAAGAAGCACTTCATTTTTAGAGCATGATATTTTTAACTCCTATCATTCAGAAACTGAATTGATGCGTTATATAAAAATGTTAGAGCGCAAAGATTTATCATTAAATCACTCAATGATTTCCTTGGGTTCATGTACAATGAAACTCAATGCAGCTGCCGAAATGTTACCTTTAAGTTGGACAAATTGGGGAAACATTCACCCATTTGCTCCAAAAAATCAAGTTGAAGGTTATTTAACCGTAATGCATAAACTTGAAGACCAACTTACTGAAATAACAGGATTTTCAGGAACTTCTTTGCAACCAAACTCAGGTGCTCAAGGAGAATTTGCAGGACTTATGGTTATTAAGGCTTATCATGAATCACGAAATGAAGGGCATAGAAATATTTGTTTAATTCCTTCGTCTGCACACGGTACAAATCCGGCAAGCGCTGTAATGGCAGGAATGAAGGTTGTGGTAACAAAATCAACCGAAGAAGGGAATATTGACGTGAATGATTTACGAGAAAAAGCACTTTTACACATGGATAATCTTGCCGCATTAATGGTTACTTATCCTTCCACTCATGGTGTTTTTGAATCGGCCATTAAAGATATTACCCAAATTATCCATGAAAATGGAGGGCAAGTTTATATGGATGGTGCTAACATGAATGCTCAAGTTGGTCTAACAAACCCAGGGAGTATTGGTGCAGATGTTTGTCACCTAAATCTACATAAAACTTTTGCTATTCCACATGGTGGTGGTGGGCCAGGTGTCGGTCCTATTTGCGTTGCTAAACAGCTAGTTCCGTTTTTGCCAGGCAATCCAATAGTTCAAGTTGGTGGCGAAAAAGCTATAACTGCTATTTCTGCTGCTCCATACGGTTCAGCTTTGGCCTGTTTAATTTCTTATGGCTATATCTGTATGTTGGGAGCAAAAGGATTGACCCAATCAACCAAAATAGCAATATTAAATGCCAATTATATTAAACAACGTTTAGAAGGTCATTTTGACACTTTGTATTCGGGAGAAGATGGAAGAGCTGCACATGAAATGATTGTTGATTGTAGGTCTTTTAAAGAACATGGTATCGAAGTTAGTGACATAGCCAAACGATTAATGGATTACGGTTTCCATGCACCAACCGTATCATTCCCCGTAGCTGGGACGCTAATGATAGAGCCTACCGAAAGTGAGAGCAAAGCCGAATTAGATCGTTTTTGTGATGCTATGATTTCAATTAGAAAAGAAATAGAAATCGCATCAAAAGACAATCCAAATAATGTCCTTAAAAATGCACCTCATACTTTATCGATGTTAACTGCTGATGATTGGGATTTTCCTTATTCAAGAGAAACAGCTGCATTCCCACTGAGTTATATTCAAGACAATAAATTTTGGCCTAGTGTTCGGCGTGTTGATGATGCCTTTGGAGATCGAAATTTAATCTGTTCTTGCGTGCAAATTGAGGATTTCATGGAAGTATAAGTTCTTTTGAACATCGTAAAATAAAACAAAAGCATCTTTGCCTTTTATTATTAACGACTATATTCGTTACTTTGTAAATAATTATAGGCAAATTTCTTTTTATGAATGTTAAGATTACTGGTACAGGTAGCTATATACCTAATGTTGTTGAAAAAAATGAAGACTTCTACCAGCACGAATTTTTAAACTCCGATGGGTCAATAATCAATCATCCAAATGAGGTGATTATTGAAAAATTTAAAGCCATAACAGGTATTGGTGAAAGACGCTATGTCGATGATTCTTTAAACAGCTCTGATATTGCTTTTTTTGCATCACGTAAGGCTATTGATGATGCCAATATTAATCAAGAAGAACTCGATTATATTATTGTTGCACATAATTACGGTGATGTAAAACACAATGTTAATCAAAGTGATACTGTACCTAGTATTGCATCTAGAGTTAAGCATCTTCTAAAAATTCAGAATCCGAAATGTGTGGCGTATGATGTGCTTTTTGGATGCCCTGGTTGGGTTGAAGCAATAATTCAAGCAAATGCTTTTATTAAAGCAGGTATAGCTAAAAAATGTCTAGTCATTGGAACTGAAACCTTATCTCGTTTAGTTGATAAACATGATAGAGATTCTATGATATATAGTGATGGTGCTGGAGCAGTTGTAATAGAAGAAACAAACGCTAATGGAGGGATTTTGGCACATGAAAGTGCAACACATGCATTTGACGAGGCACACTTTATTTATTTTGGAGAAACTAATAATCAAGATATAAATGACAATCGCCGATATATCAAAATGTATGGGAGAAAAATTTATGAATTTGCATTAAACCATGTACCAAGTGCAATGAAATCTTGTCTTGATAAAAGTGGTATTAACATTCAAGATGTAAAGAAAATACTTATACATCAAGCCAATGAAAAAATGGATGAAGCAATTGTAAAGCGTTTTTATAGATTGTACGGAATGAAAATGCCTGAAAACATTATGCCAATGACAATTGATAAGCTTGGTAATTCTAGTGTTGCAACAGTACCTACTTTGTATGATATGATCTTAAAAGGTGAATTAAAAGGACATAGCTTAAATAAGGGTGATATTATTATTTTCGCAAGCGTTGGCGCTGGTATGAATATTAATGCAATTGTTTACAAGTATTAAATATGTACGAAGGAAAATTTCCTCACAAACGTTATAAGTTAACCTTTCAATTTTTACAAAAGCACATTCCAATTACTTCGGGTATTTTAGATTTAGGCGTTGAGAACCCATTTACTGAAATACTGAAATCTCATGGGTATACAGTTGAAAACACAAAAGGTGAAGATTTAGATATTGACACTTCAACAATTAAAAACTCTACTGCTCCTGTTATAACTGCGTTTGAAATTTTTGAACACCTTTTATCTCCATTTACTATTTTAAAAGACATAAAAGCGGATAAATTGGTTGCTAGTATTCCACTAAAACTTTGGTTTGCTTCGGCATATAGAAGCAAAACCGATATGCGAGATAGACATTATCATGAGTTTGAAGATTGGCAGTTCGATTGGCTTTTAGAAAAAGCAGGTTGGAAAATTATAGATAGACAAAAATGGACCAACCCAACAAAAAAACTTGGAATTAGACCAGTTTTAAGATGGTTTACGCCTAGATACTATATTGTTTATGCTGAAAGAGTTTAACTTTGAATAATTAATCATTTTCAATTTTGAACATTTATATTATCATTCCGGCACATAACGAACAAGACGTCATAGGTCTTACAATAGAATCTCTTGCAAGTCAATCATATTTGCCTAAAAAAGTTGTTATTGTAAATGATAATTCTACTGACAAAACTGAAAAGATCGTAAACGACCTAATTAAAAAATATTCATGGTTATTTCTGGTTAATAACAATTCCTCAAAAGAACATTTGCCGGGAAGCAAAATTATCAATGCTTTTTATAAAGGGTTTGATGTCCTTGATGAAGATTACGACATTATTTGCAAATTTGACGCCGATTTGATTTTTCCGCAAAACTATTTAGCTGCACTAGCTGTACATTTTAAATCTGATAGCACTGTAGGTATGGCTGCAGGTTTTTGTTACATTAAGAAGAATAATGACTGGGTTCTCGAGGGACTTACTAACAAAGATCATATTAGAGGAGCCCTTAAAGCTTACAGAAAAGAGTGTTTCTTAAATATTGGGAAATTAAAACGTTCAATGGGTTGGGATACAATAGATGAGCTCTTAGCTTTATACTACGGGTGGAATTTAAAAACTGATGAATCGCTTCACGTTAAGCACTTAAAACCAACGGGGACCAATTACGCCAAAGGTTCAAAATATTTACAAGGTGAAGCTTTGTACAAACTGCGATACGGCTTTATTTTGGCTATGATTTCATCTATAAAACTTGCTTATAAAAAGAATAATTTTTCTCTTTTCAAAGATTATCTTTTAGGATATTTAAAAGCTTCTAGGGGTAATGTGGATTTCTTAATTACAAAAGAGCAAGGAAAATTTATTCGTCAGTATAGATGGCGAAAGATTTTCAAAAAAGTATTCTGAAAAAATTTGTAGATTCAAATAACGAAATTATATTTGTTTGCGTTTCGCCGATGTAGCTCAGCTGGCTAGAGCAGCTGATTTGTAATCAGCAGGTCGTGGGTTCGAGTCCCTCCATCGGCTCATAAAAGGCCCTTCAAATTGAAGGGCCTTTTATTTTTAAAATAACACATGAGATTACATTTGTACATCCATGAGTTCTGGAAATTGCTTTGGAATATCATCAGGATGTTCATCCAGCATTTGTCGCAAATCAATTTCAATGCCTCGTGAAATGGTTGAAATCGGCACATCATTGGCAGTGCCTTCAAAAGGGTTCTCTCCAGCTCTACCAATACGTTCCATGGTATGAAAAATCCAAGATACAATAACCGAAAACGGAATTGCAGCCCAAATAAAGTATTGACTTATAATTGGAAAATCATTGACGAAATTTAGGCCAATTTTATCAAACTCTGGAATAATCCCAAAAGGCAAAATAAGAATAAACACCCAAACAAAATAATGCCCAATTGTGGCATACTGCCTAGGATATGGGAAATTTTTAATCCGTTCAGATTTTCCTTGGAGTGTAAACAATTCTTCTAAAACATTTTCAAGTTCTAAAAACGAAAACTCCCAAATCAATCCTTTCTCTTTCAAAGTTTTCAAGTGGTTAGATTGCAGATTTAAAATTGCAGTTTGCTTATTTCCTTTAGACAGTGCATACACTTTTTCTTCTGCACTCAAATAGGGTTGTAATACTTCTTCTAAAGTATTTTCCCGCTCTGGGATATGAATCTGATTTTCCCATTCTCTATTCGACTTATGATTCATAAATACCTCCCAAGATTTTCTTTGACGCATGGCATGCCTCAAAGCAGTCATCCAAGCAATATGTCTATATGTAAGTATTTTGATTTCATTTCTTAAATCTTCTTCCGAAACTGGATTCGCACTATACTCATTCGACACCATCGCTTTAACCTTCATTCCCCAAGTTCGTGAAGTATTAACGATACCTCCCCAAATTTTTCGTGCTTCCCAAATACGACCATAAGCAGCATTATTTTGAAAACCAATAACAAATGCTAATGCAGTACCAACTAGGGCAATGGGGGTCCATGGTATTTGCAACCACTTGAGGCCAAATATTTCAAATAAAATTGTTGAAATTAAGGCGATTACAAAAAATAGCATGGTTTCCCAACGTGTCCATTTGGTCATGCCTATGACTGAGTAAATTCGTTTTGTATACATAGTGAATAATTACCACAGTAAAATACAAAAATTTAGTAATCTAACAATTCTAAGATTTTATCTTTTACCTTTTCTGTTGAAGGAATCATGGTTTGCTCCAAAGTAGAGTTTAAAGGTATTGCTGGCATATTTTCACTACCAATAGTCATCACTGGTGCATCCAAATATTGAAAACATCGTTCTTGAATTTTACCAGCCAATGCCAATGCAAAACTATTATTAGAAGGTTCTTCAGTAACAACTATACACTTTCCTGTTTTCTTAACCGAGGCCATAATAGTATCTTCATCTAATGGAAATAAAGTTCGTAGATCAATAATTTCAGTTTGATCTCTTATATCTTTTGTGGCATTATAAGCCCAATGCACTCCCATTCCATAAGTTACAATAGTAAGTGTTTCAACATCTTCTTGCTTCCATATTTCTTGCAATAACCACGCTTTACCAAATGGTAATACATAATCTTCAGAGGGCTCAAACGATGTGGCTGTTTTTGTTCCTGGTACTTTACTCCAATACAATCCTTTATGCTCAAGAATAACTACTGGATTTGGATCGTAATAAGCGGCTTTCATCAAGCCTTTTAAATCGGCTCCATTACTTGGATAGGCAATTTTTACACCCCTAATATTTGTAACAATACTTTCTACTGAAGACGAATGATAAGGTCCGCCACTACCATATGCTCCAATGGGCACACGAAGTATCATACTAACTGGCCATTTTCCGTTTGAGAGGTAACAACTGCGGCTAACCTCAGTAAATAATTGATTAAGTCCGGGCCAAATATAATCGGCAAACTGAACCTCAACTATTGGTTTTAAGCCAACAGCACTCATCCCAACTGTTGAGCCAACAATAAAAGCCTCCTGTATTGGGGTATTAAAAACCCGGTCGTCTCCAAACTTTTGAGCCAAGGTAGCGGCTTCTCGAAATACACCTCCTAGCCTTCCTCCTACATCTTGTCCATAAAGCAAACATTCTTTATGTTTCCTCATTAATTCTTCAACGGCGAACAAAGCGCAATCTACCATAACAACTTTGTCATTTCCAGCAGGTTCGCGCTCTCCTACTTCCTCAACAATTGGTGTAGGCACGAAATCGTTAGTAAATAAATCTTTAGGACTTGGGCCTTCAGCCTTTAATGCTTTTTTAAAATCTAATTCTACTTTCTTGTAAGCAGAATTCTCGATGTCATTTACCTCGTTAACAATTATTCCATTATCTAATAATTGTTGCTTTAAAATAGGATAGGGATCTCGTGAACGCGCTTCTTCCAAATCATCACGATACCATTCCATGCGCACACCAGATGTATGGTGATTTAGTAAAGGCACTTTAGCATGGACTAGAAATGGTCTCCGCTCTGAGCGAATAGTTTCAATTACTTTTTTAATCGCTTCATAACTTTCAATAAAGTTAGCTCCATCGATTGTTATAGCCTCTAATCCTTTAAATCCTTGCGCATATTCAAAAGCATTTTGAGCTCTAGTTTCTTCAGCATTGGCAGAAATATCCCATCCATTATCTTGAATTAAATATAATATTGGCATTTGTTTTAAAGCAGCCATTTGAAAAGCTTCGGACACTTCGCCTTCGGTAACAGAGGCATCACCAAGACTACAAACTGTGATTGGTTTTTGAGACTCTTCCCCCCGATAGTTATCAGGAGCGCTAAGAGTGACAGGGTTCTTCAAATTTTGTTGTTCGAGATACTGCATTCCCATGGCAACACCAGTGGCTGGAATAGCTTGCATACCTGTTGCAGAAGATTGGTGCGGGATTTTTGGTTTATCATCATCTTTTAAACTTGGATGACAATAATATGATCGTCCTCCAGAAAAGGGATCATCTTTTTTTGCCAATAATTGTAACATTAGGTCGTAAGGCTCTAACCCAAACGATAACAACATCGCGTCATCTCGATAATAAGGGAAAGCATAATCTTGAGGTAACAATTGTAATCCCAAAGCAATTTGTACAGCCTCATGACCTCTAGATGTGGCGTGCACATATTTTGAAACCAGCTTAAAATTGGCCTCATAAATTTCGGTCATGGCTTTTGCTGTACACAATTTCAAAAAGCCAATTTTTAGAATCTCTTTATTCATATTCATTTTCCATGACATTGGGAATCTTTTGTTATTCCTGCGAAGGCAGGAATCTATTCTATTTTGTGAATTCCGCATCATGTGCGGAATAACAAAATAATTTTAAGCGTATTGGTTTTCAATATTTATCATCCATCCGTTTTCATCTTCTATTTCTCCAGAACGGATTTTATTAATAGTATCCATCACCATTTGCCCAATTGGGTTGCTTTTTGATATATGAATGACTTCATTTTTGTACCCGATATCCTCAATCATGGCTACACCAACAGCCGTTCCTGTTCCAAAGGCCTCTTCAAGCGAACCTTTTTTTGAAGCTTCAACAATTTCATCAATCGTAATTAATCGTTCGGTCACCTTAAAACCTTTTTGACGTAAGAGTTCAATGGTACTTAATCTACTTATTCCGTTTAAGATGCATCCATCCAAAGACGGCGTAATAAATTCATTATTAATTTTAAAGAAAACATTCATTGTACCTACTTCTTGAATATATTTAAATTCATGGGCATCTAACCACAGTATTTGGTCGTAGCCATTAGCTTTTGCAATTTCAGTTGGATGAATTGCAGCCGCATAATTCCCGGCAACTTTTGCCTCACCTGTACCTCCTTGCACTGCTCTTATATATTTTGTCTCAGCATATAATTTTATGCGTTTTGTAAATAGAGGTCCAGATGGGGAGGCTATGATTATAAATTTATAATGTGTTGCCGCACGCATACCAATAAAAGGCTCATCTGCATACATAAATGGGCGCAAATAGAGTGCACTTCCGGTTTTTGGTGGTATCCAGCTACAATCTATCGCAACCAAACGCATTAACGCTTCAACAAATAAATCTATTGGGAAATGTGGCATTCCTATTCTATCGGCGCTCAAATTAAAACGTTTTGCATTTTCTAAAGGTCTAAATAGCGTTGGTTCTCCTTTGGTATTCAATGTGGCTTTCATTCCTTCAAAAATTGCTTGACCGTAATGCAATGCCATTGCTGCAGGATGTGTTGGGATTAAATGCAAAGGTTCCACTCTTGGATTTACCCATTGTCCATTTTCATAATCACATATAAACATGTGATCTGTAAAGGTTTTTCCCAACGGGATATTGTCAAAATCTAAATTTTCAGCATTAGATTTTTCAATTTTTGTAATTTTTATAGTTTGTGACATAATTGTTTTAAATTAAATTTTTCTATTAGTATCAAACTGTTCTAAATAATCTGCTATTCTTTTTAAAAATGAACCACCAAGATGACCATCCACAGCACGATGATCAAAAGACAATGATAAATACATCATACTTCTAATAGCTATTTCATCTCCTTTTTCTGTTTCCATTACCTCAGCTCGCTTTTTTACAATTCCTAATGCAAGAATAGCTACTTCAGGTTGATTAATAATTGGTGTTCCCATGACACTTCCAAAGGTTCCTACATTAGAAATAGTGAAGGTGCCTCCTTTGATATCTTCTGGTTGTAAATTATTCTCTCTGGCTTTTTTCGACAAGTTGTTGACATCAGCTGCAAGCTCTTTTAAATTCTTTTTGGCTGCATCCTTAACTACTGGAACTATGAGGTTACCACTTGGTAATGCAGTTGCCATTCCAATATTAATGTGCTCTTTTACAATGATATTCTTTCCATCAACAGATATATTAATCATTGGAAAATCTCTAATTGCTTTAGCTACTGATTCTACAAATAAAGGTGTGAATGTTAGTTTACAATTATGTTTTTCTTGAAACGGAATTTTGTTTGCGTTTCTCCAATTAACCAAATCGGTTAAATCGGCTTCAACATAAGCAGTCACATGTGGCGATGTATGTTTTGAATACACCATGCGATCTGCAATCATTTGGCGCATTCTGTCCATCTTCACAACTTTACCTTTTCCTTTATCTAAATTTAATTGTGGAATGCGATAAGCTGTTGGATCTTGAGCGACGCTTGGTTGCACAAATTTATTTGGACGTCCTTCTTTTATGTATTGAAATACATCACTCTTACGCAAGCGTCCATCATTACCGGATGCTGGTATTCGAGCCAATTCTTCAAAACTGATATGTTGTTCTTTAGCAACAGCAATTATAAGCGGAGAATAGAAAGTATTATTATTTTGGTTTGCAACTGAAAGTTGCTTTGGTCTTATTGAAGTTATATTGGTTTCTAGTTTTTTAGATTTTACCTCTACTTTCTTTTTAGTTTTTTTATTTTGTACAACGTTTCCATCCGTTTTAATGATAGCAATAGTATCTCCAATTTTTATAACCTCATTTGCTTTGAATAAGATTTCTTCAATAGTGCCAGACACGGTTGAAGGTACTTCAGAATCAACTTTATCTGTGGCTACTTCAAGTAACATTTCATCTACTTCAATGGTATCACCAACATTTTTGAACCATGTAATAATGGCTGCATCTGTAATACTTTCTCCCAATTTGGGCATCTTAAATTCAAAGTTCGACATCTGGTTAACTAATGTTTGTTAGTTTTTAAGAATCATTGCTTCATAAAATCGCGCAACGTATCATAAAATGATTCTTGCATTTTCATATCTGTTGTTACTTCCCTTAGTGGTTCTACCTCTTTTAAACTTTCATGACAATCTTTCGGTAATTGTTGGTATAATTGTGTCCCTTTAGTTTTCCAATCAATCATCTCATCACTCACCTTCTTAATCACTTTAGCTGGATTACCAACTACTAAACTTCTCTTAGGTATTATAGTTTCAGCCTTTATGAAGGCCATTGCTCCGATAATACTTTCATCGCCAATTTCTGCATCATCCATAACAACAGTATTCATTCCTATCAAGACATTCTTACCAATATTAGCCCCATGTATAATAGCTCCATGACCAATATGTGCACTCTCTTTCAGAATAATTGACTTACCCGGAAACATATGTACGGTGCAATTTTCTTGCACATTCACACCATCTTCTAAAACAATTTGTCCCCAGTCACCACGAATTGCCGCTCCTGGGCCAATGTAACAGTTCTTACCAATGATAACATTCCCAGTAACCGCTGCTAAAGGATGCACAAAACTACTTTCGTGCACAACTGGTATATATCCTTTAAAACTGTAAATCATTTTTTCACTATTGTCATTACTAGAAATGACGTATTCATTTAAATCCTTTTAATTTTTCTTTTGTAAATTCTGAAAGCACTAAGCGTCCGCTAATTTCAGCACGATTAATTAAAAGTGTATCCCAATCTTCTGTCCCTTTCCAAAATACTGCTTTCATCTCTTTCATAGCCTCAGTGTTATATGAACATAAGTTTTCTGCGAAAACCTTTACTGCCTCATCCAATTCTTCAGTACTATCATAAACTTGTGCAAATAATCCTTTTTCTTTTGCCCAATCTGCGGAATAAAAACTATTGGCATCAATAGCTATTTGTGACATTCCAGAAAGTCCTAATTTACGCTCCACTACTGGTCCAACTACAAAAGGACCAATCCCAACGTTCAACTCACTTAATTTAATCGCAGCAAATTTATTCGCCATGCAATAATCAGTGGCAGAAGCCAATCCAACTCCTCCCCCAACAGTTTTTCCTTGAATACGGCCAATAATAAACTTTGGACACTTTCGCATAGCGTTAATCACATTTGCAAATCCCGAAAAAAATACCTTTCCAGTAGCTTCATCATTAATATTTACCAATTCTTTAAAACTCGCTCCAGCACAAAAGGTTCGCTCTCCTCCACTTTGAAGTACTATTACTTTTATATCAGCGTTATTGCCCGCTTCGGTAATGGATAGAGCTAACTCTGCCAAAATATCTCCAGGTAAAGAATTGTGAGCAGGGTGAAAAAACTCAATATACTCTACTCCATTTACTGTTTTTTGTTTTACATATGGTTGTGTCATAATTATAATAATCCGAATTGTTCAAAATGATGATTAAAGTGTTTGGTATGGCACAAACCCCATTCAAATTTGTTTAATAGTCCAAATACTGCATTCTTCGTTGTAACTCCTTGATTTTCTTTAAAATATGCTTGAAAATCATCATAAGCTTCCAATAACTTTTGTTTAGCTTCTACCAAGTTTTCATATCTTAATTTATCAACCCTTTCTTGAAATACTTTTGGGGCTTCATGATTTTTTGGCATTGACCGATGGTTATAAAGTGAATCATGTACTTTCTCTAATATTTTTTCGGGCGTTTCAATTTCAAAATCTTGAATTTCGCCAGAAGCAATACGTATAGAATATTCTAAATGTTCAACCATATTCTGGGCTGTCATTTTGCCCCATATTGGTTTATCACCATCAGTGAGTTTGTTTAAATAACTTGAAATTGTATTTCTATTGATTTCCTTGAAAGGATTTTTCTTCTGAACCATTGTTAGAATGGTTGCAATAGCTACTAATTCATCTTCTGTATCAAAAACCTCAACGTACCATTTTACAATACCGCTAGGCAATTCTGGTCCATTAACATCGCGCTCAATTTTTTGCTTACACGTCAACCTAACATAAACAGTATCATTATGATATAGTGGTCTTAAAAAACGACAATCCTCCAATCCGTAATTTGCTGCTACAGGTCCTTTATTTGGGTACACAAATAATCCTGCGGCCGCTGAAACAATGAAATATCCATGAGCAGTTCTTTTCTCAAAAATACTCCCATCCAAAGACGTAATATCAGTATGCGCATAAAAATGATCCCAGGTAAGGTTAGCAAAATTGATGATATCTGTATCAGTAAACGTGCGCTTGTGGGTTTTTAAAGACATTCCTGGCTGAATATCTTCCCAGTGATATTTAAAAGGATGATGCTCTGATTCCTTATAAGCACTTTTTGGCTGATAAATTCCAGTGATTTCAGTCAAAACAGTAGGCGACCCTTGAATTGCAGTCCGTTGTAAATAATGTTTTATACCTCGCATTCCACCCATTTCTTCTCCTCCTCCAGCTCGTCCAGGCCCTCCATGTGTTAAACTAGGTAATGGAGATCCATGTCCTGTACTTTCTTTGGCACTTTCTCTATTGAGTACTAAAATTCGCCCATGATGACTTGCTGCATTTACGACATACTCTTTAGCAATATTGTTATCATTAGTCACAATTGATGACACCAGCGAGCCTTTACCCATTTTAGCCAAGGTAATAGCTTCATCCAAATTTTTATATGGCATTATGGTGCTTACCGGTCCAAATGCCTCTATGTCATGAACAGCTTTATTTTTAAACGGATTGTCTTCTCTTAAAACAATTGGACTTAAAAAAGAACCCGTTTTTTCTGAAGCCCCAATTACCTTCACATTATCTAATTTACCATAAACCAATTCTGCCGTTTTGGCAATTTCTTCAACTCGTTCTCTTACCTCTGCAACTTGATCTTTACTTACCAAGGCTCCCATTCTGACTTCTTTAAGACGCGGGTCTCCAATGGTAATTCTGTCTAAGGCTTTTCCCAACGCCATTTGTACATCTTCCAATAAATTCTCAGGAACAATAACGCGACGAATAGCTGTACATTTTTGACCGCATTTCACGGTCATTTCTTTTCGAACTTCTTTTATGAAAATATCAAATTCAGGTGTACCCGGTTTTGCATCTTCACCCATAACTGATGCGTTTAAAGAATCAGCCTCCATATTAAATGGCACAGATTCATTAATAATTTGTGAATGTGATTTTAATAATCGTCCAGTAGTTGCTGAACCCGTAAATGTGACTACGTCTTGAGATTCAACTGTTTCTAAAATAGTTCTTGCTGAGCCCGAAATTAATTGTAAAGCTCCTTCAGGTAAAATCTTTGACGCAATAATTTCTCTTACAACGGCTTCTGTTAAAAACGATGTATTTGTTGCAGGTTTAACTACGGCAGGTACTCCCGCCATCCAATTGACGGCGCATTTTTCTAACATCCCCCAAACTGGAAAATTAAACGCATTTATATGTATAGCAACGCCTCTTTTCGGCACCATAATATGATGTGCCATAAAACGACCTCCCCTAGATAAATCGATTGAATCACCCTCAACATGATAGCTTTGGTTTGGAAATAATTTTCGTAAAGATGCATTGGCAAATAAATTTCCAAATCCACCTTCAATATCAATCCAACTATCAACCTTTGTTGCTCCTGTACGATAACTCAATTCATAAAAGGCGGCTTTTTTCTTAATGAGAAATAGAGCCAATTTTTTAAGCATATTACCACGTTCTTGAAACGTCATTTTTCGTAATGTTTCACCTTTAATACGCCCATAATTCAAAATTTCACCAAAATCTAGACCTGTAGTATCTGATAATGCAACGACTTCTCCAGTTACAGCATCAAACATAGGCACTCCTTCTCCTGTTCCATCAATCCAATTCCCAGTAACGTAATTCTGTGTTTTTTTCATAACTAAACTCTTTCAATTATTGCTGCATATCCTTGCCCTACGCCAATGCACATAGTGATTAACGCATAACGTTTTTGTTGTTCTCGTAATTCTAAAGCCGCTGATAACGCAATACGGGTTCCTGTAACACCAAGTGGATGACCTATTGCTATTGAACCTCCATTGGGATTTAGCCTTGAATCATCATCAGCTAATCCCCATGCCCTTGTGCAGGCCAACGCTTGCGCAGCAAAAGCCTCATTTAACTCAATAATATCCATATCATCCATTGTCAATCCTGCTTTTTTTAACGCTTTATTAGAGGCTTGAACGGGACCTATTCCCATGATGCGCGGCTCCACCCCGACAACTGCTGAACTTACAATTCTAGCTAATGGTTTTAGGTTATATTGCTTAACTGCCTTTTCTGAAGCTACTATTGTTGCAGCTGCACCATCATTTAATCCTGAAGAGTTTCCTGCAGTCACGCTCCCTCCTTCTGCTTTAAAAGCTGGTCGTAATTTTGCTAATATCTCTTTGGTTGTTGTGGGCTTCACAAACTCATCATTCGAAAAGATTATTGGATCTTTCTTTCTTTGCGGAATTTCTACTTTTATAATCTCTTTATCTAATCGACCGTTTGCTTGAGCTTTACTAGCTTTCATTTGGCTCCAATAAGAGAACGCATCTTGGTCTTCACGTGAGATAGTATATTTTTCTACTAAATTTTCAGCTGTATTTCCCATGCCATCTGTTCCATAGAGTTTTTGCATTTTAGGATTGATAAAACGCCAACCAAAACTGGAATCATACATTTTTGAATCATTTCCAAAAGCACTCGACGATTTTGCAATTACGTATGGTCCACGTGTCATATTCTCTACTCCTCCAGCAACAAACAAATCTCCATCACCAGCTTTAATAGCTCTATTTGCATGAATAATAGCAGATAATCCTGAACTACATAAACGATTTACAGTTTCTCCAGGAACAGTAAATGGCAGGCCTGCTAACAAAGAGGACATTCTAGCTACATTACGATTATCTTCACCTGCTTGATTTGCACAACCCATAATAACATCGTCGTAGGCATCCTTTGGGATTGATGGATTTCTCTCAATCAATTCTTTAATCACCAAAGCCCCTAAGTCGTCAGTACGAACAGCAGACAACGTTCCTCTATAACTTCCTATTGGAGTACGAACTCCATCTATTATATATGCTTCCATTATTCTTCCCATTCTTTTTGAGTACGATAAACAATCCCTTTAAAAAGTGCAACTAATTCATCGCCTCGTTTCACTTCAATAATATTGAAGCCTAATTTTTTATTTACTTTTTCTATAACTGACTCAGCTATTAAATAGTCGCCTTCATTTAATGCTTCTATATGATTAACGCTTGTTTCAATAGACACAGCATATTTACCATGTGTATTGGCCGCAAACCCAAATGCTGTATCTGCCAATGTATAGCTTACACCACCATGAGCGTAATTCATACTATTCAACATGTCCTTTCTAATTGTCATTGCCACTTTGCAGCGACCCATTTCGCATTCCAGAATCTCAATTCCCATCCATTGACTGAATGCATCTTGAGATAACATTTTATATGGAATTGCTTCCCCTTTCATTAAAAGAACGTCTTGTTTTCTCTACTCATTTTACGCAACAATGGGCTGCAACGATATCTATCATCATGGTATTCACTATACAATTCATCTATCTTTTCCACACACCAATCAACACCTTTTTCATCTGCCCAAGCTAATAAACCTTTTGGGTAATTGACACCTTTGGTCATGGCATTGTCAATATCTTCTGCTGAAGCAATATTTAAGAATAAAGCATCTGCAGCTTCATTAATCAACATAACTAGTATGCGATCAAAAATATTTTTTGCCAAGGTTTTATCTTCAACTGGATCAGGATTTGTTGCGCCTTCAGAATAATTATAATATCCTTTTCCTGATTTTCTTCCTAAATAACCTGCTTCAGAAAAACGCTTTTGCGTAAATGATGGCTTATATCTAGGATCAAAATAAAATGCTGTAAATACAGTTTCTGTTACAGTATAATTAACATCATTACCAATAAAATCCATTAACTCAAATGGTCCCATTCTGAAACCTCCAAGAGTTTTTAAACTCCAATCAATAGTAGCAAAATCGGCCAACCCTTCTTCATATATTCTAAGTGATTCACCATAAAAAGGTCTCGCTACGCGATTTACAATAAAGCCAGGAGTGTCTTTTGCAACAGCCACTGTCTTCTTCCAATCTGACATAATTTGAACCGATTTTTCTAAAACCTCATTTGATGTTTGAATTGCAGGAATAACCTCAACCAACTTCATTAAAGAAGCAGGATTGAAAAAATGTATTCCAATACAGCGTTCTGGTCTTTGTAATGATGATGCAATTGATGCAATTGATAAACTTGAAGTATTTGATGCTATGATACAATCATCTGCAACATAACTTTCTAATTCTGAAAACACTTTTTTCTTAATGTCAATATTTTCAATTATAGCTTCAATTGTAAGGTTAACATCCGAAAGACTTTTTAAACTATCTAC